>Ga0307516_10006625_pt1 | contig 13538 bp, 16 predicted proteins | sample 19_EM_MG_FD_203310 | JGI IMG/M metagenome (GOLD analysis project Ga0307516, IMG submission 203310) | Populus trichocarpa ectomycorrhiza microbial communities from riparian zone in the Pacific Northwest, United States - 19_EM | ecosystem: Host-associated > Plants > Roots > Unclassified | place... | reverse complement strand
TGCCGCCTATTTCGCCGAGTTTGGTCGGATCATGGGAGACCTAAACTGGAACGAAGAGGCCCAGAGAGAACAATTGTACGAAGGCCTCTCGGATGAAATAAAAGATGCCTTGGTCACCTCCCGTCCTCGATCCGATAGTCTGGGTCATTTGATCCAGATCTGTCTGGAGTTGGACAACCGGATTTGCGCTTCTGCCGCGGAACGGGTCCAGCCTGGCTGTACCCAGCGACTACCCCGCTCCGGGCCATCCTCAGCCAGCACCCCCACCCTGGCTCCAGCGAATCCGACAGGCACCAACAGCGGACATTATGGCGTGGCGCCTATGGACTTATCGGCCATGAAGAGGACTGCTGAGAAAAATCGTATCAGACAAGAACGCATGGCCCGGGGCGAATGTCTGTATTGCGGAACTGTTGGTCACTTCCTCCGCGAATATCCCGAATGCGCTGCCTCTCGGAACCGCCGTCTGGCTATGGCAGCCACCGTCAATATGACTTCCAAACCTGACGCTGCCGTTCCGAACGAGCAGTGGGAAAACTAGCTGTCCCATGCCAACCGGTTGGCACTGGTATGGGACGTTCCCCATTGGTTTCGTCTTGCAATTGCCTGCTGTAGTTGGTCGAGGGGTGGAAGAATGTGAATTAGAAGGAGAGCATCTTTTTGTTGCAGCTACTCTCCGTAATGGTGACCATTCTATCCAAACTCCTGCAATGACTGACACAGGCGCAATGGGCTTTGCATTTATTGATGAAAACTTTGTACGCCAACACCAATTTCCCCGCTATAGACTAAACCCTCCCCGAGATCTCGAAGTAATCGATGGACGACCCATCGAATTCGGCCAAATCACCCATCTCACCAAGATTTCCTGTCAAATACAGGATCACACCGAAATGTTACCCGCTTTCATGACCAAGTTAGGACACTTCTCGCTGGTTCTCGGGATTCCTTGGCTCCAAAGACATGCCGTCGTTACCGATTTTGTCAGTAATTCGGTCAGATTTCAGTGCCCCGACCACCGAAATCCGCCGGCGGCACCTTGAGTGGCATTACAGACAATAGGCGTGGTGCCGAAGACGACAAACATGGCAACAGAAACGCCGAAAGGAACTACAACGCCACGCCCGGGCGTGGCACCGAAGCTACCGGACGTGGCATCAAACCTCAAATCTAAGTCTCCTGCGATTTGCGTAATCTCTTCGGCTTCCTTGAAAAAACTAATCTGACGAAAGGAATCGGTTCAATTCTTTGCTATGAGCTTGTACGACATCAACAAAGCTCTTGAAACGCCTACAGCGAACCCGCAAGACACTGAGCAGGTAGAGCCTCGGGACTATGAGCGATTAAAATCCCTAATCCCTCCCGAATATCACTCGTTCCTTCCTCTGTTCTGCGAATCCATTGCAAATAAGTTACCTCCACACCGCCCCTACGACCACCGCATTCCCTTGAAAGAGGGATTTGAACCACCCTTTGGACCACTATATTCCCTTGCCCGTCACGAGTTGGAAGCCTGCAAGAAATGGATCGAGGAAAATTTGGATAAGGGATTCATCCGGCCTCTTCATCCCCGGCCGGAGCCCCGATCCTGTTTGTCGGGAAGGGTGACGGATCGTTGCGATTGGTGGTGGATTACCGAGGGATCAACGAAGCCACCGTCAAAAATCGTTACCCCCTTCCGCTGATTCGGGAAACACTGATGCGAATATCGCTGGCTCGGTTTTTCACGAAATTGGATGTTCGTGGAGAGTACAATCTCATTCGAATGGCAGAAGGAGAAGAATGGAAAACCGCCTTCCGAACCCGTTACGGCCTATTTGAATCATTGGTAATGCCATTTGGCCTGACCAACACACCAGCAGATTTCTAACGATTCATCAACGAAACCTTGGCTCCTTTCCTCGATCTCTTTACGTCAGCCAACCTCGATGATATATTGATTTATTCGGATACGATGGAAGAACATACTCGGCATGTCCGCCGAGTATTGGAATGACTGACCGATGCCGGCCTCGACCTCAAACCGGAAAAATGCGAATTCCACAAAACGGAAGTTAAGTATCTGAGACTAATCATTGGTGCGGATGGCATCAAGATGGATCTGTACAAGGTTGAAACAGTAAAGGCATGGCCCCCTCCCGAAAATCTACGAGATGTGCGAGCGTTCTTGGGATTCACAAATTTCTACCGCCGATTCGTCAAAGGATACTCAAAGGTAGTTGACCCACTGACACAGCTGACAAGAAAAGGCCAGCCGTTCAAGTGGGAGACAAAGCAACAGGAATCGTTTGACGGACTGAAAACCTCCTTTACAACGGCACCCATTCTGCGTTGGTTTGATCAAGACCGCGACATTTTGGTGGAAACCGACGCCTCTGACTTCGTCTCCGCCGCAGTCTTGTTGCAATACGATGACAAGGGAACCCTACGCCCTGTGGCCTTCTTTTCAAAGAAACATCCCCCCGCTGAGTGCAACTATGAAATTTATGACAAGGAACTGATGGCAATTGTCTGGGTATTTGAGGAGTGGCGCACAGAGTTGCAATCAGTGGAAAACCCGAAATCGGTCTTAACGGATCACAAGAACTTCGAATATTTCACGACGACCAAACTGCTCAACCACCGGCAAGCGAGATGGGCGCAGTTTCGCTCCCAATTCAACTTCAAAATCGTCTACCGACTGGGGAAAGCGGGAGCCAAACCGGACTCCTTGACTCGAAGATCCGGAGATCTTCCTAAGGAGGGGGATAAACGACTGACCGAAAACTTCCATGCCGTCATAAAACCACACCAAATCCTACGACTCGAAGCCGTACTCGGACTCGAACTCGGACTTGAGGAACGCGGCGCCGGACTCGAAGACGGACGCGGACTCGGACTCGAGAAATGCGGCGCCGGACTCGGACTCGAGGAACACGGCGCCGGACTCGGACTCGAGGAACACGGCACCGGACTCCGACTCGAGGAACACGGCGGCGGACTCGGACTCCAGGAACGCGGCGGCGGACTCGGACTCGAGGAATGCGGCGCCGGACTCGGACTCGAGGAACGTGGCACCGGACACGTACACGGACTCGAGGAACACGGCGCCGGACTCTAAGGACTCGAGGAACGTAGCGCCGGACTCGGACTCGGACTCGTCAACGCCAAGATCACCGAACTATTCTCTGAAGCCTACAACTGGGATCCGTTTCCCATGAAATTACTGGCAATGCTAGAGAAGAACGTCCACTATTGTAAGGATATCACTCTAGCGGAGTGCTCCGGGAGCCCAACGTGCAGATTACTGTATCGAGGAAAGTTTTATGTGCCTGCCTACGGCCCTCTGAGATGATATCTGATCCAAACGCATCACGAAGTACCGGTAGCGGGCCACCCGGGAGGATCAAAAACACTCGAATTGCTCTCAAGGAACTTTTACTGGCCGAAAATGCGGCAAGATGTGGAATGGTTTGTAAGGAACTGTCACACTTGCCGGCGATCGAAAACCAGTCGACACGCACCCTTTGGAGTCCTCCGCCCATTGGTGATTCCCCATCAGCCATGGCAGGACATTTCGATGGACTTTGTCACGGGCCTACCACGATCAAAGGATCACGATGCTATCTGGGTGGTAGTGGATCGGCTTACGAAACAGCGTCATCTTGTCCCGTGCAGCACTACCGTCGATGCCCGTGATCTGGCTGACCTGTTCCTCCTAAACGTCTTCCAATTACATGGACTTCCGCGAACAATAACATCAGACCGAGGGCCTCAATTTGCCTCTGCATTCTGGCATCGTCTCTGCGCACGACTGGGAATCGAACTGCAGCTGTCTACTGCTTTCCATCCACAGACTGATGGTCAGACCGAACGAATGAACGCCGTAATGGAACAATACTTGTGGTCGTACGTGAACTACCTGCAAGATGATTGGGCTGATTGGTTGCTGATCGCGGAATTCGCATCGAACAAGCATACCTCGGAAACGACGGCTGTACCTCCGTTCTTTGCGAACCTCGGCTACGACCCTCACTGGCAATTCGACCTTTCGGCCTCCCTACCCAACCAAGCAGAAGATCAACAAGCACATTCTGCGGTGAAAGCATTGTCCGAAATTCATGACCACCTGAGGACGGAAATACACCGCGCCCAACTCCGCTACCAGGAAACCGCAGACACCCATCGCCTCCCCGCTCCGGACTATTAGGTGAGGGATCTTGTGTGGCTCGACGCTCGAAATTGGAAGACTCGACGACCATCAGCAAAGTTTGATCTTCAACAGCACGGCCCCTTCACGATCGCACGCAAGATTTCCTCTGACGCCTTTCGGTTGGAACTTCACAGCTCGATGCAGGTACATCCCCTTTTTCATGTGTCCTGACTTGAGCCGGCAGCACAGTATCCGCTTCCGGGACAACAACAACCACCGCCTCCTCCGGTGGAAATCGACGGCGAGCAAGAATGGTTTGTGGATTCCATTCTTGATTCTCGAATATATTGAAGACGGCTACAGTACCTTGTTAAATGGACCGGATTTGATCACCCGAATTGGGAGCCAGCGGGAAACGTCAAAGAGCTAGAAGCGGTTATTCGATTCCACAAACAATACCCCCACAAGCCAGGCCCTCTCGAATAAAGTTTCGCGGGAGCTCAGCGATAGGAGGGGGATACTGTCACGGCGCAGGTCCCGGCGCTCGATTTGGGTTTGGTTGTTTGATTTCGTTGTTGATGCCTGCACCTCGCTCCGGATGTCTCGATCTTGGAAAGAGTGTCGTCACCTCGCTCCAGATGTCTCGATCTTGGAAAGAGTGTCACCTCGCTCCGGATGTCTCCGGTGCCCACTTGTCGAAGCGCTCGCCCGACTCTGTCTCCTCCGACTCCGGCGCCCACTTGTTGAAGCGCTTGCCCGTCTCCTCCTTCTCTGGCGCCCGCTTGTCGAAGCGCTCGCCCGCCTCCTCTGTCTACGGCGTCAGCTTGTCAAAGCGCTCGCCTGTCTCCTCCGTCTCCGGTGTTCTCTTGTCAAAGTACTCGCCCGACTCACTCTCCTCCGTCTCTGGCGTCCACTTGTCGAAGCGCCTGCCCGTCTCCTCCGTCTCCAGGGTCCGCTTATCAAAGTACTTGCCCGACTCCCTCTCCTCCATCTCTGGCGCCCACTTGTTCAAGCTCTCGCCAGTCTCCTCCGTCTCCGGCGTCCGCTTGGAGCGCATGCCCGACTCCGTCTCCTCCGTCTCCGGTACCCGCTTTTCGAAGCGCTCGCCGGCCTCCTCCGTCTCTGGGGTCCGCATGTCGAAGCGCACTCCCAACTCCGTCTCCTCTGTCTCCGGTGCCCGCTTGTCGAAGCGCTCGCCTGTCTCCTCTGTTTGCGGCGTTTGTAAGGTTTTGGTCTGGAACAGCGTGTCGTGCAAGCAGTCCGTCCAGCTGCTTTCGAGCAGAGAGAACAAATGACGAGCTATTAATCCCGGTTGACTGCAGATGCCTTCAGGTTCGACTAATCGGCATCATCCAGATAGCGGTCCTCCCAATCGATATATTCAGGTCCATCCAAGCCTTCATAGGTACCCCCAGGTTCTTGCTCATCCAAATCAACTTCCGGTGGCACTACTGCAGGTGGGGGAATCCAGTCATATGCACCTCGAGGAATATGACACATAGGTAGCTCGTTGCCAGCGGATAGATAGTGATTCAAGGTATCTCGGAGAAAGATATAGGCGACACGGTGGATTGCGACTGGCGGTTCGCCAATAACTGTAGTATAGTCTAAATTCCCATCCTTTTGGAGATGCAAGTCCCGAGCACGGGAGTTGAATATATTCTGGCAGAACTGCATAGTGACGGCAGGAAGGTACTCATTTGGTTCGTATGCCTCCACTATCTGCAGCAAGCGTTGTAGCTAATTATTCGGAACCTCACTACCGTAGTCCCTTGCTGGCTGCGAAGGATGAAAGTAGAGAACTACAGGCTTCCCGGAGACAACTGTTGGCCGATTTGCCTGCCGCCGGATTGTATGTGCATTCCACAGATCGGCATATCCATATATCTCCTGTCTGATGATGGGCATGTAGACGAAGAGCAGAGCAATAGTATCTGCAGTGTTACCTGACCATAACCCAGCAGATGCTAACCCATCGAAGTATCTCTAGACAGGACGAATGAGCTTGAAGGATACAGTTGTAGTTTGTGGCTAGATACATACCTTCCAAGCTATAGTCTGGCCTTTACTCATGTGTCTCCACCAAGACTCAATACGTTGGTTCGCAGTTGAAGTCCCATACCAGTAGTGGTCACTCCATGCGGTATCAGGGTTGAGCTCTTGATGCAGCTGGCAATGCGCATTTGCCATCATGTGAGTTTCAGTTCCTCGGTCTGAGCGAATAGTGTACGGAAGAGTCCTATGCTCGGATAGATGGTCCAGATATGATCGTAGAACTGCAACTGACGTCCGAGTCGAAATGCCAACATGAATCCAGGTGATATATCTCGAATATGCATCAATACCAGCATAAACCTCAAAGCCGTACATTGTCAGCTTGTGATGCCCATCAACTGACATGACTCGGTTAGGACCAGCCACTTGGTATTCTCCACGGGGAATATTCTGACAAGCGAATTGACGGCTAGTGACACCATCAGGATCCAACTCGCGTACTTGTTCATACATCCGGTTTCGGGCCACTGGAACTCCAAGCTGCTTTAGTCGTGTATAGGTTAAACGACGACCATATAATGCAGACTGGCCACGTAATTCGTCTTGTAGGATGGCACGGATCTGTTGGTTATGCAGAGGTATCTGTGACCTGTCATAACGACGTCGCATACCTAATGCAAGCCGTAGTCTCACTAAACTTCAAGTTAATTAGTCTATTAAGATCCAGTCTGCATGTATGCAATAAAACGAGTGACTGCCAGTGATATGACTCACCTGCGTGCGTTGAGAGGATAGTTCCGACTGGTGAGAAACAGAAGAATCTCTCTATCATTCAGCCCCCAGTGGTAAAAGTAAATCCACAGCTCTCGGTTGACCTGTTGGCTATTATAGTGCTGCTGGTATTTGCGATAGTTCCACCGTTGAAATGCACGTCGTAATGTTGATTCCAGTGTTCGACATAGACCAGACCGGTCGGCCGACTTGCTCTATTCCGACCGCCAAGACACCGACCAGACCTAGCATTTCATGGTCGGGATAGAAAATAGACCGTCCTGACGAGAGGCGTAGCAAGTCCGTGCGACCACCCCTCGGTCGGCCGACGTCGGGATAAGACAGTCTTGGCACTCGTAAAATAATATGCAATTTGATTAACTTCAATCTACGCTAAAATACAATAAAAGTTGGAGCCAAAGAGACTTTCCGCCGACAAACACCTTCTCCCATCATATCATTCCCCGTATTTTGCCCATCTACCTGGTGTGTTACCCGACTACCCAGTCTCCACCACATCTGGACCATCTGTCATGCCGCGAGTGCGTGCGAAAAAATCACAGCAATCCCATCGACTTTCTCATATGGAGAGCCACGCGACGACCACAAGCCGAGATGCATCTCAATACGAATCAATCGCGTCAGATGTTCACACCAATCACCGCGAGCTGAATGATGACACCAATGACCGTGAGACAAATGACGACACCTACAACCGCGTACCAAATGACGATACCGAGTCTGTAGAAGAGTTGGTCGATGAAGATTCAATTCCTGATATCTTCAAGGGTCAGAAGAAGACACGTTTCAGTCATATCTGGTTGCCTGAGAAAGGTCAGGAGTATACATTGGCAGGTATCATACGGTGGAAGTGCCAGAGATGTAAGTTCCCAGATTTACCGTTAATCATAGCTGTTTTACTGACCTTGGGGACATACAATCAGGCACTAAGTTGACTACGTTTTCCGTCAGAACTACGAAAAATGCCATCGAACACCTCCGCTCAAAACACAACATCGGTCCTGAGGGTGTCATTTCCAACGGGCGCACCTCCTCACAGCAGACAATCCAGCAAGCCTTCGGACGATCAATTCCGAGAATTGTTTTCTACCAGGATATATTCAAGAATTTGCTGCTTCAGTGGATCGTGGAGGGAAATGTGAGCTTTCGGATGTGCGAGTTATCCAACTTTCAGACCCTTTGCGCATATCTCACTGCGTGTCAGCCTGAATACTCTGGTATCTACCGTGCTCTACCGAAGAGCGGGCATGCCATCAAACGTTATCTGTTGACATAGTACGAGGAGATGCGTCAGGAAGTTAAGGCAAAACTTCATACAACTGTCCTCAAAATTCACTTCCCGTTTGACATGTGGAGCGGGCCGAATCGTCACGCATATCAGGCCGTGGTTGCTCACTGGATGGATCGCGATGGCTATCTGCACGCCGCTCTCCATTCTCTACATCGCTTTCAGGGAGCTCATAACGGTTTCAATCAGGCGGAACACATCTGGCGTACTATCGAAGACTATGAAATTGCACCCTTTGTTGGTATGTTTAACGTCGATAACGCTACCAATAACAATACCGCCCTCGCTGAGATAGCCAGCCGTCTACGAATAGCGGGCCACAAATCTTTCAATCCTATCGAGGTACAACTTCGGTGTTTTGGTCATGTCTTGAATCTTGCAGTGAAGGCCATCCTTGGGGAAAGGAGATCGAGGCATTCGATCTCAACTACGGTGAAGCACAAAGGGAGTTGGGTGTTCTGAGGGAATGGCAGCGGAAGGGACCACTCAAAAAGCTCCACAATGTGGGCAAATACATCCTGAAGACACCACAATGTCGCGATGCATTTGAGTCAGTTGTTCAATGTGTGTATCCTGAGGAAACCGTTCATACTGTATTTGTTGGAAACATTACACGATGGTCTAGTGACTACGAAAGCATTTTGCGTGGCTTTCGTTTACGAGAGGCGATCGAGGAGTACGTCCGTATTGTTATCGGTCAAAATTCGAACGGTGAACGCGAGCGAGAGAATGAGAACGCACTCATTCATGATGAGTTACACCCTTCTGATTGGGAGTATCTGAGGTGCATCAAGGAAATTCTATCGCCGTTCAAGCAGTGGACTCTACGTCTTCAGCACAGATACAGCAACGGTTGTGTCGCCGACATCTAGCCGGCTATGGACGAGCTCCTTGCTCATCTTGAAGACATGAAGGTCCAATTCCGTGACCAGCCGGTACTCATACAGATGATCGAAAATGGGTGGTTAATCATGGATAAGTATGTCATTTCATCGCTACAATGGTATAATTATGGTATAGTGCTAACAGATAAAAGATACTACCTCAAAACCAAACTCTGTCCAGCCTATACGATTGCGGTAGCTTTGCACCCAAACATGAAGCTCTCATACTTCCGTGAAGAATGGAAAGACAGACCAGAATGGATCGCTTCGGCAGAGACCACTGTCGATGATGTATGGAAGACATATTACCGTGGATACGGTGTTGCTAATCCAATTGCGGCCCCATACCTGAGAGGAGAGGATCCAGCTCCTGAAGAAGAGAGTCTTAGTCGCTGGGAGAGAAAGCGTCTTGCCGCTACCCAGCTGAACGACAACTTTGACATGATGACAAGCTTTCAGCAGGAGCCTCAACTCCATCGTGTCCAAGACACTGTTCGGTATTGGTTTGAACGATCACAACATTCTGAGTGGAGAGATCTTGCACGTATGGCTTTGACGTACCTGACACTTCCAGCAATGAGTGACGAGCCGGAGCGAGTATTCAGAGGTGCCAAAATTACACTATCTGATCGTCGATGTAGGATGGGAGATGATGCTGTGGAGGCAGTCGAATGTCTGAAGAGCTGGCAGCGGGACGGCTTGATTGCGGCTACAAGGGATGATATCAGAGCCATTGAGGAAATGCTTAATGCACTGTGTGAGGAGGACATTGTGTAGCTTTACAAAATGTATGATTTCATTATAAGACAAAATGCAGGGTGCGTCCACACATCCAGTAGGGTATACGTATTGTTGGTGACTCGTCAGCGGAGTTTTAGCGCCGGACAAGACAGGAGAGGATGGCGGCACTAATAAGGAGTATCCACAGTCCCTCTTTGGACATGGCCGCTGCAGCGCCAGTGCCAATGAGGCTATCACGCCCAGTTCGTGACAATGGTGTATGAAAGTTGAAACTTCAACTTTTTAGGGTTGGCTTGGCCGACCGTCCAGAGTCGACGTGGGGAAGGTCGGGATCCGACCTGATCAGACCTTTGGTCGGTCTGAGTACATCCCGACCCGACCCGACCGTACCTAAAATTGCTCCAGTCTGGTCTATGTCGAACACTGGTTGATTCACTGGGAAAGTCTGGTTCTCATTGATAGATATCTAGATTAGGAAATCCTTGCCGAAATAGTTCTTGAACTTCGGTGAGTGTATGATCCTCATAGATACACCAGTACCAAAGAGTATGCTGGAAGGTATCGACGACTGCAGTTGGTCCTCGGCTTCCCATGATAGTGTAAGTGTTGGTTACTTTGTATACTATAATGCGGAGAGAGCGAGAGAGTACTATATATGTTCTATCCCAGTGGGCAGAATGGTCGGTCTATAGATGGGCTGGTCCATCTATAGACTGGCCGGCCCGTGTATGAATGGGCTGGATCTACGAACTGGCCGGACTGTGGGTAGATTTTTTGGGGTAACTGGGCTGGCCAGCTGGGAGATATCTGAGAGCGAGCTGGCCAGGTGGGAGATCTGCCGCCACTGGGTAGATAGCTTCGTTTTTTTTACGGCGGCGGCGGGAGGCACTTAATGCGCCGGTGTCTAGATCTCAGACCCACCCCTCAATTCCCCAGTGATTAATCCCCAGGCACTCACTACACAACACCTTGCTATCACCAACAATCAATTGAATTCTGCTTACAACCCAGGGGTCTATCTCTGGAGAGCAACTACTGCACCCGTCTCCTTCTCTTTCTCAGAACTCGGCCTCCCGCCGTACATTCCGGTGCTGTGGCTGGGTAGTCTGCCGAGTTCTCTTCCGACTTGGTGGTGGTAAATGGTTCGAATCTTGAATTCCAGATAGTCCGCAGTCTTGCTCCTGTGGCTGCTCCTCTTCCCGCAGCTCCTCCTCCTCCTGAGACTGCTCCTCCTCCTGTGGCCCCTCCTTCTGCGGCTGCTTTTCCTCCTGTAGCTGTTCCTCCTCCGGAAATTGCTCATCTTCCTCTATCCTACGATCAACCAATGCCACCTCAGTGCGAATTGCCAATTCCGACAAGTTATGGCAGTCTGTAGCATGACAATGGACAGAGCACTTCACTTTGTTCTTCAAACATCTGCATTTTTCCAGTACAATGAGGAGGTTTTCAATTGCAGGAAACTGATATTGATTCACTCGTCGACATTTTTGCTGAAGCCGCATGGACGGTGATGATATTTGTCAGCTCAGTCTCCGGAATGTTGGCTGCTGCATCCAAACACGCTTCCGGTGACTCTGTTTAAAACAGCAACAGGGTAATGGACGTTGAGAACTTCGTGCACAGTCTGAAGCTTGTACCGGTTGTGATGAGGTACAACTAGTACCCGGCAGAATATACGGTGTGGGTCGGTTGCCGTACGATCCTCCCTGGGAACCCCGATACCGACTACATCTCCCGGGGAAAAGGCTTCTATCGTATGGCAGTTGTTGTATTTGTTCGTCGACCTCTGCCGTGCCTTTGCTGTATGCGGGTGCACCACAATTTCAACGGCCGTTGGGGTGAATATCATAGTTTGCCTGTGCGTCGTACTTATGATTCCAGAGTTTCTCTTGACCTGGTCCAGGTGGTGGTTTCATGTGAGGATACCGTATCCAGTCACGGTACTCTACTCGCTTTTCCTCCGTAAACCGAGACTAAACATCAGTAGGAACTCTACCCCATTCCCGTCTTAAAGCCTACCTTGCTGTCGTCATTTGCCATACATCTTCCAAATTCCTAGAATGTTTCTGCAGAAAAAGGGGCGAAGGTGGTTATTGGGGAGGGCATTGGCGGTGGTGGCAGTGGCGGACATGATTGCAAGGAGGGTTGTAATCAGGGTGATGGTGACTGACGAAAGGTAGTTCGGAAGAAGTTGGTTTCCACTGGGGTGTTGGTGCTAGCTCGTATGCCCACTAGGCCGGCCCACTCGTAGATCTAGCACTCGGCTAGCCTATCTATAGATCTACCATTGGTACAGCCCACCCGCAGATTTACCACTGGGCTAGCCCAGTCACCTAAGAAAATCTACCCACCGTCCGGCCAGTTCGTAGATCCAGCCCATTCATACACGGGCCGCCAGTCTATAGATGGGCCGTCCCATCTATAGACCGATCTTTCCTCCCACTGGGCTAGAACATATACTGTAAGGGCCGGCACCAGGAATTCTTATTACAACTCCCACACATTACTCCCCCATTTCATATCATTCAACTCTTTAATGTTTTCTGTAAAGGAATACCGATTAGCGACGAGGATAGAAATGAAAGATAGGTGTTCTGTTTTGTGCTATTTGGATTTTGAAAGTTGAAGTTCTTGCATCATGTCGGCAAGTGTGAGTCGGCACTCTTTTTCCTACTAGCAAGTGTTTTTCCCACAGGGTTTTCACGGCAGAGGTTTTAATGAGGTCGACGAGGTTTAATGGGATTATTTGCATTTGGTCAATATACGGAGCATGAGAAGAAGGGGTGTGTTGGAAATGCTTCTCGCGCGGTGTTTGGATTTGGAACTTGAGCCTTAGAGTTTGTTGAGGACACGATTGCGTAAGGCGCAAGCGGGGAAGTGTCAGCAGAGGATATTTGTTCTGCGGTTTCTTTCTCTTCTCCTTCTACAAAATACTTATTGAATACTACAAGAATCGATACGCCTTGTGTTTCCTCATCTCACACAGCATTAAGACTGATCGAACTCCTATCATTCATTTCTATCCTCATCGCTAGTTGGTATTCCTTTACATCTCACACAACTTGTTTGTCCTTGCCCGGGATACCCTGTCTCGTCCTTTCTCGGTTCTGGATCGCCGTGCGCGCATCCGCTCGCCGTTGCGCGTCGCCATTTGCCTGTTACCGTACTTGTGTCTCACCGCATCAGGTTTGTTGGTCGTTCCGCGATTCGGTCCGCAATCCTTGAAAGTTTTGAGGTAATACAAGAGAAGCGGCAGCTGATCGGTGTGAGTTCGTTGAGGTATCTGGAGCGGTTACGGCTCCGGGCTCATAGCCTGTAAAGGAATACCGATTAGCGATGAGGATAGAAATGAATGATAGGAGTTCGATCAGTCTTAATGCTGTGTGAGATGAGGAAACACAAGGCGTATCGATTCTTGTAGTATTCGATAAGTATTTAGTAGAAGGAGAAGAGAAAGAAACCGCAGAACAAATATCCTCCGCTGACACTTCCCCGCTTGCGCCTTACGCAATCGTGTCCTCAACAAACTCTAAGGCTCAAGTTCCAAATCCAAACACCGCGCGAGAAGCATTTCCAACATTTTCTCCCTTCTGCGGCCACGTCATACCAGCAAATGGTGGGACCAGAATGCAATTCGGCGAAGCATTATTCCGTCCTAATTGCCCTGTTATTCGCTGCGAACACTGTCAGCAACTCATTCCCTCCA
>Ga0307516_10006624_pt1 | contig 13540 bp, 14 predicted proteins | sample 19_EM_MG_FD_203310 | JGI IMG/M metagenome (GOLD analysis project Ga0307516, IMG submission 203310) | Populus trichocarpa ectomycorrhiza microbial communities from riparian zone in the Pacific Northwest, United States - 19_EM | ecosystem: Host-associated > Plants > Roots > Unclassified | place... | reverse complement strand
GCGCCACCGCCCCGCCCCGGTGCCCCCCCCCCCCCCCCCCCCCCCCCCCCGTAAAGGCCTATATAGATGCCTGCCGAACCGTGCTGATGGACCGCCGCTAGTGTGCTTGTTATCGGCGCCAGGAACTCTGGAAAGACGTCCTTCTTGCGGTTCCTCGGCCACTCGCTCTCTCTCAGGAAGCGTGCTCACGTGGGCGATACTCCCCCCCAGACCGATCACACTGGCACCACTTCCGACAGTCCCTTCAAGTCGACGTACATCGAGACCGAGATAGATGGGGAACGCATCGGTCTTACCCTGTGGGACTCGGCCGGGTTGGAAAAGAACATGGTCGACCTGCAGCTGCGGGAGACCGTCGCTTTCATCGAAGACAAGTTCCAGGAGACATTCTCCGAGGAGACAAAGGTGGTGCGTGCACCGGGCATTAGGGACACCCACATCCACTGCGTTTTCCTGCTCCTCGATCCCGCCAGATTGACGCCCAACAACCACTTTCCCGGCAAGGTCGGATCCAACGAGACCGGCGGCCTGGATCCGGACCTTGACATCTCGGTCCTCAAGGCCCTCCACGGCAAGTCGGTGGTGATTCCGGTCATCAGCAAGTCCGACACCTGCACGTCCAAGCATATGGAGTACCTCAAGGATATCGTTCGGAAGGGACTCGCCGCAGCTCACGAGGACCCTCTCGAATCACTGGAGCTGGAAGTCGAGGAGGACGAACACTTGAGGGCGGGCCAGCGAGGCTCTCTGGTGGAGGAGGACGAGGAAGGCCCAGAGCATGACGACGACGATGACTCGGGTGTCGCGCGTGGCCACACGGCGGCTGGGGATGACGACGAAGATAGACCCATCACGACCGACTCTTTGGCTGAGTCCCAACGCCCCATGGGCATCACCGCTGGTCTGTGTTTCATTCCGTTGTCCATCATATCCCCGGATTCCTATCAGCCCGGCGAGCCCCTCGGTCGCCACTTCCCATGGGGATTTGCGGATCCACACAACGAGGCCCATTGCGACTTCACGAGGCTCAAGGACAGTGTCTTCAGCGAGTGGCGGGCCGAGCTCAGGGAAAAGAGCCGAGAATACTGGTACGAAAACTGGAGGAGTGAGAGGCTAGGCTCAGGAAATAGGACGCGGAGACGGTTCTGATCGACCACTGGGGGAGGGGGAGGGGGGGCTAAGGATGGATGTGATTGTACGATTGCAGTAGGCGCTCGGACTGGGAGTCTGCGGAGATGGCTTTTCTTTCTTTTCTCTCTCAAGTTGGGCTTTTGTGTGTGTGTTTTCTTTTTTGCTTTGCACTACGGGATCTGGACGAGCCCGCAATCTCACATCTGTCGGTTTTCTTCCTTTTCTTCCTTTCCTTCCTTGTGTTTGCGTCTGTGACAGCTTTCCGGTTTTCCTCTTCCTCCCTTTCTAATAACCCCTCTCGACCTCGACGTGCGGTTACATTTCCTTCCCCTTTACTTCTCCTGTTTGTGTTCTAGTTTGTCTACCTGTTTCCCCGGAGCAGTGATCTTGCAATTGGTGGTCGTGGTGGATGGATGTTCCTTCAAGATTTTATCTTGTAGTATGTTTTTTCTATTACACTATATCACCACCTATCCCAAGGCTCACTGCTCCCCGTTCCCGCTCCTCTAGACTTGATGACCCGTGATGACGACTTGCTTGGTGGGTTGGAGATCTGTTGATTTGAGGCGTGTTCATATGGGCGGGTTGGGGTTGGGGTTGGGGGGGGGGGGGGGGGGGCGCCGGCGCGGGGGGCGGCGCGCCCCGCCCCGCGGGCGCCGCCCGGCCCCCCCCCCCCCCCCCCCCCCCCCCCCACGATCGTTGTAGACCATAGGTAGCGCAGCATACCGATATCTTTTATTTCTCAATTATTTTCCGGCCAACTGTAGCCGCTCTTTCGCTGTCCTTCATTTCCTACGAGAGAACTCGAGACACAGATGAATCGTTTTCTTGGCCCCCCAACGTTCCGTCTCCGGTTGGTAGCCAACTCGATGTTTCCCGAGGCCAAATCATGTTGAGTACATAGTGCGCACGGGCCCCGTTCGCAGCTTCATCGACAGATCATCGGTCAACCGCACGATCGGATCCCGACTCCGTCGCCAACAGCTACGGTCCAGATATGTAGGGCCAATTATGTAGACGAACGACTGGATACCTACTACAAAGTATCTACTCGGTAGATATGTAGACACACGCTTGATCACCCCGTCAGCCAAGGGAAGGAAATCGCTAATCGTATGTACTCTACATACATACATAGAGAGAAACGGCCGGACCAGTCGGTACCTCCATCGATTTGCCGGATCTCCACAGGCAAACAAAACCCGCAGCTTACTCGGGGGGGGGGCCAATATCAGCTGAAGGATCCCGGTCGGTTGCTTGGATCAACAAACACCACGAAGGCAGCCAGCCACCTCGCACACACCATCCATATATCATAAGCTACGAACTATTTATCTGCCTGCAGCCAAAAACATGCAGCGCCAATGCCAATCTGCATGCGGCCGGGACTGGCCGCGAAGGTTAAGTATCAGGTAGAGCGCGACGGAGTGGGGAAAAAAAAAAACCTCCCCCCAACACGCTTTGCTCTTCTCTTTACATACTTTCGCCCATTTTTTTAATTTTTTTTTGCTACATACGGACGATACGGTCGCAGAAAAAACCGAAGCGGGAAAGAAAAAAACACGCACTAGATAATGCCGAGGCCCGATAAAGACACTCCAGAGTACGCCGCATACAAGGCCAACAAGCGCGCCGCCAGAGCGAGGAGGGACGTCGAAGAGGCGGCGGCGGCGGACAAGGCCAGATTGGCGGCGCCGCATCCGCATGCGCGCGAGCGCAGTCGGAGTAAAGGCCAGGCACGCGCCGAGGGATCCGACGGAGACGGCAGCGAGACGGAGCGCGCAGGCGCGAGAGCGGAGAGGAAAGGCGCGGCGGCAGGGAAGACCCGCGATCGCTCGTTCGGAAGGTACGCGACTGCGGGGGCGGGCGACGGCTGTGGACATGGCGACCGGCCCTCGTTGGCTGCGTACGGCGGTGCCGGAGGGAATCTGTCGAACGAGGCCCAGGCGGCGCACGCGGCGAGCTACTCGTCGTACCCGGCGGATCCACCCACTGACTATGGAGTCGGGAAGCCGCCGCAGGGCGTTATATTCAACCATAGCTACGCACACGTGCCTGCTCCTCCTCCTCCCGGGACCTACGGCGTGACATCGATTTCCGCTCCGCCGCCGCCACAGCCCGGCGTATATCCAACCGTTTCCGCTCCGCCGCCGCCGCCGCCGCATTCGGCTTCTTTCCCCACGGCCGCCCAGGGAAGGCCGGCGTTGCACTCTACGGTCCCTTCGGTTTTCCAGTACCAGACGGGCGGTCCGTCCGCGATCGTCCCATACGGCGGCGACATGTCGGCTCCGCCAAACCTGGACCCGAGTAATCTGACCGGGCCGCTGCCGGGCGAGGGCGCCGGAAAAGTCTATCCTCCCGGGCAGGCTCCGCCGCAGTTCGACAATCCCGACTACTACCACCAGGTCCTCTCCGATTCCACAACAACGCACTCGTTAACACAATCCATAACAGCATCGACAGGAATGGGTGCGAACGCCGGCTACGCGGAGGGCAACGGCAAGCCGAACGGAAATGGCCTCTCCGGCAAGCTTGGGAAGCTCGGGATCCCTTCACTATCGAAGCTTTCTCTGTCGCCGGGCGGCGGCGGTAGCAATGGCAATGGTTCGGTCACGTCGGGCACACTGCCGCCACCATCGCCTGCCTTGCTGCCATATCACGGAACATACCAATCCATCTCGCCCATGCCGTCTCCCGTCTTCGGCGCCCAGCCTTCGCCGCTGGTCTCCGCCTCGGGATCCATCGGTATAGGAAAGCACAGGGCATCCGGTTCCTTCTCCATCGGCCCGTCAGCATTCTCCAAGCCATCATTGAACTTACACGGCCGACCCACCTACGAAGGCGAAGGCCACGGCCGATCCTATAACCCGACCGCCACACCTACAAGCAGCAGCAGCGGGGCCCTAGTCATAGCCTCCCCTCACGGCCCCCCCTCGCGCGTCAGCTCCCCGTCTCCCGACCGCGCGTACAACCCCGCCTCGGATGCGAAAGCGATCCTCGAGGAACTCCGGCATACTTTCACGCGGCCTTCGCCCAAGCCGCTGATCGAGATCCTGCCCACGCTCACGCCGCAGCAACTCAAGTCCCTGCGCAAAGAATACAAGAGTCTCTATCGGGGCGTAAACCTGGCCAAACACATCAAATCCGTGTTCACGACCTCGACGCCGTTCGGAAAGATCGTCTTCGCCGTTGCGCTGGGACCGTACGAGAGCGAGGCGTGGTTCTCGAACGGCTGGTACCAGAAGAAGGAAACCCGCAACGAACTGCTGATCGAAGCGCTCATGGGCAAATCTAACGCCGAGACGGAAGCGATCAAAGCCTGCTTCAAGGACGCAAAGTACGACTCCTCGCTCGAGAAGGCCGTCGCCGAGGAGCTCCCCGCCAACAAGTTCCGCGTGGCGGTCATGGCTCAGCTGTCGTGCGCGCGCATGGACGAGTCGACGCCGCTCTCGGACGCCGGCGTCCGCGAGGACGTCGCGCGGCTGGGCACCATCCTCGAGCGCGGCCAGGGCGCTGCGGGAGGCGAGACGGAGATGGTCGGTATCATGGTCAACCGCTCCGACAGATGGCTCTTCGCCGTCGCGCAGCTGTACCGCCAGGTCCACCAACGCGACCTGGCGAAGGCGGTGATGAAGCACTCCAAGAACCTCGTGGTACGCACTGACCTCCCCCTCCCCCACACCCACCCCCACACCCTCGTTCGTCACGTGCTCACACAATGCGCAGGGCGAAACACTCCTCCACATCCTCTCGGGCGTGACGGACCGGCCGCTCCGCGACGCGAAGCTGCTGCACCAGGCGCTCGTGGCGGTGGTCGAGCAAAGCCGCGAGGACTTGTTGATCTCCCGTGCCACCAGGATCCATTGGGACCCGAAGCACCTCAAGAGGGTCAAGAGAGTGTTCAAGAAGAAGTACGGCGTTTCGGTCGGTGCCAGGGTCACGGAGGTGACCAAGGGCAGCTTCAAGGAGTTTTTGCTGAGGATGTTGCGGGAGGATTAAGTGGCGACGTGGGGGCGGTCATGTGTTTCTGTATGTACAGCCTAGGTATGGACACGATTTAATGGATTGGGGGGAAGTCATGATATGTCACTCGTCTATCACTGCTTTTCATCCTCAGAAGCTATGTGCAACAATCCGGCCCATGCATATGCGTCGTATCGATGTGAACCAATCAAATGTCTAGGTGTCTGGTAGGTCAGCAGTTGAGCGCGGAGCAAAAGGTGAGAATTGGAGGATACATACTAAGAACTCAGCCCGTCTACCGGCCGTGCATCTTCGCCTCTCTAAGGACCGTGAGACCGCCGGTGAGGACTTTGGCAGAATGGTAGGCATCCTCCGAGCCGACACGACAGTGGCCACTATCGAAGTGCTGAATCATTGCGGAGTTGGAATTGAACCTCTTGCAGCATTCAACGCAGCTAAACGAGATACGTCAGAGCAAGTGCAGTAGAGGGTGCTGGGGGGGAGGGAGGGGGGACGGGCACGGCCAAGCGGAGGGCCACATACTAGCTGGTCTTCTCGGCGTTGTGGGCCATGCTTGAAAGATGCTGCCAGAAGCTGCTAGCGCGTGGAAACTTGGCGCTGCACGGACACACAAACTTTTCATGGACCTTGTTCCAGTAATCCATAAGCTTGTCCCTAGTGATACCCAGGTCGTTGGACCGCTCAGGGTCGTTGACCTTGGGGGGCTCAGGGGCACCGGTCAGTGGTCCTTCGAACTTATCGAGAGGCAACAGTACTCCATGCTGCAAAGCCTCGGCGCGCACATGCATCTCCTTTCTGGTCACGCCGCCCGCGCACTGGTTGGCTTCGAAATGCATCGCGAGGCTGGCATTGCCACCCTTGAAGCGCATTCCGCAAGCAGGACATAAGGTGGTGGCCTGGCCCGTGTGCAGCTGCGATCTCCGTCAACAACGACCCACTCCAGCATGATTGCTACCACCACCACGCAACTCCCCTGCGGCAGCAAGAGCAACAAACCTGGTATTTATGCAGCTCCATTCCGCTTGCGCTCTTGAACTCGATGAAGCAGATGTCGCACAGGTAGTGGTCCTTGCTGTGGGTGCAATGTAGGAGATGCTCCTCCTCCGTCATAAAGTCGAGGTTGTGCAAACGGCAGAAGTTGTGGTTCTCGGCGGCTTCCTTGTGGTCCAGCAGGTCGTCGTCGGTAGCGAACTTGCTGCTGCACTGAGTGCAAGCGAAGGTGAGTGGGGTCGGCATGGCGAAAAAGTCATCGTCCTCGTCGTCGGAGTAGTTCGGCCTGCACCGATGATGGTTTGGTAATTGTTTTTCAGCTCCCAGGATGGAGGCATGAGGATCACTTACGGTAACATTCGTTGCAGCTGGGGGGTGGGGGATGGGAGTTAAGCTGTGCTCGAGAAGGTCGGAGGTGGAGAGGACGGAGGTGGAGCGAGGAGGTGGAGGAGAGGTGACGGAGAGTTGCGGCTTTTATCCCCCATGGACCCCCCCCCTTCGGCGCCGAAATATCCAGCATGGGCCTCTCTATGTATCCACGATGGACCCCACACAAAAGATTTCAAATGTAAGTTTGTAAAAGTATGTTGTTTGAAGTAGGGTAAATCTTCACGACAACAAAACAAATTTTATTCCTAAGTGGCCTACACCTTTAGATGCTACAGCACGGCGGGGGTTTATTGAGAACACGCGGCAGGCTAAGTCCCTCATTGCTTAGACTGTAGCCTTTCTTCCGCATGTCGCCCTTTTGTACTCGCTTTTTTAGCAAACCTATCCCGAGGTATCTTGGTCAAGGTCAAGTTCGTTTTCTCCACTATTTTCTTCCGTCTGATGCTGCGAGTTCGGATCCGGCTTCATTAGACCTTTCAGGCACTCGGAATTGAGCAGCACCGTGAGAAAGCGTCTTATGTAGGCATGTAGTCGGCTGGAGCTCTTGCCTTGAGATGATGGTTGCGACCACATGGCCCACATGCTATGTACCCCCGTGTCTTGGCAACGGATGCTGACCATCGCGTGACGTGACTCTTGGTGCTATATACTGCCTGTACTTGTATCATCTGGTCCTATTCAGCGATTCACAGAACAGTAAAGCTTGAACCCACGGAGTGAAACGTTGGCGCTGCCGTCTGTTGGGTGGCTTTCTGATGTCATAGAAAATATTTGCGCATCTCCCTATAGCTAAATCCGGCCACCATATCAATGATAGGAAAGCCACGTTCCTCCTTTGTGTGGCATTCGCAGGTTCCAAGATATTTGGTCCATATATATTATTGGAAGGCGTCTAAAATACTCTCTCTCTGTCCCAATATCGCCGGTCTTCAGTGATTTCAGTAACGGTACATATATGGCACGGTGGGAGAATAAATGTGGCCCTCAAGAATAAAAGTATGTATATACATTTTAACTCGGCGATTACCCCTGCCTTAAATTACTAAGCTAAGTAAGTAAGTACTTACATAATGCAACCCCGCACAGGGTCCACCGTGGCCAGAGGTCCACGTCGGATATTTTGGTGCCAGGAGGGCGTCATATTTGCTATATAGCATGCCGATAGAAGCGTTTAACATATGCTCCCCTTTAGGGTACCGTCTACGCGCGATTTGATGCATAGATAATCAATCTCAATCCGCATCAGTTTCGACTTCTACAAAGAAGAGCTGTTGAAATGAATGGGGTTTGAGTATTCTGCTTGGAAAACACCAGGGAAAGATCCCAGACAATTGAAGACGGATTTGAATTACACGTCATGCGTGCATACCGACGGGATACATACATCATTCTACAAGTTAGATAGTGCACATGAGAATCTACAAGGTACCCGTCCAAAAACCTCGACATCCTAGGACATCAACAAACCACCATGGAAAGACCCTTCAGTCCGCCAGAGGATTCTCCTCTGCCTGACATACCAGCCATAAATTTCGATCCACCTCTCAGCATCCAGAGACAGGCTGTTGTTCACACTTTCCTGCGCTTACTTGCTTCGACCCCGCGGTTCGCAGGAACCATCACCAAACTTCTCGATGCCGGCTGTGGCGACGCAACCTTCATTCGGCGCCTGATTCCATGCGACGATGCGCTGCCTGTAAGGCACATGACGGGTGTTGATATCGACGAGGAAGCCGCAAACAGCCAGAGTTGGTCGCTGCTCAAACAGCCGGTCGGAGATGAAGACGGAAGATGGCACGAGCTCGACATCAGGCTGCTTCATGGCAGTTTTGAAGCGCTGCGGACCGAAGGAGTGGGATATCATGAGGTAATTGTTTCCATCGAGGGTGAGTTCAACCCCATTCCCCTGCAATCGAAAGGGCATGGATTGACGACGAGTAGTTATCGAACATCTCGATCCCGTCCCGCTCTCGAACTTCGCACCGACTCTGCTGGGACAGCTGAAACCGAAGGTGTGCATCGTCACCACGCCAAGTAGGGAGTTCAATGCGCTCTTCGACTACCTGGATGACCTGCGGCCCGACAATCCGGGATCTGAACGGTTTCGGCGCGACGGGATCCCATACCGCATGAGGCACCACGACCATCGCTTCGAGTGGACGAGACAGGAGTTCAGATCGTGGGCGCTGCAGGCGGCGGAGGCGTTCGGATACGATGTGCAGTTCTCTGGGGTGGGTGGCCTTGGAAGAGGCATGGTGGTGGTGGGGAAGGAGAATGCCGACGACGTGCTGCGGGAGGCAGCTACGGCCTGTGGGAACCCTGAGCCGCTCTTGAAGGGGACCGATAAGTGGGGAGAGCTGGAGAGAATCGTCTGCGAAGTCGATGATGACGACGAGAGAGTGAATATCGTTCGGACGGCCTTTGGAGATTGCACGCAGATTGCAGTTTTCGTCCTGAGGCCCCAGGAAGTGCCAGCCAAGAGCCTGCATACGCCGTACACGGCTTGTGGCGATGGACTGAAACTGATGCACCATCACTCTTATCGATATCTCGCGCCAGAGGAGTTCCCGCCGTCAATCGAAACAACCCTCGGACTACTGATGGGTGACCGGCTTTCGCACCTCATCCCGGAGCTGATCCGAGAAGAATGGACCAGAGGTGATGATGAGGTTTACAAGGATATTCTTTTCCGCAGAAAATACGGTTGTTCATTCAACCCCGGGGGGAACGTGTGGAATAAGGAGGTTTGGAGGAACGTCGACGACGAAGTCCTGCGTAAGACCGAATGGCTGTTTGCGCGCACTGGTGGTAGGGTCTGGGAGGTCAAGTGCGTCGAGGTGGTCGTCGACGCTCTCAGGATGTGGGAGAGTTCCTCCAAGGTGCGGAGTGCTTTTCATTTCAGACCCGAGGTGTTTGCGGATGTCATGCGCAACGTCAAAGCGGGAGAGAAGAGTGAGCTATGTAATCCTCAGTCAACGAAAACCACTAACAATGTCTGCAGCGCCGGAAGCCCTCATCGAAAACGCCAAGATGGAAGTGATGCTTAGCAAGGAAGGTGACAAAACAGTCGTTACGGCCACCTTTCCCGCCTTGAGAAAACCCATCCCCAAAGACCCTTGGGAGAAACCGGAAATGCTCGAGCGTGTCCTCTTCTGTGAAGACGATGATGACTACGGCTCCTACGAAGAAATCGACGAGTTCGACGATGAATCTGACGAATTCGAATACGCTGACGAGGCGGATGTGCTCGACGATGAGGACGCTGCATCTTTCGATGATGGCGCGAACGGAACCTTTCTTCCCGAACCTCAGAATCCGAAATTCCGTCTGCCGTCCCTAGTCAAGCGCCCTCATCCCCGCTCCCCCAGCCCCCCTACGGAGTCAGTCACAATAGACCACCCTAGTGAGTTCGATACGGTCATTGAATGGGTCGCTCATTCCGAGGGGCCCCGCCCTGAGAACTGTCTGCCGGGCTCTACAGAGCTGGAGGGAACTCTCGAGATCACTGATGGGAACCCCACTGGCCTGCTGTTTAGAGTCAAGTTTCTGGCGCCCGAACGGGAGCTCCCGGAGATTCCGGTCGATTACGCCGGACGGGAGGAGGAACCCATGTGTGAGGAGGATATGATGGTGGGAGAGGGAAGTTGGTGGAAGGCAGAGCTAGAGGTAGCGCCCGAGACGGAGCTTATGCCTGGTCATCTCGACGAGGTGGAGGGAGCTACGACTCCAGCTTGAAGCTGAAATGCATACATTTAGCTTCCTACGTGCTTACGAGCTTACACACTTGTAGATCTTTTTTTTACGTTCTTCCGATTTGTGGGGCCTTGGGTTTAGGCCGGAGGGTCTAGTGAATGTGATAGAATTTCTCCTCAACGAGTGTTCTTGCGTGGAATGTACAAAAGGCAGCCTTCATTGGTTGGGCAATCACAAGCTGCCACTCGTAGATCTCGGACTCAGCAGGAAATGGGAGAGACCAGAGACTACAGGGGAAAGACCCCTTAAAGATCTGGGACCTGTTCGCGGACGAGCGGGGCGCTCAGCCGATCTCGGGCTTCCTTCGCACCACCGATGTGGGATGAAACACGGAACCGGATGGGGCAGTGGAGGAGGCCTAGAACGAGGACTCAGAGCGGGATGAGGGAGAGGAGTAGAGGGCTGGCATGGCTCTCTTTCGTCTTCCCTTTGTCTTTCGTTTGTCTCTTCCTATGTCTTTTATCTGGGATAGGCCAGGCGAGGGCAGGGGGAGTTACCGCGAGCTGCCTACGGACAGACAGAGATTGGGGACTATAGTTTGCCGTTGTCTAGTCAGGGCCAGTATTCACCCTCTCGGCGGCTGTTCTGGTTTTTTTTTTTTTGGTCCGCGAAGTGATCACACATTATCACCCGGGTAATAATGTGATTGCCCAGGTAGGATATTGCAGACAGGGAACAATACACCCACAACCGCTCAGCAACCCAATATTATCCATCCGTAGGACCAGAGCTGCGATGGCGGCCACCGGCGAGAGGGCGGCAGGACACATGGCGGGAACCAGGCACCCGGAGTTCCGCTAGACAGTTTGATCCGCGGATGGATACCGGTAACTTCCAAACTAGAGTCTGCAATTGTCGGTCCTTGATTGCGACGGGAGATAGCGTAGGATGACATCTTGATGGACGGCTGTAGGTTTAGGGCTTTCCAACCGCCTTGGTTACTATCCATGCCGCTATTACCCGGCGGCCTCGCAGCGCAGCGCATATTCAAGACACGGGAAACATGACACTTCACCGGATCGACAATCACGACCCGTCGGTCTTAACTCTCACCGCCACATCGATACCCTCATCTTCTGCTATTCGTCCCTGCGGCCTGCAAAGTTCGCACTGAGTCGCCACCACTAGCCGAACGCACCGCCTAACGGAAACCAAAGCCAGCCGCTGCTGCAAGCCCCGGTCTAGCTCCATCAGCCATGGCGAGCAGCTTGGAAACTCCAACCTACAACAAGAAATCGCCGACGATAAAGCGGATCCGTACGCGGCCCCCACCCCTTCCTGCCCCTCCCTCCCACAAAAAATCTGACGGTCGCAGTGCGCGAGGCGGCCGAGCTGGCGAACGCGCCGTCGCCGGACTACTTCGCCGCGCCGCTCGAGGACAACCTCTTCGAATGGCACTTCACGCTGCGCGGGCCACCGGAGTCGCCGTACGCGAGCGGCATCTACCACGGCCGCATCACGCTGCCGGCGACGTACCCGATGCGGCCGCCGTCGTTCCGCTTCCTCTCGCCCAGTGGCCGCTTCGAGGTCAACCGCGAGATCTGTCTGAGCATCTCGGACCACCATGAGGAGACATGGCTGCCGGCGTGGGGCGTGCGCACGGCCGTGGTCGCGCTGCGCGGGTTCATGGAGAGCGAGCCGCAGGGCCAGGTCGGCGCGATCGAGTGCGGCGACGACCAGCGCAGGGCCATTGCCGACACCAGTGGGCTGTGGAAGTGTGAGACGTGCGGCAAGAGCAGCGCTGACATCCTGAAGGAGAGCGAGGCCGCCGCCAAGGAGCTGGGACTCGACGCGACCGCGGACGAGGAAACACCCGCCGAGCTCAAGATCAGCTTCAAGGTCAAGAAGAAGGAGCAGGAGGGCGGTGCTGGTAGCGGTGGCCAGGCGGCAGACGTGCCTTCTACGACGCCGACGGAGCCCCCGCCCCAGCCACAGCAGGCCCCTCCTGCGGCGAGCGGATACCCCCCTCCGGTCTGGCAGCAGGACGGAGTACCGGCGCACGTGCAGGACCCGCTGCCGCCGTATTTCGACCAGCGCTATGCGCCGCCGCCGCCGCCGCCGCCGCAGCAGCAGCAGCAGCAGCAGCAGCTGGGTGCGAACGATGAGACGTTCTGGCTGGACCGGATCATTGTCGCGTTGGTGGTGCTCCTAGCCGCGGTCCTCTTCAAGAAGGTCGTGGGCTTGCCCGGTGTATACTAAATGGTGAGGCCACCCTTCCGTGGCCTCTTCCTTCTTTCTCTTTTCTTTACTGTTCCTTGGCTGCTTTTTGTTTGTGTTCGGGGCTGTTTTGGGCGTTTTAAGTCTGAATTCAGACATCGTGATCTGTACACTCCTCGCGCCTACCCGCGCGTGCGCGTGCCTCGTGTCCGTCCGGGCCGGCCGTCCGTCCATTCGAAACCAGCTACCAGCCCGCCAGCTCGATCTGTCATCCACCGCCCACTCGCAGCCGGGTATATCTCCACGAGAGCAAAAGCAACACGTCCAACCGGGCCCAACAACCCCCAGCACGCCGCGAAGATATCTGCAACCGGCTCCTCGACGTCTCTCTCCCCCCCGCCAATCGCGGCCAACCAGAGCGGCTCCACGGCGCAGAGCGCCACATTGCCCAGTACCTGTCGCCGGCGGCGGCAAGCGCAGAACGCAGCGTGGCTACCGGTTCGGGTGTCCGAAGACGGCAACACACGCGCCATCACTCGACAGCGCGCGCACCACTTGCAGCGCACATGTTAGCACGCAAGTCGAGTACATACCGCTGCGAAAACTCCGTGCGGAGCGATGTGCCGTGCCGCCGCAAGAGAGCATAAGTACGTACTCGCGCGGAGGCGGTGTCCACATCGAGCGGAGCACGGTGGGCTAGGCTTTAGTTATACTTAGGAAGTTGTTCTACTGTGCTCCACACGCTTGTATCTTTTTTTTAAACGAGTGAGGCAGTGCACAACAAACCAGCCACCCAGGCACGCAGGGAAGGAGAATTTGCGGGAGCTGTCCCCTCTCTTCAGTGGCTGGCGGCGGGAGTACCTACACCACAGCGTCGATTGGAAGGAACCGGAGCGATTGGACGTGTTGGTCGAGATGAAGAGACAGGAGACGAAGAATATGTGAAAAGCAAGGTATCCAAACGACAAAAAATGAGGGAGAAATAAAGTGACGCCGAATCTCCATCCAACACCGAAGGGGGGGGGGGGGGGGGGGGGGGGGGGGGGGGGGGGGGGGGGGGGGGGGGGGGGGGGGGGGGGGGGGGGGGGGGGGGGGGGGGCGGGGGGGGGGGGGGGGGGGGGCGCGGGCGGCGGGG
>Ga0307516_10006623_pt1 | contig 13540 bp, 11 predicted proteins | sample 19_EM_MG_FD_203310 | JGI IMG/M metagenome (GOLD analysis project Ga0307516, IMG submission 203310) | Populus trichocarpa ectomycorrhiza microbial communities from riparian zone in the Pacific Northwest, United States - 19_EM | ecosystem: Host-associated > Plants > Roots > Unclassified | place... | reverse complement strand
CGGTCAGCACACTACTGGCATAATCATGACTGGTCAGTGCACACCAAGTATGATCTTCCCATGGTGGTTTGCTTACCATAGTATACTAACAATGTACTCATACCTTTGATTAGCTTGAGTGGGCTTGCCTTATAGCACAGCCGGTATGATTATGACCGGTATGTACACCGGTGTAGTCATGACCAGCAAGTGCAATACTAGCATGTCCATCATCTGCCAGTACTCAGTCCGTTGTTACAATATAATATTGGTATCATGATTACTTGTCAGTGCTCTCCTTGTGAAAGTATCACCGGGCAGCATTCTGTCAGCATGGTGTTGTTTACTACCAAACAAAACAATACCAGTATCCATATCATCAGCCAGTACCAAACTACTGGTTGGTCGGTATGCTACCGGTATGACAGTGACCGGTTGGTATGCCATTGGTATGCTACCGGTATGATAGTGACCGGTTGGTATGCTACCAGTATGATAGTGATCAGTCAGTATGCTACCAGTATGACAGTGACCGGTTGGTATGCCACCGGTATGCTACCGGTATGACAGTTACTGGTCGGTATGCTACCGGTGTCACGCACCAAACAGGTTTGGTACAGTGAACATGGAAGATAACGTCTATATCAAATGATCCTGATGCAAAGGATGACTACAATGGAACCTCCTTGTAGCCATCTATCGCACGAGAAGACTATTCTGATGCAAGAGGTGACTGCCGACGTCTAGCAGTCATCACTCGCACAAGAACTGCCAAGAAGCAGAAGAAACTGAAGGAATCACGACTGTCTTGGTATGAGAATGGAATGCACACATCTGCAGTCTGACTCCCATACCAGAACGAGCAAAGAAGCTGAAGAATTGATGGAGAAACAAAGGAGAAAGAGAAGAAACAATTTTTAGCGCCCAAATGTCATTTTTAGGCGCCCAGTGCCGGCATTCCGATATTTTGAATAGCTCTGTCGTTTCTGAAGCTATCAAACACGTGACTATACCGTCAGAAAGCCTAGAGCATGGTCTATCTGCCTGTCAAGTTCCGACGTAAATCCGTTCATTTCCCACGGAGATATTCCCCCCGCAATCCAGACGTTCATCTCATCGGTCACTATGGAGTCTGTATTTTCTCTGGATCATTTCTCCACTATTGCTGCAGATCTCCACTATGTCCTGCTCTTAGGACAGCCTCTCCCTGAGTTCCAATGCACTGCCTGGCACATATCTTCCCAGCCTGCTCCCTCACATCAGGAAATCGATGAGAGTCTGCTCAACCTTTATATAGCATTACCATCTTTTCCATGTGTATCCATATGCATCATTTTGATATACACTTAGATCATGCTAGTTACTTCATGGGAGTGTTTAGAGTAATGGTCATCTTCATCATTCTGCTTTACTTGTGATCAATTTAGTCCATTTGCTTATTTTTATCATGTTATATCATCATTGCACTACTAGATGCATATGACCAAATACTCAATCCCTACTAGATGTGATCAAATGTACATATCATCATAGCTACTTATAAATGTGTTCTGACCTTTCTTTATTTCTCTTGTGATCTGATTTTCCCAATTGTAATAATTGTTGGCACAATTATCAGCACCCTCATAATGTTGTCACTGGTCAACAGTATTTTGTTGATATATGCATATACATTGGTCACCTCTCCCATGTTTCTAGCTCTGATCAATAACACCATTGGAGTAGTATGTCTTGCATCCTAGATCTGCACACCCTTGCAGATACTAATGACCACACTCATCCATGATTATAATAGATGGTATCTTTGACAATCTTTCTCATGCTAACTAATCAGAACATATTTATCTACAGTTGTTATGATGATAAATTTGATCAGTCATGGACCTCTGGAAATACTGGCCAGTATCATCTTCACTTTCAAGCTTATTGATAAGATCACCATTGTCTTAAATACTTGGCTGGTCCTGTTTACCTAACTGGTAATTATGAGAGAGTGTCTTGCTAATGTCAGACTTTCTCAGCTGTATCAACACCATCATCATGGTAGGTAAGACCAAGTTCATCTAGTAGGCCACCACCACAGCTGTGTTTGGACACAATGGAAATAGGTGCTACTATTGACAATCTTTCTCATGCTAACTAATCAGAACATATTTATCTACAGTTGTTATGATGATAAATTTGATCAGTCATGGACCTCTGGAAATATTGGCCAGTATCATCTTCACTTTCAAGCTTATTGATAAGATCACCATTGTCTTAAATACTTGGCTGGTCCTGTTTACCTAACTGGTAATTATGAGAGAGTGTCTTGCTAATGTCAGACTTTCTCGGCTGTATCAACACCATCATCATGGTAGGTAAGACCAAGTTCATCTAGGGTCATCATCACAGATATCTTTGGACAGTTGTGTCGCAATGGAAATGATGCACAGAATTGTCTGTTATTAGCATGGTTGCTTGAACTTGCCTATTTTGTATTTATGAAAGGTGTGGTCAATGTAGTCAATGTGCTACATACTGTATCTACATGATCATTAACATGTTATCAATTTGCTTCTGGACCAGAAATGATTGCCAACCAGCCATACTAGTAGGCTGGGAATATCACTCATGTCTCAGCAATAGAGAAAGCAGAATCACCAATCACATTGTCATATCATAGATGTCTAGCATGTACTACGTGTAAAGGTATAAGATGTATGTGCCGAAAATCATGTCACTCGGATCCGTCAATCGCACCTGCTTCCCTCTCCTTGTACTCCGCACGTTTTTGGCAAATCCTGGCGAGCGCGCTGTCTTTGGAGGGGAGACGTTCAACATCCGAGTATAACGGAAATACTTGACTGTTCCCTTCATTAGCAACGAATCCGAGATCTCGCAAATCACGCACCGATTCCACCACGCCATCAGCTGGTCGACCTCACCTTTTTCATCTGGGTCATTGAGCAACCCGAGAATACTATTATAAAAACGTTCAGAATCTGTGGCTAGATCAGTGCGTGAAAAGACTTGAGTCGACATCAATGCAAAGCGGGCCTACACAAAAAGTCAAACATCTGAAAACAACATCATGCGTACTTACCTGTGTAGCGACGTAGGCTAGAGACGCCTTCGTCGTCGAGTGCATGCCGTGGATACGAGCATTTCCGGAGCGCGTTGCCTTGGGTTCCTGATCTACAGAGCTCAGCGACGTAAAAATATGCTTGAACGCCTTCAGACAGTAAAATTCAGCATGAAATGCATGAGTGGCGAGGTCTTACCGTTACGAGGAGGCCACTACGAAGAAGACCATTCCAGGGATCTTCAGGGTCATACGTATAGTTGGCAAACAAGAAGATCGACCACTGATCCCCGGCCACTTGAAGCTCACCATTTGCAAGCTTGGTGCAGACGCTGGAAGCCATGCGCATGTAAATTGAGCAACAAGGCTCGTGAAGTATAAATTACTTACGCTAAGTTATTCCAATCGAGACCTGCGGGACATAAAAGAGCACCAGTGCGATCATGGTTGAATCCACGGCCGGATTTGACGTTGCGAGGGATATGAGGGGTCAATGATTGACCTTTTGGAGTGATCCAATCAACGATTGGACCTTTCATTCCCTTGGTGTCATCGGCCCTGGCACCATTAGCACCCTTCTGAATCTGCCAATGACATATAAACCAATGCTCGATACAAATAAATCATCAGAAGATAACATACCAAATCCGCTATCACCATTACCTCTTCTTCTGAAGACGACATGAGCCGATTTTCCAAGCCAGGCACCGATCGAAGCAGCTCGCGAAAAACAGAACGCTCCTTCTGCTGCCTATGAACTAAATCAGAAATTACTTAGGTGGTGGCAGTACGCAACGTATGCAATTGTGAGGCTCTCATCATCTGGTTCATCATACATAAACTGAAGACCATTCGCAATCAGCATCTGCACATTGCAAAACGCATGGACAGTCCTGCCAAAGTGGCGTCCATGGTGTACTAAGGGGTCCTGAGAAGTGCTGCAGATGTAGGGTAAGCTCACAAGAGGTTCGAAGATTAGCAAGGTAACATACGGTTTTTTCCTGGGGCCTAGTTGCAATGCATTGGATCCTGCACGCTTCCTACTGGAGGGTGTAGAAGGGTCATCCTGCGTGGTGGAAGTAGACATACTCAAAGGTGAGTCGCGTGGTGATAACAATGAGACGAGATGGCTGGGACGAGGGATCGAGCTCCACCACCACCCTTTAAATAATGGAAATCGGATTGATTCCCACGCAAAAATACGGAGTGAAGCGTGGTGATGACAGCAAGGCCGGCGTAACGACAACTCACACCTGCAAAGCATCGTAGTCAGCGGATAGTGAGGTAGCGTAACGGCGATGAATCGAAATTCACACCTGTGTGAATAGAGTGAAGCCAGTCGGAAAGCAAGGCAAGCGCGATTGTGGTAATGAATTGAAAGTTCACAACTGCGAAAACAACAGCAATTAACCAAACTCGCACCAGGCTGCAAAAACATCATGGTTAGCGGACAGTGAGTTAGCGCAATAGCAATGAACCAAAATTCACACCTGTGTGAACAGAGGGAAGCCAGATACCGGCAAGCAAGCCTAGCGCGATCGCGGTAATGAATCAAAAATTCACAACTGCGAAAACAACAGCAAGGCCAAACTCACACCTGCAAAACATCACGGTTAGCGGATGGTGAGTTAGCATAACAGCAATGAATCGAAAATCACACCTGTGTAAACAGAGTGAAGCCAGATACCGAAAAGCAGGGCTAGCGCGATTGCAGTAACGAATCGAAAATTCACAACCGCGAAAACAGAAGGTAATGATGACTCACCTGCAAAAGCATGGATAGTAGACATTGAGGTTAGTGTAATAGCAACTTGAACAGGAATTCACACCAGCATAAACAGAGTGAAGCCAGAAATGCGGAGAGGTCAAATCTATTTAGCGTTGAGATCATGATAGATTAGAGATCAAGGACTCACCACTGGGTTGAGAAGCCTACGGGAGTTGGTGAACATGGCGGGACTTCGGGCACCCTGGTTGCGTGGCTTATTCAACTTCGTTCCCTTCAGGCACCCTCAGCTGGGGCCCTTCTGCCATGTACTAGTAGTGCTAGATAGAAAAGCCTATCTGTGACACTACTGGGCCAGGCGTTCGGGGAGGTTTTTCGAAGTCCGACAGGTCTCAAACAAAATCACCGGTGGGCCGAGCTTACGATAGGTTTGTTCAAATTCCGTTAGGTACTTAGTAGTAGCAGATGAGAAAATACAGCACGTGACTGTGTCGGCGGCTGTACTATCATTTCCCGGATCTCCCGATCAATGACTAGGGTCTCGAGGCAAAAATGATTATTAGAAATTAGAAATGAAATGAAATAGATATACGGCCGACAGTAGGGCAGTAAGACTATACTTGTAGGCTAGTTAGGACCTAACGGTGTTTGAAATCAACAGTAGCAGCTGAGAAAATAGAGCACGTGTGTATTTCCCATCTCTCAACAGCGACTTGGCGAAGCGAGGACTTGCATTCTCAGATCGATTGGGACAGTAGTAGGTACTAGGTAGGACCTAACAGAGTTTGAAATTGACATGAAATGAAATGGAAATACGGCACGTGTGTATTTCCGCATCTCTCAACAGCGACTTGGCAAAGCGAGGACTTGCATTCCCATCTCCCAATCGATGACCGAGTCGTCAAGTTCAAAGCGGAAACAATTTGTAGCGTTTCCGTTCCGGCAGTCAAATGACGAATTTCCAACCAAAGTTCTAACACTAAAGGCGAAGCGATCACTATTGGCATGCAGTTAAAAGGCAGCACAGTTAGCGTATACTGCACCACTAGGACCTGATACTCTCTGAGCAGAATATCTTTGAGCGACATCGTGACATAGATGACATCTACGACCAATAGACAACATGGTGGCGGTACGCTTTTGGTATCACCTTTTTGTTTACGCTGCTGAAGATGATTTTTTATTCGTCAGCTCCTCAGACCCCTAGTATGTTGCCCAGCGGGCTCAAAGTTGAACGGTCAATGTTGACGAAATGTTTGGTCACCCAATGTGAGTAGCAGCTACTTATTGTATGAGGTAATAGCTTGATGGGTCATAGGCGCAAGTGCAGAGCAACGTGAAACCCATCAAAAACGCCGACGTCTGGAGATCGAACCAGATTATCAGGCCAACAGCAATGCATTGAAGGAGTCTACAGCATTTGACCAATTTGAAATATTGACTACCCTCATTCGGGAGCTGCAAGAGATGAAGTGGCAGCTAGGACAAATAATGACGGATATCGCAGTCAAACGGGGACTGGCTGGCATTGGTAGCACCTCTCAGGCCCCATGCCGGATATGTCGTGGACAGGCAAATGGTCAGCGTGTGGAAGACGATGAATTCGACAGGAGATCAACCTTCAGCGATGAGGAATCTCAACGCCCTTTGTAGTACTGACCTCCCAATTAACCTACCGTGATCAGTACAGATTAACTCTCATCCTTACTACAAGAGCACTGCTATATGGCCTATGTGTGAATATACTAGGATGGCTTTCTAGCAATAATAGATTGAACACAGCTATTATATAAAAGGGCCTGTATATAAATGAGAAGGTAATATCCCACGTATTCTTGCTTTTGCCCATCTACAAATCGCAGCGATACCTTAGTTCTTTGTTCATGATCTGCACCGCAGAATCAGACTGTGTTTCCTGTCTTACTGAGTCTCCTGGAATCAGAAGTCTCCCTTCTTCTCCTGAATCCCTAAACATCAAGATGGCGCTCTCTGATTTCGTGTCTCTTGACCCACCAACTGCCAAGGGTCTCGTTTCCCGACCTCCATCCCCTTTGTCAACTTTGTCCTCCTCGTCCTCCTCACCCTTGCCCTTGCCCTTGCCCTTGCCATCGTCCTTACCGCCACCTTCACCTGATTCCTTGGCTGACAAGCCATTTGAGAAAGTCCATGCCCCGAATGTTGGGATGGATAAGGTATTTACCCGTCCTCTTCATTTGTTTGTGATTGTTTACACATCAGATGTAGACTACAGACTCGACAGAGTCTGAGTTTCGCCATGCTGATGAGCAGGCTCGACTTTGGTCTTCTGTATTGAAGGCAAAGAAGGCTGCCTTGGAGAACTTGTTGAATGTTCAGAGGGTGCTTGAGGTGGTTGAGGTGTCCATTGCGAAACATTTCCCCACGGAGACCGTTGAAGGTGCTCATGCACGCTTTTTGTCTCCATTAAATCCTGCCGAACCAGAAGCCCTTTATCTTCTGACAGTAGGACGGGTTGTCATTAGCCCTCTATCCTCTCGCATTCGATTTACTGAGGAGCTTTGCTTATTCCCTCCCATTGGCAGCAAAGGATAAACTTTTTCTGCTTTATACTCGCATGGGGGATTCATAGCAATGTGCTGAAGAAATGCTTGTTTGTTGTGCACCATGATCGTCTTTAGTTAGTGTCTTATATGAACCTGTGTAGCGAACAATTCGTGCAATGCCTGTAGTAGAAGTTTTCACTGTTCCGTGTATCGCCTGCTGCATCTGCATTGAGAGGTAAAGAAAAATGCATAAATTCCACCTTTGAAATTAGATTTGTGTGGGAGTGTCAGGAATTCTTACACTCCCATTCGATGTTAGTCTCTAACCCGACTCTGTGACAGCCATCCAAAAAAGTGGTTGCTGTCAGCTTCGATGTGTGTAGGGCTTACTAGCCCCTCAGGGACCTGCGGGGCAGGTAACCATTTCTATCTCCGCCAGGCAGAGATAACTTGGAAATACCGAAAAATAGGTTATATAGCGACTGGACTCGCATGTATCCTCAGTCTAGCTTCCCTTTGAAAATCTACCTTGTACTATCTGGTGATTTCGAATCACCGCATAGTACCCATCCCTTCTCTTGTACCGTGATCTCCAGTCTAGGTAACTGCCACTGCAACTATGAGGAGTATCAAACCAAATTATCAAAACAAAGTACGTATCCCCTAAAAAATAAAATGGCTATCACCTGTGTAGTACCACCTGAGGAGTCATGCGGGCCGCATCCCTCTTCGAAAACATCCCCATCCGAGCTCTGCCTAACGAGTGTACACTCCCAGGAGGCTCCCCACTCTCCCCACTCGAGATGGTTAGCCCAACCAGGCACCGTCAGGAGGAAGAGACAACTGCCACAACTCCCCCTCGTCTGTACAGCGAGGTGGCAAGAGCGGAACACGCTGACGCACCTGCCATGATCTCCGACAGGATTTGATCCTGGTCGGTTTTGATATCTCAAGTACTACCTGTAAGCACGCGCGCGTTAATTTGCACACAAACTTTCTTGCGTTCAGGTTGTGGTTACGAGTGAATCCGAGAAGGATGAGATTTTGAATGAGTGGATAGCTGATGAGGATGATCGTCAGTGGACTGACCGACACAAAAGAAGAACAGGAAACGCACCAGGAGTTCCAAGACTCTCAGACTCTGAGCCTGATCACCTGTTGTAACTGTAACAAACGTACCACTTGGAGCCCTGGACGTTGAACAGGCACAGGTTCGATGCTCTTAGTAACTGATCGCACCCCAGCGCGAGGTGATCGAGCATCATCAGCACGGGTCTCTTGTCCTTCTTCCTTCTTCCTTCTGACTGATTTTCTCTTTCTCTCCCACTCCGATCAAGTTCGCGTCAAATACCTGAAGATGCTCGGACCGTGGCAGGCCCCGCCAATAAAGTCTGTCTCGACTTCACATCGGCCATATACGCATCAGTGATGACGAATCGGAAGAAGACGTTCTCACCACCCTTGTCGAGAGACTCAGGAGCACAATGCGCATTTAAAAAGGTGGGTCATCCAACATGCTGAGGATGATCGCACAGCCAGGGAGAAGAGAGATCAGCGGCAGGAACATGAAGAAGGAAACTGCCAACCCGCAGGACAACTGGAGCAACCAGAGGGGGCAAGACAATGCCGAGGCTTGACGACTTCGACGAAGACAAGCAAACACCAGGCACCTCGCTTCCCTGTCCTTCCAAGCACAGAATCTTGCTGGGACGAGGAAATTGGCTGACGAGGATGCAGCATGCCCCCTCCTGCAGCTCTTTGTGCTCATCAACATCACCAGAAGTCATATAAGGTGTGCTAGCCATATTTTCATGATATGAAAGCCTTACTCAGTTCTTTTTATGGCTTAGAAACCAATCGTCATAGCACATGGTGCACAATGGGAATGACAGCAACCTACCAACTCATTGACATGCGTGAGGTGATCCCGTGCAATATTCCACACATATTTAACACCTTTACTTGCTTTTAGCAAGCCACTCATGATCATGAAGTGTAGTACGACCAGAGAACCAAAAGGGCAGGATGGTGACCAGGAACTGCTGGTACTCTCAGCGGTACGTATGTACTTCGCATTTTATACTGTCTGGCTCTGATATCTAGTATGCGACCTTACTGCTGAAGACTAAGACCATATGATGCATAGGAGCACCAACTTAGGCTTAAAAGCTGTCTGGCTTTGGGAGAGGTGAGCCTGTGCTCTTCATAACATCGAATTTAGCTGTCTCACACTCCTTCTGTGGCTGCTACTAGTCAAACTTCCAGCTCAATATTCGAGCGATTGACATGGATTCCACATCCTGATTTCACCAAGGTATGTTCGTTATTGAATTTGGTGTGATCGTGTAGTCACTTTTGATCACAGCATCCCGTTCATCGTGCACTCCAACCAGATCGGATCAGACGTCGAGGGATGAGCTTTGATAGTCAGATTATTCTATTCTTTTAGCCCGCGGTTTAGTATTCGTCTGGATAAACACCTTGATTACATTAGAGTTCTGTCTAGTTTGTATTAACTCCGAGATATTATATTCACAAATTTTTCAGCCTACGGAAAGTCATCCACTTTCGTACTTACAACTCATTCTTTTCATTCTTTATTTCATGCGCACTCTGGAGCTACGATATTTTTGTATTACGCTCCGCTGACACGGCCTTTGAAATTTGCGCTGTACAGTTATTACATAAGCACGCATACACACTGCTTCCTCTTATCATTCTCCACTCCATCCGCCGTGCCCGTGTCAAATACTTTCACTCCCACTCACGCCTGTACAATGATAACGATCAAGCGCAATACTTGCACTCGCACCTGCGCTGGCATGATGATGCTCATGCCGACAGCGAAATGTATGGTCAGCCAGTGATTGAGACAGTGATCGCGATAGCGGTGATACTAATCAGGCGAGACTATCTACTATGTTTATGCTGCACACAGTGCATGTGCCAGATACATCAGCTGACTGCTCACTTCGTTATCAGCCTGGTTCACGATGTCCTTCTACCGCCTCGGTCGTACATTTTCACAGCCAGCATCGACAAATAGCGGATGCACTGTGGGGTATGCATTTTTTTTGCAGACATATGCGGATGTGTACTAATTTGCAAGTCGGAGAGAAACGCTTGTCTTCATTGAATCTTTGGTCTGCCTTGGGGAGACTACAAATTTATTGGCAGGTTGAGTCATCGACATACTATCTTCACCTGCAGGGATTAACAGCCTCGATCAGCTCTCGGAAATGCTTGATGTGGGATCGTCTCCTGTCATTGATCTTACACTGCCAAGAAAGCTGTGCCCGCATGGCATGGAGGAGCTCAGTGCAGCGTGGCGTGTGTGCTGAAACACTGTCCAGGTGTCCTTGGCGATCCCGACGGGCTCATAGTACGACCAGGTTACCTGTTGACATACTGCCCATGCTCAAATGAGGTGAGAGAAAGCGAGTCGGAAACAGAGGCAGACATACTATGTAAGCCGCATCATGGTCGTATACATTTGCTTTGAACAGCGAGTATCAAGGATCTCATCCGACGATTACATACTCCCGCCTTTCGCGAGCCTTCCCGCTCCCGCCAATGCAGCCATCCTCAATGTATCCGAATGGCTTTTTCGCCTTCCTTTCGAACTTTTCTCGTTGCTGGAAGGCAAGCCAGAGACTTGCATATCGTGTCGCCTTGACGAGGACGCCTCTGACGACATTAAACTCTACTATGCACGGAATATTGACGTAGGACTGTGGCAGCACATTCACAAGCATAATACTGAGCCAGGGGCACTGGTTATCCCTAAAATTTGGGAACCGCAAACACAACATACACCATCGGGCTTATCTTCAGAGGAAAAAGATGTGCATACGCCGACGACCCTCGTACAGGCCGAGCCACTTAATTCGCCACCTATTCATCACATATACCCGGCTGTTCGAAGCGCTCACTGAGGAGCTGGTGGAGTTGGAAGAGGACGAGGGCAGCGAAGTGAGGATGCAGCTGTTTAGCGAGCGACCGCGTGCAGCGGACGGAGCCCGCGGAGAACTTGGTAATCGCTCCTCTTGCTAGCTTCAAGCTTGCGGGGGCTGATACATTGACATAGCAAAGAGTTTCGATTCCCGCGTTATTCATGGTACGTCGTGCCAGTCTAAGTGTGAACCTGGGTTCTAATTGGCGTGTAGTCGTCAGTTGGCGGGCCTTTTAACACAAACGCTTCCCTTTAATGCGGTGTTTCCAGGTTGAGAAATTACTTTTGCATGTCCTACCTTGGAAGACACGCGATTCCAGTCTATAACTTGTTTGGCAGATAGTATGTGCATCGCAGACAGCTTGGCTAGCACCTGGATTTGCAGGTAGGGGTATGCATCTCGCTCCGCCTGACACACATCATTTATGCACTCATTCAGGCTGTAAGGCTTATTCTGCTGGTGTTATGGCCGCCTTCTCGATTCACTTATCAAGCTATTGCGATAGCCTGTTCCTGTACAGGGAGTCTTAAGTAGCGCCGAGTTGCAAAATTTTTGAGGTGCGTGCATCATCATTCGCATTGTGTCTTTGAACGTTGATCATCACTATACAAAAGCGGTCCGCCGCAGAGTTTTCACATCTACGCAGGGTACATAGGACACAAAATGTATGGTAAAAGAATGAAAAAGGTACATGGGGAGTTCGTGTCTGGCGTGGCGTGATCACGATAAACAAGGTGCTGGCCTGTTGTGGCGCTGTTTTCTAGTTTGACTGTTTGTGGCTGTATCCCCCAATACTTAGGTAAGTCAGTGGTGGGACTCGAGCGAGTACTACTACTTACCAACTTGTTGTACTCTAATATCGAAAGTACATTCGCGGTGTATATCAGGTGCAGAGATGCTTTCAACAAGCTTCTGTCAAATATGTCTCTGTGGTCGGTCGTTCGACAATGCTGGAGCTTTTACGAGACACAGGAAAACGTGTTCAAAGGGCATGAAACGTCTGGCTCATGTACTCGGTCATGCGAAGGAGTCGTATCACAGCAAGAGGCGTCGCGTTCAAAGTGGAAGTTCGTCCTTGCACACTGTCGGTTCACAAGCTGGCTCCCATGCTGTTGGTGAAGCCCTGGATGATACTGCGTTGCACTCTTCCAGCCTAATAGATACAATACAACCCACCCAGACCACAAGTTTGGATGATGCTCACATGTCAGGGCCCGACAAGGTGTGCATACCTTTTGTTTTGTACTTTCTCAGACCTGACACCATTGGAGCTGTGTGACACGGTGCAGGTTGAGGATGACACATTGCCGCTATCTATCCGCAGGGCTCGGCGAACCAACCGTCGACTTCCGAAGCGCTTTCAGGATATGCTCCCAGAGCCCCTCTTGCCATTGTATCCCCAAGATGTAGAGGCTCCACTTGAAGTGAATGCGCTAGGGGCGAACTCAGGCTCTTGCCCTTCCACTACTACGGCATCCACGACTCCAAGCAGCCCGAATCCATCATTCCCCCAGGCCGATCCAAGTGCTCAGCCAGCACAACTTCCTCCAAAGAAATGTGCTGTATCAATTTCTCAAAAGAATTCCTTTGGCCTATTTCGTTTGTATGATGAGGGCTCAGTTCCTACCTCCGGTGATCCCGAAGATCAAAGCGAGGCCGACCCCCTTCCAACCCACAGACAAGAATCGGTGTCAAATATTTTCTATCCTTATCCGAATGAGAGTTCTTGGCGCATCAGCGATTGGTATTGGAACCATGGTGCGCAGAAGTCCAAACAAAGCTTTAAGAACCTTGTAGACATTATCACAAGTGCAAACTTTCGATCTGAAGACCTGTATCGCACCAGCTGGACTGCGATTGATCGTCAATTGGGCAGCCTAGGAACGGTCCACGATCATTCTCAGGCAACACCTGCAGCAACTGACCCAGAAGAGTGGCAAGCCGAAGATGATGGCTGGATGCAGAGAGACATTACTATATCTGTCCCTTTTCCTCGCCGCGTCTTACATCCCGGTCCAAGAACCTATACTGTCTCTCACTTTTATCGTCGGTCTCTTGTTTCCATAATCCGTGAGGCGCTTTCGGATCCTATACGCTGTAGATCGTTTCGCTTCGAACCTTACTCACTGCGGTGGAAACACTCTTGTACGGTTGATGATATTGGTATATTGAGACAACCCTAAGGGCAAAACCCAAAGAACTACCACACGGGACTCTGAGGAGGAATAGGACTGGAGATCTTAGAGCAAAAGACCCAAAGAGAGCTCGAATGGAGAGCCTCTGGGTGCTGGATTGC
>Ga0307516_10006622_pt1 | contig 13540 bp, 6 predicted proteins | sample 19_EM_MG_FD_203310 | JGI IMG/M metagenome (GOLD analysis project Ga0307516, IMG submission 203310) | Populus trichocarpa ectomycorrhiza microbial communities from riparian zone in the Pacific Northwest, United States - 19_EM | ecosystem: Host-associated > Plants > Roots > Unclassified | place... | reverse complement strand
CTCCATTCAATCCGAGCCATGTATATTATTGACACTTGATGCAAATAAAGACATGTTTGGGCGATGGTGAGGTGTGTTTGCCAGCTAGTGGGCATCAGACAGGTGTAGTAATGGAAATAATATGAAGCGGAGAAAGGGTAGAATGAGGAGTGTGTGCGACTGTATATGATGTAAAATTAATTATACAAATAATTGAATATAAAATATGAAAAATGAAATTTTAAAATAAAAGTTATTATCGTGATGCTTTTATAATTTATCTTTTCCTAAATTCCTCATTTAAACTTGTCTACTTTTTAACTTTTAAGATCAACTAAATACTAACTTGGATCCCTGTCTGTGAGTTACTAGCAGCTTCGAGGGTTAATGACAACATAACTCTTAGGGATAACTATTTTCATCGGTATATACGTCTTTATGTAGGCTATTTAAAAATCGATGATAACGGTAATAATTTAAAGTGTTTTTTTAGAAATATATCTAAATAATAATTCAAAAATATTAATTAAAAAAAATAAAAGCTTTTTAGAAATGCAGGTTGAATCATATTCCGCTGGTCGGGCGGGCGGGCATGCACAGCCAGCTCTTTGTTACTCAGTATTTTTGCTGAACCTTGGAGAACTTGAAAATCCGGCACTTCCCCCACCGTTCAATTTGGCCTCGTTCTCATATTTGTTAAGGAGCTTTTGACATTAGAGGAGGGGGTAATAAATCGAGTGGCTAGGACACATGAAATAACAACGTGTTGGAATGAGATGAAATAGAAACCCATGTTAAATGATATTAAATTAGCCCCGTGCCTCCCTCTCCCTATTCGTGTATGTTTCTTTCAAATCGCAGAGTTCTATTTATGTCCCCAGGAACCATCAATTATCAGATTCGTAGCTTGAGTTGAAAGAAAAACAAACGCTCGTGTAAAACTGAACTTACAAAATGAGGTCACAATATTTAACACCAAGTTTCATGGTAGAGAAGAACTTAGACCTCCTACTCATGCCACGATCTTGCAAGCAACTTTCAAGCATTTACAGAACCAGACAAATGCTACTGCCAACACTTCTACTATATTACAAGAAGTTCAAACAATTGACACAAGAGTTTTGCTCAGTCAAGAAACAGAGAACCAGGTTCATTTTATCGAGCACATAGTCAGTCTTCCACTCAAACTCAATCTCTTCTTTTCTTCTTCTTCTCCTTCTCAGTTGAATTCTTTAACTGCACAACAGACAGATAATTTATCAGCGGATGGAATATGATAACAGAAAGAGAAAAGAAAAGAAAAGGCATTGATGACAGTAATCCATTTCTTTGGGCATTTCAGTTCAGCTTACCATGATTATAAGAATTCGGACAAACACAGCAACAAAGTCAGTGAAAAGCTTCAGGGCATGCTTCACATAGTCCCGATCACCAAGGTGAGCTTTCTCAATGATATCCTGGGTGTCAACCACCACATAGCCCACAAACACCAGAAGCCCAAAATACAGCTGTGAAAACCATCAAGACAAAAATAACAATCTGTTAGAATCAGATAAACAAAAGCACTTACACATACAACTCAGAAAAAGATCCATGAAAAATTTCACAGCTAGTGAGTCCCTACCTCAAATTTAAAGAGGGCTGCAGATCCCCCAAAGATGGAGGATGCAAAGTGCACCCATAGAAGGATAGACAGGCCAGAGGAAAGCAAGCCACCCAAGTAAAGATATTCTCTACGCCTAGCCAACATAGCTGCAGCTGAGAAACATCCAAATGCCACCGCTGTTCCCACAAATGCCGTAATCAGAACACTGACATGACAAGAAAAGCATCCACAGATAATGTTATAATGGGCTATATAGGCATAATTTTCCTAGCAACAAGAAACGTATCAAATGGGTATATGATGCAGGCAATGGGGCTTCAAATGGAAGGACATCATTCCAAGGACAGTATGTTTCCCAGTACCGCCAGATTCACCTAAACCAACTCATATAGTGAGTGAACAGACAACAGCCATTGAATGAGAACAATACCATTTTAAAAATCTCTATTCACAGAATGTCCAAAAATAAGCACAATACCATCCATTTTAGACCCAAAATCCACAACTTCCTTGTTTAACATCTATATGTATACATGAAGAAAATTGGCAAAGTGATATGTACCTTGGATCAATCTGAATGGCCAAATCAATCAGAGGACCGATGGATGCCCCTTCAAAGAGTGCAGCTGCCATCAAGAGAGCAAGCCTCTTTCGCTGCTCATTTTAAAAATAAAAAGAAATGAACCTAGTGAATAACAGAAACATGAATATAGACTACATCAAAAGCGAAAAGACTAGAATACCTCTTCATAAGGAGATATGGAAAGTAGCCAAGTCATGCATCCAAAGCATGCAAAAGTTGTTAATAGACCACCAATGTTCCACAGAATATGGAGGTATGCCCCAGCGGCCGATGCAACCAGTGCACAACATAAAGTCAGATAAACCTGCAAATTTCACAAGTTTTGATCCTAATCAAGAGTCTCATAAGAATCCAGAAAGCCTATTCCTTCCATATAAGTTTTTCGTTGAGTATTTACAAATGATAATCAGGAGAAAAAAATCCCTCAAATCTCCAAGAAAACAACCTCGACTGGATAATTAAAAAAGACCCAAGAATCCATACACCTGAAGCAAATTTGTCCTCGATTTTGATATCAAGAAATGGAAAATAAGATGTTGTTGGAAACCAAATAATTACCTGCTTGAGATGAGTCTGGACTACAGGCGAGATCTGACGGAAGTTCTTGAGAGAGTCGTAGCTCCAACGATTCCTTGAAGACGATTCAGAGTCAAAGAAGGAAGCGAACGATTCCATTGTTTAGAGAGAAGGAAATCTTTCGACAAAATGCTGAGGACAGACAGAACCAAATCCCTAATTTTGATGTCTATTTGGGGATTTGTCCCTTTTATATATTGTCCGGTTGTAGTTTGTTGCCTGGAAATTTCTAGATGGTTCGAGTTACGATACTGCCCCTTAGTTTGATGTACTGAAGTTACAATTCTATCCCTCTTGTGATCGACTTTACCCGAACGCGTTTACCTGCTGAGAGCTTTAAATATTCATCAATTGTTCCCATTATTATATTTTGTTTTGTTTTTTGAAATATTAAAGTTTTTTTATTAGCAATAATGTAATATTGACTATCGTTTATGTTTGGTAGTTATACTGTGCCCACACTATGCATTTATGTTATTTTATGTTTGTTTGTATTATAATAACTTTTTTCTTGATATGATGATATTATTTTATTTAAATTCTATGAAAAATAACATTATATCAACTATGGTTGAGCACATCTTGGGGAGCTTTATTTGGGATTGATATAGAATAAAATATCCTCTATGAGGTTATATTGACCCCGTGGAGGTTCAATTATAATAATGGGGTAATGTGTCCTAACACACAAAAGAAATTTAAACAAACATTTAAATACATTGATATAAAACATATTTATAAATAAAGATAAAATAATATGTATATGATAGATATATTATTATTATTTTATATAAAATCAAGTGTTGTCATCTTGGAAGTGATTTTGTTATTAGAATAATGGTTTATGTATGATAAAAAAATGAATTAAAAAGATATTGCTCAATTTTTTTTCTTTGTTGGTATGGTTATAATGTCAACATTTCCAGGGTCTTGGACGGAAGTTTCGATGCCTTGAACATGAGATGAGCAGCCGCGTAATAATGGCATGTCTAGTATGAACGTTTCCCTAGCAGAAAGGTCAAACAGTTAGGCCATTTTATGCCCACGTCTATGCACCTTGCAGTTTGAAGAAGGATCTGGATGTTTTAGAGTTCGTGGACCTAAACCGATTGAAAACTAGAATCTAGTCAGTTCCTTATGCGCTTCCTTCTTTCCAGTTTCTACTCGAAGCAGAGGGGAGAAAGAAAAAAAAACATGGATACATAATATCCTCGGCCTTTAGCTTTATTATTTATTTTGACAGTTAATGCTTGATTTGAAAAAATTCAATAAAATTAAATTGAATTAAAATAATTGAAACACAGGGGAATGGATTTGAATACTAGACAAGTGTTAAGCCTTTTTTTCTTGCAAATATTAGGGGCTAAATTGTACGTGAAAAATAATTGGTTTTTTTTTTATTATTGGTCCCTTAATTTTTTTTTAATTTGATCATTTAACATCAAGGTTTTTTTTGTATTGGACTTGATAGTTATTTCTTGTTTCCTAGATATAGGAATCCCATAACCTCAATGAGAAATTCATACAAACCCACCACCTATATAATATGAGATTAAAATAAACTTATAAAAAAACAAATATAATAAATAACAAAACTCAAGGCCTAATAATTTAAAATCGAATGATGAAATTAAAAAAAAATTATTTTTTAATAAAAAACCTAGAAAAAGAAAGAACTTAAATCAGGTTAATATTCTAAATCAATGACCTGAATCATGAAACCATAATTACCTTATAGAAAGGTAAATGTGTAAAAATCACAAAATAAAATTTCAATTATAAATTAAAAAAAAAAAGAAATAGCATTCAAAACATTAAGGACCAAATCCGATATAAAAACTAAATGAAAAAAAATAATTAGAGACTAAATAAAAAAAATCAAGAAAAGAATAAGAAAATAACAATAAAAAGAACCAGGGCTAAAATTGAATCAAAAAGTTAAACAAAATAAAATAATTAAGAAAAGGATAAGAAAATATTAATATAAAAAAATAAGAACCAAAATTGAATAAAAATTAAATGAAATAAAATGTTCAGGGTAAAAATAAAAAAAATCAAGAAAATAATAGGAAAATATCAATAAAAAAAATGAAAACCAAAATTGGATAAAAAATAAAATAATAAGGAATAAAATTGAAAAATAAATTAATAAAAAGGTAAAACATAAAAGAATAAGCAATAAAAAGAATAAAGATCAAATTTGATAAAAATAAATAAATTTTAAAAGATATTAAAAGTAAAATAAATAGTAATAAAAAAATAAAAAATTAAAATTAATATAAATAGAAACTAGAGGACATAATTAATTTTGAAAAAAATTGGTGTGAATTTTTACGCTAGAAAAAAAAAAAGTATTAGAGCTCAACCACAACTCCGTGCACGTGTGCCCCACCAATGCAAAGAGAACAACACGCAACTCCGCAACTCCTAACGTAGCTGCATATGGCTGTTTTTGGTGACTAGACAGTCCCATAAACACCGCTCGAAGGGCACAAACACCGTCATGCAATGACACATGTGTGCACATTAGTAATTTTTTTTAACAATATTTAATCTTTTAAAATTATCAAATAGCCCTTAGATCAGCCCAAAAATAAACGTAATGAAAAGACACGCATGCTTTTGAAATCATGTGTGTATACTGTATATTTTTCATTTTGAGGGCAATTCCGTAACTTTATTATTCAAAAAAATACATAAAATCTTGCATGTGCAAGTTTAATGTTTTTTTTTTCTTTTAAAGATGTCTCCGTAATTTTGCTATACAAATAATAGTAAAAAGATTAAAAAAAACCTTTTGAACCAGAATCATACAATTTTTTGCCTTATAGGGAAGCAAACTCATTTCACCGTGCAGAAGAAATATATGGGAACTAATTTATTTCCAATCAATTTTGTAATGTCTAGTGCATCTTTTTGAAAGGATAATTTCACTCTTAATTACAAGCTTTTTCAGTTTTGATGAAAAAAGCAAAAATATACTATTTTAATGAACAATATAATGTATTTAGAGTTACAGTAAAACAGTAATGACTTTTAAAATTTTTTAATAACCCGATGAGCTTGATTAAGTTTAATAATAATTTCAAAAAAATACCTGCGGTAACAACAACATGCAGGCTACTGACTAGGTTACAGACTAAACTAGATGATTTAATAGATAGCATTAACATTAACTATATTTAGGGTTCCTATGATCTGGTTTGTAGTTGATTGCTATCACTATTTTAATAAAAGCACAAATTTTGTGAGAAGTAATATTTCTGAAACTGTGACATAGAAACCATCAAGGCTCAAGCTCTTTTAAGCGGCTTAGCTGGAAAAAGAAATCAAGGACGCCCTTGCCGGGGAAAAAAAAAAGCAGCACCAGAAAACAATTGAAAAGAAGAACACTGGAAAACAATCTTAGTTCCAGTGTTTCAGAAGAAAACTGGCATTGATTCACCTGGAACAAGATTGTAGTTGAAAAGGTATCTTGCACATTTCACAGTAAAGCTAAGGTTACACGTACCAGCGTTATCAAGCAGCCATAGTTTCTGCTCTGAAAATAAAGCACATTTGTACAATTATATATTCATTCTTGTAATCAATTTAGTTACAACACACCTAAGAAATTCTATAATGAGCAAAAAGGACAGCAAGGACTGGCTTACAGGGGTAATAAATTCACTGATTTACAGCGGTAAAATATGCAAATATCCTATCAAAGAGCTATGGATAGAGGGTTAACCTAAATCAGATTAAGTTAAAAAGACATACCATCCATAATCTGATCAGGGTTGCCTTTGATAAATTTTGATAGGTCTGGCAATGCTCTGTCCATGTGAAGGAATATTATTAGTTCGAGAATCCAAGCTGAGTCCCTGCCTGAGCAGCTTCTGCTTTCGAAGGCTCTCGTGGCATGGAGCAAAGAACTCATGCTTCAGAGCATCCTCTGCACTAATCCTCAATCTCGGGTTCACCGTCAAGCATTTGTCCACCAGGTCAGTAAGTGAGCTTGGCACTGCATCCAGGAAATCTTGTCTTTTTGAGTTCAGCTTGCACCACTCCCATAGTGTCGTGGGCGGCAAAGATTGCATATTATACAGGTCCTGGGAAAGAAACAATGAGCTCTTGAACATGAATTAATTTTCTTTTCATAATTTACGGAAGATCAAAACAAGAAATGGGAATACCACTGGGAATGAGGATTCCCGGTCATGAAGCTTTGAAATTTCCCATAGATCTTCGCTGCCTCTTAACTTTGCTATATCCTTTATATTCCTGATAACGACAGTGATATGGTTAACAAAAGAAAATGAAACGAAGTGCACAAAAACTCTAATGAAAGTTTTCACAAAAAAGTTCTTACTGTTCAGGATCACCATAAAAGGGCGTTTTTCCTATTATCAGGTATAATAAGGTGACCCCAGCAGACCAAATATCAACCTTGGGGCCTTGGTAGAGAGATCTGAACAAGACCTGCGTGAACCGCAAACTCCACTTTATCATTTTGACAACCATAAAAAAAAATCAGGTGCTCTTATTGAGAAGTGAGATGTTTTTATCATTAAATCTTGACACTTTACTTTCCTTTGGAAGTGGAACCTGGAGAACACATTCTTTACACGACACTGACCATACTCTATCCTACCACATTCTAACTAAGACCATGTTAGACCTTATTTATAACATGAGCTCGAAGCATAGATACAAAAAATATTGGCATTACTCATCAGATTATACTGTGAACAAATGAAGCTGTTAGTGATTATGCTCAAAACTTAATAGCCAGTGCACATTGTAATTATCTACCAAGAATCTTTTAGTAGAATTCTATCAATTCTATATAAAAAAACATGCAGTCTCGGCATCTCAGTTGATACTCACCTCCGGAGCCCGAAAACCTTTAGTTCCAACACAAGGGCCTTCTTTCTTGTTCTTCCCATCCCCTAATGACAAACAACCTCATCACTGAAACAGAGACAAACAAACCACATTCTCGAAGGCACACACTATATGAAACTCACCTTTGTTCTTAACTAAGCCAATGCCAGCAACTGTGATGTCAGTCGAGTGCAGAGGCATTGGAGTAAGATAGATATGTCTTCCATCTATTTTTCCAGGAGGTGCAGCAATCCTCTTCCTCATAGAAGCCGGAACACTAGATGCTTCATGATTTGGACTCTGCATTGCTTCATGCAACAAGCTGATAAGCTCCTTTCTACCTTGGCATGGCAGAGGCTCTTTCAGCCTTTCTGCTGAAGGAGTCCTAGCACTTGTTGCATCCTTGACTGAGGTTACGCCAGAGCCATCTGCTCCCTGACTTTTCATACTACTCCTATCAGGCTTCCTTTTTACATTCTTGGCCTCCAAAGTTGAGTTCCAGCCTTTAATCGCCCCCACATCAACTGCGTCCAAGAATTTAGTGCCTGGGAACCTCCTACTTTTAGATGGAGGAATATATTTGGCATTGGAAACTGCAACATTATTGAAGCTTATGTCATTTTCCGCCTTTGATTTGTCTGCAAAAAAGAACAATAAATAAAAAATAAAAAGAAGCTTTATCAATTCAGATTTTCAAACATTTGATCCTAAGCTTCATCAAACCTATGTCCAGAGAATCTGCAATGGAGCACGTATAAGGTAAGTTTCTCCTGGGTCTAAAAGCCTGAAAACTAGAAGGCTTAGCAAAAAATGCTCAAAAGATAAAAGGTCAAGGGAAAAACATACTTTTCAGGCTTTTTAGTAGCGAACAAGCCCACATATAAAAGTTGATTATTTCATTTTGCAAGTTCACTAACTGATTATCGCCTATCAATAAAATCTTCAGCTGGAGACTGAATACTTCATGCTCTTAACTAAATCCATGTTAATGTCATGTTTAAATATAAAATCTCATATAAGAGAGAAAAAGCTCACTGATTGCTCCAAGCTTTTGATGCAGATCCTGTCAAAACACAATAAAGACCAAGATAAATTTTCCTAACTTTTTCAGAGCAATGAAGATGTGAAACAGATTTGACACATAAATAGTCATGTAGATGTACCAAAAAAATCACTAACCAGGGCAAGATTGAAATCGATCAGATAACCTTTACTGGCCTTGCAAGAGAAAAGGAAGTTGCCAGGTTTTACATCCCTATGGACCACTCCCTGCTAACAAGAAAGGAACCAGTGAGTTTTTTTTTGTGTATAACTTCAAATCATAATAGATGTGTTTGCGAAACTTCTCACCTGCTTATGAAGAGTTGCAAGGGCTCTGAACATGCAATACCCATACCAACGGAGCTGAAAAACATCTATTTCCTTCTTCAACACCTAAAAGTTAGAGCAAAACCAAGATCAATTAATTGATTAAACAAAGGCGTATCCATTGAAGCATATGTTAATCACCTCCGGTCTGTCATGTTCAACATATGCCAAAACTAAGCAGTCAGAATTTTGGTTCTTGAGACAGCCTTCATATTTTATTACAAAATTTTTGCCCCTGAATTGGAAGAATAAACTTGCAGGTTAAAGAACATGAGACTCAAAATGCAACCGTATATCTTTTATGTGAAACTAACTTCCCTAAATGTTTACCCAAAGCGCTCCAGCATCTTTAGTTCGTTGATAACATGGTGTCTGTGAGCATTCTCGTGAGGGCCTGCAGAGCCAGAAAAAAAGGGACTGGATATCAGTAAATGTTTTTGGATTATCCCTGCAACATATAAATTAGGCTGAATGGTATGGCTTGCCATTTCCCATTTATTAGAAAAGCAGGTTAAAATTGAATGCATTAAGTAGTATTTCTAACGTATTTACTTCACTTGTTTACAACTATATGATAAATGTAGCTGTTAACTCCTTGGAGTATTGCATGCTTTAAATTCCACATTAACTTGGATAGAACAATATGGTTGCTGACTAAAATTTAATTTATAAAAGGCAAGATGCCAAAATGCTCTTGAATAGAAGAAAACAGAAAAACAATTTACAGTACGACAAATGCATACTCCACGCTGTAAAGGAGCATATAGATTTCCAAATTTCCATTCCCCAATCAACTCCATTCAGTGGGGTGATAACTTGACATTTCAAACTATTTCAAGGAAAATAAGAGCATATGAACTTTGTACTCAGAAGCACTGCTTTCAACATCCACAATGATTCACTTTATTATGATAGTAGATAACAAGGAGCCTTGTAACCTGGGTTGCAACCGTGATCCACACAGGAGAAATCCTATTATTATCATTAATCTATGATCATCGGTGCAGGTTTCGTGGAGTTCAAAACAGAGTTCACAAATTTTTCCAATTGCTACAATTCACCAGTACGAAAATAAACAAAAAGTTAAATTACATCATCTGAGATTTGCATTGACTCCTTTTCTAATCTACTGGACCATTTTCATGTCAGAAATTGTAATTCTGATAACAAATGCCAGACAAATAAACATTCTCAATTTCTCTCATCCTCAAAATAAAGGATTCTGGCAATCAAATGATATTCAAATACTTCTTGATGGAGATTAATAAATGGACGGTATAATTTATAGATAGTAATCGCTACAAATTGTAGAAGATTAGCCTTAATCTGATTCTGCATTTGAATTTTTCTTACATACATTTGATGGCAACTGTGGTCCCGTCATGTTTCCTCGTTGCCCTGTAAACAGTGCCATAACCACCTGCCAGTTGGGATTAAATGGAATATAGTCAATTAACGAGCATAATATGATGTGGTCAACAAACAAAGAACGATTTCATACCCGAGCCTTCTTCCTTTTCAACAATATAAGAATCAAAGCGTGGAAAGTCTTTGGATCCCCAATCCTGAAAGGAAACCATCAATACATCCTATCAATGAAAGGAAAACAGCTATACTAGCCAAGTTACTCTTAGAGAATTAGCTCCATTTAGGGGCATACTAAACAAGTGCATGCGTAAAGCATATGAACATAGAATTTGCAGGATTTGAACTTACCTTGGGAGCATTAAGGGCACAATCCTTCTTTCTTTCTTTTGTATGAGTATCATTGCACGCCTGCTTTGATTTTTGTGCCGTGCTGTTTTTCATTTGATCTTTTTTCCTGTGCTGGTTCTCTTTGGGAGGGTTAACAGCCTTCCTTTGATCTAGGGACTGGCAAAGAGTCTGCTGTCTTGGAGACACAGCAACACCAGTAGTGACCTTAATCTTGTTGGAGGGTTTTGGGTCTTTTGACAACTTCGGGGGGACACAGAGCTCACTAGTTGAAGCCTCGACCTGATTTTTCATGTGGGTAGCTATTGTCTCTTTATCCAGAGAATTCAGCTCATTCCTCCTAAAGTTTCTTTCTTGTGGCGTATCAAAAGCAGTATTACTTTGCTGAAAATGGTTTATGCCTTCTCCTTCCGTTTTACCATAATCAATTACCAGTTCTTCCCTAGTTTCAGTTCTTACAGTTTCAACACGAGAGTCATTTATAGCATTACAAGCACCATTAACACTCGTAAACTCCAACAATAATCTGCTCCTCCATTTGACATCATCCAAGCAACATGTAGCATTGACATCTGCTCTACTTTCAAGATCTATCTCATTCACTTTAGCTTCTTGGAATACAGCTTCATTATCCGACCTAATAATGGGAAGAGCAGACTCTTCATCAATCTCACATGCCATGATTCTCTTATCCTTCCCGCTTTCCACAATAGCTCTTGTATTCCTCTCACCTTCTTCATGTTCGATATCCCTTAATTCGCAACTTAATTCACCCACTATGGTTTTAACGAACAAGTCAGGTGCAAGAATCAAGTTATCTGGCTGGATTGGCATGTAAGTTGGCTCAACATTAATCCTGTTGACATCCTCACTTGAGTGAAAAGTTAACTGCATGATTTAAAAATAAAACATCTCAGAAAGCGGAATTTGCAGGGTTGTATTATAAGAACCGTGTCACTCAGCTCTAGAAAAATTATCATTTCACCAATTTTTTCTTTCTGAACAGAAACTACTTTCTTCATTTTGAATTTTTTAAGAAAGATTTCACAAGTTCCTGACAAGTTTCAAAAAAACTTGCTGTGCAAACACAAGGGTCGAAGAGAAAGCTTCCAGGTTCTGAAATGGCCATATAAAATTGCTAAAATAAAGCAAGCAAAAGTTAATTATATTGAAATTGTAGATTTTATTTTAGCTCTAAGTGGAGAAAAAAAATTCTACCAAATTGGTCAAGTTCATAATTATGTAAACCAGTTCGAAAGTTACCGTCTTGCAATCATTTCGAATTCTTTTCGACGAAGTAGAAACTCCTTGTTCCTTCTCGTACACTGCAAAGCAACACCACCATAACTCAATAACCGAACCAGTCAATGACCGAAAAAACAAAATAAAACAGAAATTTACCATCTGCAGGATCATATCCAATTCGCTTCCGTTTCCTAAAATACATCCTCACAGCGTCCTCCAAAGGAACCTTGGGCCTGCAGATTGCAGTCCGGATCCAAGTCGCAAACGCATCAATCAAACTGAGATTAGATACGAATTGATTCAAAGCGAAAAGACCAAGTGGAGAAATGGTGACCAGGAAGCTGTTGCTACAGTCGTCACTGTTGAACGTCAAAGTGATAGGTGAGTTAGGGATTGAGCAGAGAGACTCGATGAGATCCGGTGATGCATTGAAGAGAGTGCAGTGAGATGCGAGCTCTAGAGCTGGAGTTGGGTTGCCGATTGAGAGGAGGAGACCGAGGATGTGCCATGCCTTCTCTTGCAAATCGGACTCGGTGGAGGTAGTGGCGGTGGCGAGCGAGTCGATGAGGGCGAGTCGCATGTTGGAGGAGTGAGTTTGCATAGCGAGTCTGGGTGGGGAGCGAAAGAGAGAGTTAGTGTTTTAGGGTTTGGACATGGATGGATTTGCAGAAATGTGGAGGGAGGCAGGGAGGGATTTTGGAGTTTTGATTGTTTTGAGATTCGGCACGTGATAGTTTCCCGCCAATCTTTCCATTAGTTTGGATTTTAAAAAGACGGCTCATTAATTGTGGTGTATAATTATATCAGTATCAGTGCTAATATTCTGTAAATTAATTGTAGTTTATATCGAAAAACAAATAAATAAATAATGAGCTACGTAGAAATTTTCTTTAAGAGCTTTCCAAAAATGCTATCTATTTTTTAAGAATTTAAAATAAATATTAAAAGGATTGCATTTTATTATATGATTAATTTTGTTTTATAAGCAACATGGTCTGAAACCAAGAGAAAAAAATAGTATATGAAGCATTGAAATTCTCGGAGAATTGAATTTGGTTTAATAAACAAATCAAATCCAATCTCAAGACTATAAATCTAATTTTTAAACAAAACTTATAATCATTTATGACATTAGATATTCTTAAAATGTGTTTGAATCCATTTGAATAAAAAAACAACATTTGAAAAATTAGGATAAAAAAATATTTAAAAATAATAATTGTTACTTTTAAAAATATTTTTTACTCAAAAATATATCAAAAAAATTATTTTTATTTTTAAAAAATTATTTTTAATATCAACAAATTAAAACAATTAAAAAACAAAAAAAATTAATTTTAAACAAAAAAAATTTTAAATTTTACACACCATTTTGAAACACAACATCAAACTTGAGCAAAGTCTATGAAATTCTTTTTTAATATTTTAGGCTGAGAACACACTTATACATCCTAATAATAATGATAATAATAATAATAATAAAAATAAAAATAAAAAGCAAGCTTATAGAATTCATTTTTTCATACAGAAGATAAACATAATTATCCGCGAGAAAAATTTCCATCTCTTTATCAAAAGATAAAGATAATTCTTCGTGAAAATAT
>Ga0307516_10006618_pt1 | contig 13544 bp, 22 predicted proteins | sample 19_EM_MG_FD_203310 | JGI IMG/M metagenome (GOLD analysis project Ga0307516, IMG submission 203310) | Populus trichocarpa ectomycorrhiza microbial communities from riparian zone in the Pacific Northwest, United States - 19_EM | ecosystem: Host-associated > Plants > Roots > Unclassified | place... | reverse complement strand
ACGGGTATCCCAAATCTTTGGGCACTGCAAGTCTTGTCGATACCTATCCCAATTGTTTGCACGCTATAATACTTATCAACAGTTATCCCAATATTTTACGAGCCACAACGCTTGTCGAATAGCATATTGGATCGCTCATCACCTCCGCTCGTCGATGGCTATCACATCAGTTTGGGCGCCACAATGCTTGTCAAATAGTGCATCAGATGGTGTAAACTTTCAACATGTAGGAACTATGTTGGAAAAACCAAATATTTCAACTCCCACAGATGACTAAAGATTGGGTTACACAAGAGAGTCAGAAAAAATATGGGTGTCTTGCGTAACCTAAGTTACTACTTTACTTGTGTAAACTATGTTACTAGTAGGTTCAATTGTAATGGTTTACGTACAGCAATGCGCATCGAATAGCGTATCGGATGGCTTAATGCTTCCGCTCGTCGATGGCAATCCCATCAGTTTGCGTGCCGCAATACTTGTCAATAGGTATCCCAACATTTTGAGCATCTCTATGCTGATCGAATAGCATGTCAGATCGCTCATTGCTTCCACTTGTCGATGGCTATCCTGTCAGTTTATATAATGCAATTCTTGTCGAATAGTGCGTCGGATGGCTCATCCATTCCACTTGTCAATGGCTATCCCATCAGTTTGCGCACTGAAATACTTGTCGAAGGCTATCCTAACGGTTTTCACACTGTAATACTTGTCAACAGCTATCCCAATAGTTTGCACGCCGCAATCCTTGTTGAATAGCGTATCGGATCGCTGATCGCCTCCACTTGTAGACGCCTATTACATTGTATTACATGCTGCAATACTCGTCAAATAGTGCATCGGATGGCGCATCACTTCTGCTTGTCGATGGTTATCCTGTCAGTTAACACGCTACAATACTTGTCGATGCCTATCCCAAAGGTTTGCACACTACAATACTTGTCAACGGCTATCCCAATGGTTTACTCACCGCAATTCTCATCGAATAGTGAATCGGATAGCATATCGCTTGAGCTAGTTGCCAGCTTTCCCGTTGGTTTACGTGTTGTAATATACGTCGAATAACGTGTCCGATGGTGCATCACTTCCTCTTGTCGGCAGCTATCCTAACTGTTTGTGCGCAGTAATACTTGTCAACAGCTATCCCGTCGGTTTGTGTGCTTCAATACTTGTCAATGGCTATTCCAACAGTTTACGCACCGCAATACCTGTCAACAGCTATCCTATCGGTTTGCATGCTGCAATACTTCTCGATGGCTACCCCTATGGTTTGTGCCCTCCAATACTTGTCAACTGCTATCTCAACGGTTTGCATGTCACAATACTTGTCAACTGCTATCCCAATGGTTTGCGCACTGCAATACTTGTCAACGGCTATCCCAACAGTTTACACATCACAATTTTCGTCGAATAGTGCATTCTATCACTCATCACTTCCGCTCGTCAACATCTATCCCGTCGGTTTACACACCACAATGCTCGTCGAATACTGCATCGGATGGTGTAAACTTTCAACATGTAGGAAATATGTCGGAAAAACCAAATATTTGAACTCCAACAGATGAACAAAGTTTGGGTTTGACAAGAGAGTCAGAAAAAATGTTAGTGTCTTGTGAAACCTAAGTTACTACGTTAGTTGTGTAACCTATGTTACTGTTTGCGTACAGCAATGCAGGTCAAATAGCATATAGGATGGCTAAATGATTGCGCTTGTCGACCGCAATCCCATCGGTTTGTGTTCTGCAATACTTGTCGATGGCTATCCCAATGGTTTGCGTGCCGCAACACTTCTCAATGGCTCTCCCAATGTTTTGCGCGCTGTAACACTTGTCTAATAGCGTATCTGATCGCTCACCACTTCTGCTCGTTGACAGCTATCCCGTCAGTTTACTCGCCACCATGCTCGTCAAATAGTGCATCGGATGGTGCATCGCTTTCGCTTGTCAATGGGTATCCCAACGGTTTGTGCGCCGCAATACTTGTCAATGGCTATCCGAATGTTTTGCATGCCATAATACTCGTCGAATAGTGTATTGGATCACTCATCGCTTCCTATCGTCGAGGGCTATCCGGTCGGTTTACCCACTGCAATACTCGTCGAATAGCATGTCAGATCATGTATCGATTCCCCTTGTTGACAGCTATCCCAACTATTTGCATGTAGCAATACTTGTCGACTGCTATTCCGTCGGTTTTCATGCTGCAATACTTGTCAACGGGTATCCCAAATGTTTGGGCACTGCAAAACTTTTGGATGTCTATCCCAATTGTTTGCACGCTATAATACTTGTCAACACATCAGCTATCCCAACATTTTACGAGCTGCAATGCTCGTCGAATAGCGCATCGGACCGCTCAACACCTCCGCTCGTCGACGGCTATCGTATCAGTTTCTGCGCCACAATACTTGTCAAATAGTGCATCGGATGGTGTAAACTTTCAACATGTAGGAAATATGTTGGAAAAAGCAAACATTTCAACACACACAGATGACTGAGGCTTGGGTTACACAAGTGAGTCAGAAAAAATATGAGTGTCTTGTGTAACCTAAGTTACTACTTTACTTGTGTAAACTACAGTACCTGATCAAAAGTCTTCGTGATTGGGCAAATCGTGTCTCAGTTTAGCTGCGTTGACAGGGGGGCCCCTGCCCACTAAGTTCTCCTCCTCCCGAGTGCTATAAAAGAAGTACTGAAATGCAGAACATTAAAGAGAGACAGAAAAGGGAGTAGAAGAAATACAGAGGAATGATTCTGCAGAGTAACTAGTAGCATGTGTACCATCCCTTCGCATCAATGACTGCCTGCACCCGTAGAAGCATCGACCCCCAGAGCGCCTCGAACTGCTTGGATGGGATTTTCTCCCAGCAGAGTGGAAGAACTTCTGCCAGCTTCGCCTTCACTTTATTGGGGCCTCCTGGGTAGTTGATAAGGTCAGGATAATTCACTTGCAGCTGTCGCTTGAGCAAGGTCCAGACATGCTCGATCGGATTCAGGTCAGGGGAGTAGACAGGATGGGACTCGAGTGGAACAGTATAACGTTCAAAGAATGATAGCATGAGTTTGGCAGTGTGTATCTTGGCATTATCCTGTTGGAAAACGGATTTCCGAGGGCTGCCCGTACGTCCTCGAGAACTAAAAGCAGCCATCGACGTAGTAGGTCTCAGTACATGCGTGCATTGACAGAGCCAGTCTTCAATGGTACTAGCGGGCCATGCTGCTTGCCCCAGAAGCAACCCCACACCATCAACTTCACCTGACGATGCTTCACAGGATTGACATAGTCGACGTGCCACCTCTCCTCTCCTGGTGTGCTGAAGATCCATCTTTGCTGTCCTGCAGGCTGCTGCTCCACACTACACTCATCACTGTAGATCACCCGCTGGAAGTCCTCCACAGTCCAATCCTTGCGTGCGATAGCCCATTACAGCCGGGCCTTTGCGTGTTCCACCTTTAGCCTTGGTCGCTTTTTTGCTAGCCACTTCTTTATATTGTGCTGTCGGAGGTGGCGATCGAAGGTGGGTAGCGAAATATGGGGGGTGTAGATCCGACGAATTTGCTCACGTATATACTGTCGGTGTTTCCGTACGGCACATAGAATTGTTCACTTGTCTTGTTTGCTAAGGACTTCAGGCCGACCGGATCGTGAGAGGTTATCCATTGTACCACGTTTATAGTAGCGCTGGAGGAAACTCTTCAAAGTCGACCAGGGATGGCCGACAAGGAGGGATACTGTTCAGATGGTACCATAGATGACGAAGAACGTAATAAACATTCCCTTCTCGACATTGCTCAACTCTGTTCGTTTCCCATCGGAATTCTTTCCATATTTCGGAACCTTCACCATCTGAGGCTTCAACTTTCCACGGGATTTCTTCGGAGTGTGAATCATGATGTTTGCTGTGGTGGTAGAGAGAAATCACAGTGGAAGACAAGGAGAAGGAGGGGTAGTATCCCTGCTCAATGCGGCTAAACTGAGACACGATCTGGCCAATCACGAAGACTTTTGATGAGGTACTGTATGTTACTAGTATGTTCAATCGTAATGGTTTGCACACAGCAACGCACATCGAATAGTGTATCGGATGGCTCAATGCTGCTGCTTGACGATGGCAATCCCGTCAGTTTGCGTGCCAGAATACTTGTCGACGGCTATCCCAACGTTTTGAGTCCCCCAACGATCATCGAATAGCATGTCGGATCGGCCATCGCTTCCACTTGTTGATGGCTATCCCATCGGTTTATACGCAGCAATGCTTGTCAAATAGCACGTCGGATGGCTCATCCATTCTGCTTGTCGACAGCTATCCTGTCGGTTTGCACGTTGAAATACTTGTCGACAGTTATCCCAACAGTTTTCACATGGTAATACTTGTCAAAGGCTATCCCAACGGTGGCACACCGTAATGCTTGTTGAATAGCTTATTAGATAGCTGATCGCCTCCACTTCATCAGCAAAAAAATGGAAAGTTGAAGTATATTGCTTTTTTTACAGTTAGTAAGACATAAATTTGAACTAATATTTCTCGAGGTTTCAGCTAAAAATAAAGCACTTTTTTTTTTAAAAAATCCTTATGGGAGCAAAATATAACTTCTGATCTTATGGGAGTTAGCAATGCTTATGGGAGCTACGGGAGCTACAGGAGCTCCCTAGGAATTCCCAAATTTTTTGCTGATGTTGTTGACGCTTATTCGATTTGATTACGCGCTGCAATACTCATCGAATAGTACGTCGGATGGCGCATCGCTTCTGCTTGTCGATGGCTATCCTGTCGGTTTACATACTACATTACTCGTCGACGTCTATCCCAATGGTTTACACACCGCAATTCTTGTCAACGGCTATCCGAACGGTTTACTCACCGCAATACTCATCGAATACCGCGTCGGATAGTGTATCGCTTCCACTAGTCGAAGGCTATCCCATCGGTTTACGCGCCTCAATGCTTGTTGAATAATGCGTCGGATCACTCATTCCTTCCACTCGTCGAAGGCTATCCTGTCAGTTTATGCATTGCAATACTTGTCGCCAGCTATCCCACTAGTTTGTGTACTGTAATACTCATCGAATAGCACATCGGATCACTGATATCTTGCACTTGTCGAAGGCTATTCTGTTGGTATACGTGCCGCAATGCTCGTCGAATAGCATGTCAGATGGTCCATCACTTCCACTTGCCGATGGCTATCCCAAAGGTTTGTGCACCACAATTCCCGTCAAATAGCACATCGGATTGCTCATCGCATCTGCATGTCAAGATCCTACCTCACTAGTCCGTGCAGCTCGACAGGCAACGTAGGAGGTCCGGTAGTCTCGCTGTGGCGGTATCTGACTTCGCCCTAATCTCTGCATGCCTGGCATGGTCTCGTTGCGGTATTCGACTTCGCTGTGGCGGTATCCGACTTCGCCCTAATCTCTGCACGCCTGGTATGGTCTCGTTGCGGTATTCGTCTGCGCTCTGGCGGTATCCGACTTCGCCCTAATCTCTGCACGCCTGGCGTGGTCTCGTTGCGGTATTCAACTTCGCTGTAGCGGTATCCGACTTCGCCCTGATCTCAGCACGCCTGGTGTGGTCTCGTTGCGGTATTCGACTTTGATGTGGCGGTATCCGACTTCACCCTAATCTCTGTACGCCTGGCGTGGTCTCGTTGCGGTATTCGACTTCGCTGTGGTGGTATCCGACTTCACCCTAATCTCTACACGCCTGGCGTGGTCTCGTTGTGGTATTCGACTTCGCCGTGGCGGTATCCGACTTCGCCCTGATCTCTGCACGCCTGGCGTGGTCTCGTTGCGGTATTCGACTTCGCTGTGGCGGTATCCGACTTCGCCTTAATCTCTAGTAGGTTCTTACAGGTGGTGGTCGCAGCGCCGGGTCACGGAGGTAGAGAGATAGGTCTGTGGAGAGACATAATATTCGATTTCAATCTATCGCGCTTTAACACTACAGGTTTTGTGCGCTCCTCCTCGCCGTACCGCCCCCATGGGGTTTCCATCTTTCCCGACCGCCGAAGAAGTATACACACCAAGGAAAGGAACAAACAGGACAGGAGTCAAGGATCGCAACGCATGACACAGAATAGGAAAACCAGGAAACGCTCTGACAGTACAAAAGGAAACCAATCGCCTCTGTCCTTCCTCCCATTCGTCGTGTCGGTCGTGATATTGTTTATGGTTCGAAAGCGCCGAAGTCCGGCTCGGGGGAGTCCAGGTGGCTAACATCAGTGCAGTCTGGTGTGTTGTGCTTTCCGTCGAACCGGATAAGCACGGAGTGGCCCAGGCCTGTTGCTCGTAGGAAGTGGCGCAGCGGGTTTGTGTTTTCGGGTGCGGTGATGAATTCCAGGGACTGAATGTCTCCTGTGGTGGCTTTGCGGAGGAGTACCCGCTGTGGCGTCAGCAGCGGGCAGTCTCGTAGTAGCTGGTGAGAGGAGGTAAGGTCCGTGCCACAGGGGCATGGGTCTGCTGAGATGTTGGGGGGTGGGTCGGAGGGTGATCGGTTGCAGAAGACTCTTCATATTGCTCGTGTATCGGTCCAGTTTGCTCCATGGAGGTGGCTGGGAAACTTTAATGAGGGCTTTGAGAGTGGTAGCTCTGTTTTCCACCGACGGAGGAGCTCTGCTCGTGCTTGAGCCAGTAGCCATGTCTTGGTGGTGAGTGCGAAGCGGCAGGGGACGGCCGAGGTGGCTCCCTGTTTGGCAAGTGTGTCGGCTCGCTCGTTCCCCCTGATGTTGCAGTGGGAGGGGCACCAGGTAGTAGAGATCTCCCAGCCCAGTAGGCTGAGGTCACTAATCACTTTCAGGGCTCGGCGGGCATATTCGTGGTTGTGTTTGTTGAATTGTAGTGTTTCGAGTGCCGCCTGGTTGTCCACGCAGATAATTGCTGTGGCTCGTGGTGCGGTGGTAGTGAGGAGGGATGTGACTGCTTCTTGGATTGCGTGGAGTTCGGCATCGTACACCTCGGCCCGGTTGCCTAGGTGGCAGCTGCCTTCCCCCAGCCGGTAGAGTTGTTGGTCACCGCAGTGGAAGGTTACCCAACCACATCCGACAGACCCATTCTCGAGTTTGGAGCCGTCAGTGTAGATGACGACGGTGTGGTTTGGTAGCGTGTGGAGCCATTCTTCATGGAGCTGTTGGGGTGTTGTTGTTTTATCTGGGATTGGGGAGGAGAGCACATTGGTTCCGTCCGCTGTCAAGGTGGTAGTGCGGTTCTCCAGTTTGCCTTGTACTAGGTGCTTGCTGAGTGCATAAAGGTGGTGGAGTCCTGGGAGGTTGGGGTGGATTTCTGATAGGGCTTGTGGCGGACCCAGAGTGTGGTGTTGGGGGAGCAAGTGAAGTCGGATAGCGTATCGCAGGGATAGGTAGTCCAGGTACGCCTCCATTGGCAGGATTTGTGATAGTGTGATGAGGTTCGTCGTTCTGGTGTTGAGGGGGAGTCCTGTAATCCAACGGGCAACTGAGTTGTAGGTGGTGCGTAAAGTTGCAGTGATCATCGGGGTACCCGTCCACCATGCTGGTGATGCCCAGAACATTGTGGGGAGGATTGCCGTCATTGCCAGGTGGTGGGCAACATGCGCGGGGATGCCCCATGAGCGGTGTCGCAGGAAGTTGAGGCTGCCGAGGGCCTGGTTGCCCTTGGCCACTGCCATGGTGACATGGTGTAGGAAGCTGAGTGATTCATCGATATGCACTCCTTGGTACTTGATTTGTCATGAGGCCACAATGGTGTTGTTGTTGATTCTGAGGGGGGGGTGTGTGCTAAGGCTCCTGTTCTTATCTTTGCTGGTGAGAGGGAGGCAGTAGAGCAGTTTGGTCTTGGGAGGTGCGAAGGTTAGTCCAAGGTGGACTCCCCTGCTGAGGTGTTCTTCAGTCCTTTCTTCAAGGAGTGTGTTGGCTCTGGTGATTGTCGTCGACATTTGGACCATACATACGTCGTCTACATAGGATATGTCGATTGCATCGTGGGATTGATGGCTCCTCTCCAGCATGGCATTGCTGTAGATAAGGAACAGGGCTGGGGAAACTGGGGATCCCTGGGGCAGCCCGCACCTGTATGGTTGGGGCTGTTCTGATTGTTGGTCAAAGCCGAAGGCGATTTTCCGGTCAGTGTTGAAGGCAGTGACCCACTCCGTCAGGTACTGGGGCATGCGTCGTTGTTGCATAACCTCCCAGAGTGTTGCTGGATGGACTTGGTTGAAGGCGCCCTCGATGTCGTGGGTGAGGACGGCCGGTCGTAGTGGGGTTTTGTTTGCTGTTTTCTTCTGGCTGATTGCCCTAGCGATGTGGGTGATTGTTCTGAGTAGGGCATCGATTGCTGAGTTTTCTGCCTGGGCCCCCATCTGTGAGGGGTGTGTGGCCCCATAGGTGAGGGCGGTCTGGGAGAGCCGCTTGGCGACGATGGATTCGAGGAGTTTTCCGAAACATGATTGGAGGGAGATAGGGCGGTAGGACTTGGGGTCGGAGTATGTCTTCTTGTCGGGTTTGGGAATGACCAGGCAGTTTGCTGTTTTCCATTCTGGTGGATGGGTGCCCCAGGTGAGGCAGGCTGTGAACAGGTACGGGAGGAGGTGAGGGGCTGCCGTATTGAAGTGGTGTAGGGTGGTGAATGAGATGTCATGATCTGGGCCAACTGAGGTTCCATATTTCAGGTGTACAATTGCCAGATGTGTCTCTTGTATCGTAACTGGCTTTGTGTGCGGGCGGATGTCCTTTGTGGAGGTGAGGAGGCCAGGGGGGAGTCGTGTTGGTGGGGTTGCGTTGACTGGGGGAAAGAGTGCATTGCGTAGCGCATTGCATTTGCCCCTGAAGGTTGTTTGCCCGTTAAGGCGGGGGATTGATTTGTGGTGTGTGTTGTGGTGGTGGATCGTTTTCCAGATGGTCTTGGATGATGCGGCTTGGAGCTGTTGGATTCGGTTTGGAGCTGTTGGATTTGGTACACTGTTTTAGCGTTGCGTACCATCGTCGACCATTTGTGCTCTTTGTGTTGTCTGTCTTTCCGGTTGGTGTTGTTGGGTTCTTGGCGGGCTCATCTCTCTGCTCGTTTGACTGCTCTTTTTGTCAGTGTCAAGTTCTGGTTCCACCATGGTGCTTCCAGCCTCCGTGGATCTTTCATGGGGACGGCGTGGTTGGTTGCTTCGTGGATGTGTTGGGTAATGTTGGTGATGGCACGGAGGGTATCCTCGGTTCCTTGGAGGATTGAGAGGTCCATCCGGGTGGCCTGTATGTGTGAGGCGAAGCTTTTCCAGTCGGCCTTGCGCCAGCAGCGCTGGGCCTTCTGTGGTGCTGCATTTGAGGGTAGGGAGAGGGTGGCGGTGAGGGAGCTGTGGTCCGAGGTGGTGTCGTGATCGATTGCCAGGGTGAGAACCAGCTGTGTCATCCTGCCCCTGGAGAGGCATAGGTCAATGGCGGAGGGTTGCCCCCCGTTTCGGGGGTGGTGGTTCGGTTTGGCTATTTCATTGTGGAGGTGGAAGTTGTTTTCCGTGAGCCAGTTGGCGATGGTGTGGCTGGCCGGAGAGGTGCATGCTGATGGGGGCAGCGGGCCCTGCCACTACGTGTGGTGGGCATTGAGGTCCCCCATCAGGAGGCAGTCTGTCGGTAGGTCGATGGTGGGGAGAATGGCTGCTACTGGGTCTGGTCGTCCAGGGGAGTATAGGTTGTATTGGGTGAATGTGGTGGTATGTTGTTGTTGGAGGGATGTGATGGTGGTGCCCAGGAAGGAATCCTGGGCCGCGAAGGTGGTGGTAGCACTGAGCCCGGGCACGCGGCGGACGTATGTCGCACATCTGGGCCGTGTTGGTGTTGGGGTGAACATATCGAAGTTTGGCATAGTGGGAGGGTTTCCATGTCTATCCCACCATGGTTCTTGGAGGAGGCAGATAAGGTTTTAGGGTTTTCTTGCGAACTCTTGCAATGCTGAGATTGTAGTCGCTTGGCCTCTCACACAGTTCAGCAGCTGTATGGACCCGACATTGTGGAAGGGCATTTTATTCGGTCATTCCCGCCATGGGGGCGTCTCCCGGGGTGGTCGTGGCTGTCGTATGCGTGTTGTTGTTGAAGGATCAGATCTTAATGCGTGTGGGGCAGTTGGGGTCGCTGGCCTTGTGGGGTGTGTCGCAGTTGGCACAGCAGATTGGTGGGTGGGTGTAGGTGGGGCCTCTCTTGCAGGCCGGAATGGTGCATGGGTGGTCTTTGGTTTCGTGGGCATCTGCACAAACCGCGCAGCGCGACGGGTTTTTGCACAGGGCGGCGGGGTGTCCGTAGCCCTGGAAGTTCTGGCACTGGGTGCTTCTTCCGTATGAGATGTAATCGTCAAGTTGGCATTCGCGGTTGCAGATGGTGAGGTAGTGTCGTCCAATGTCAGCCTTCTTGGTGCTGCCGCTGAGGGTCAGGACTATCGTCGAGGTTGCTTTCTGTTCACGTCGGTCTGCCGGAGTGAGCCAGCATGGCGTCTGGCACTGGATCAGCTGGGGGGAGTTGGTGGCGATGCTGTCAGAGATGTCGGGCAGTGGGAGATGGGTCGGGACTCCGTGGAGCAGGAATTGGCTGAAGCGCTTCCCGATTTTGACCTTCTCGCACTTGCCGTAGTAGGTGTGGGCATCGGCGATGATTGTCGTGTAGTCTTCATAGATGATGTTGTTTTGGGTGTTGGTGGTGGTGAAGATGATGGATCCACGCATGGTTACCTGGGCGCGGAGGAAGGGGGGGGCGGTTACGTCCTGGTTGTCGACCAGGGCTTTGTTGACTCGGTGGAGGGCTACATCCGCGGCGACTTGTCAGGCGATGTAGTCTCGTTCAGCGCGGGTGGCGGCTTTGGCGGTGGATGCGGCCGGGAACTGGCACGTGACCTCACGCTCGGCTTGGGGGTACATGGTTGGGATAAGCTTGGGCATGGCAGGCTTCCTTGCCTGGGTTTTCTTCTTCAAGTTCTCCCATCCTTCGACATTGGTGGTGTGTGTGGCGTGTTCGGTTGGTGGGTGTGGTTGGGCGGTGGGTGCTTTGGCGGTGTCGGCGTATGTACGGATGCTGGTGCCGTTGTTCGTCGGAGGGCTGTTGGCGTTGTATTTGTTCTCGGTGGCTCCCTTCCCCTTTCTCTTCCTTTCTTTCTTTGGGTTGGGACCGGTGTTGCTTTGGTCCCCAGTTGGCTTGGCGGTGGCAGCGGGGCCCTCTGTGGCCGAGAGGAGTTGTTGTTGCATTTGGGTAACTCGGGTGCCCAGCATGGCGATTTGCTTGGTCAGGCTGTTTGTTGCGATTTGGAAGGTGGTGTTGTTTTGGGCGAAAAGCACGGAGATCTCGGCACTAATGGTTCTGGCGAATTGGGCTAGAAGATTGCTGGTGATGATTTCGATGTCGGCACGGAGTGCTGCGTACTCTGGGCTGAGTAGGGCTGCCATCTGGGGGGCAGTACTGGTGGGCTCGTCCATGTCGCCTTCGATTGCCTGCGTTGCAGTGACGTGTTCCCTGTGTTGGAAGTCCATGGCGTTGTCGTCGTCTTCTTCCCTTCCTTCGTCTCCAGAGTCGTCAGAGTCGGAGTCGGAGTCGGAGTCCGTGTCATTCTCCTCGCGTGCACGCTTTGCGGGTGAGGGTGACCGTGACGTAGCGACCGTAGAAGGTTGAAGGTGGTGTCAGGAGGGGTGCTGCTGGGAGCGGACTCTTGGGGTGCTGTGCGCAGAGATTTCGGTGGTGGCCGGGGTGTTCGGGCGGAGGAAGGCGTCGAGGGATCCTTGACTGGGGTTGTTGGTGGACATGAAGCCTTTTAGCGAGGTGGTGATAGTTTGGCGACGTGAGCCAAAATCACGAGAAGCAGGTGGCGACAGGAGGGAAAATTCCCAGGAGGGTTCCGGAGGGATGCAGCCTCTAGTTAATAAACTATTGACCGACTCCTGAGGTGGGTTTCCGCGGTTGTTGAAAACTTAATTGGAAAAGAAGATTTTTGGTGTTGCGAAAACAGTGAAGTTTTGGGGGGTGCTGTGAGGATAATAGATTGCGTGGAGAAGAATCTCCAGACTAGCTACCGCGCTCTTCCTTTTATACTTTTCCTTCCTTCTGTGGAATCACAGCTTGCCCACAAGACTGACACAGTTCCTCCATACCTCATCATGACTCAATCGTCACGCCAAAGGAAAACATATGATCGCACTCGGCCGCCGCGCGGCCAACACTCTACTCGCGGCAACAGGGGAAAGGACATGCAAGGAAGAACAGTGAGGAAAGAGAAGAAGGACGCGCAAGCTCAACCAAAGAGAAACACATACGTCAGAAAGGAGAAGGACGCACAAGCAATATAACGGAGACAAGGAGAAGGGACCTAGACCGGCCGGCGGTCTGTAGGTAGGAGAGATATCGCTACCCGCGCGATATGGGGGAGATCGGTCGAGGCGCCTAAGCGCGGAGGATGATCGTGGCTACGGCAGCGGTGATGAGGGCAAGCCACAGGGTGGCAAGGGTGACGGCGGCACCGGCAGTGGCGCTGACGAGCCTGCCACGTGAGATTCGTGACCGTACGTCCCCTGTCCAGACCAAAGCTCCGGCGAGGTCATGTCGGGTAGGCGCGGCATGGCGGCGGATGGGGGTGCGGTAGATGCGTACAGCCTGGCTCCCCCGCTGCCGGGCTTGGAGTTGTTCATTCAGTCGTTGTTGCTCTGTTACGATTTCTGCCAGGACCTGGGTCATTCCCTCGAGTCGTTGCTGGTGGGCGTTGTGTAGTTCGTTCATGAGTTGGGCGCGTGTCTGGTGTACTACGTGGTTACGGCGGGCGTCCCGGGTTGTGGTTTGATGTATCATGGTGACGATTTCCCCCACCAGTGCAAGTTGCTCGTCTTGGGGAGTGGTGCTGGCGGCGGGGCATTCCATCCGTCCGTGGTGGTGGCGTTTTCGGGGATGCCCCAGTTGTCATTGTTGTCGGTCATCGTGGGCACTGGTTCGGCTTGCTCGACATTGGTGAAGGTCCAGCCTTTGTTCATGTCGACAGTGGCAGTGTTGGACATGCTAATTGGTGGGGGCTGGTTTTTCGGGGTATTCCTCGTGGAATTCGCGTATAATCTCTGGGGAGTTTTCGAAGTTTTCGGCCAGGTACCAGGTCTTGTCCGGGTCGTAGAAACCGGTCCACTTGACTCGATATTGTATCTTGCTCCGGTGTTGTCGTGAGTCGAGGATCTGTTCCACTTCCCACTCTTGTTGTGCTTCTATGATAATGGGTGGTGGCGGTGGCTGGTGGTGTCCCGGTATGGGCTCGGTGCTGGCTGTGGGTTCTAAGAGGCTAATGTGGAAAACGGGGTGCAGTTTGACAGAGGCGGGCAGGTCCAGCTTATATGCGCGCGAGCCAACTTTCTCTAGTATGGTGTAGGGTCCGATTTGTTTGTGGTCCAACTTATTCGATGGTCGCGTTGTTCGGATGTTCTTTCTCTTCAGCCAGACTCTGTCGCCTGGTTCCATGACGGGATCCGGGTGTCTTGCCTTGTTGGCCTGTTCCGTCTGAGCCATTTGTGCCTCCTTCATCTCCGCCCTGAGTTCCTCGTGAAGCTTCCCCAGCGCCGCGGCATATTCTGAGACTTCCGG
>Ga0307516_10006617_pt1 | contig 13547 bp, 9 predicted proteins | sample 19_EM_MG_FD_203310 | JGI IMG/M metagenome (GOLD analysis project Ga0307516, IMG submission 203310) | Populus trichocarpa ectomycorrhiza microbial communities from riparian zone in the Pacific Northwest, United States - 19_EM | ecosystem: Host-associated > Plants > Roots > Unclassified | place... | reverse complement strand
CAGCGGCAAGGCTATCGACGTCGACATGATCAACTTGGTCGTGCCCATCACCTGGGACAAGGGCTTGAGCGGCACGCCTTGCTACGACGCCGTCAGCACTGACGCGATCACGGGGCTACCGCACCACGCCTTCAACTCGCAGTACACGACCGCCGCCGATTGCTACAAAACCTACGAAAACATCCGCGGCGGCGTCGAGATCTGGGCGAAGTTCTTCGGTGTCGGCCACGCTGGCCCAGCGCTGCTCACCACGATTGGCTACGACTACCAGTACTTCTATCAAATCAAGAAGGCCGAGAACTCCGTGCACTTGAACCTGCGCATGGGTTGGGACTGGCAGAGGCTATGAGAACGCGCTCCATTTTGCTGCTGCTGGCGGCGATCTCGGGTTGTGGCGGCGGACAGATCGATCCCGCAAGCTTGCCCAAGCACCCGCCGGGCAAGGTGAAGAAGGCCGGCGCCGGCTTCATGCTGAACGACGTGCCGAGTGACGAGCACATCGCCGTCGACGAAAAACTGAAGCGCGCCCACCCCAAGCTCAGCAAAGACTTCGCCGGCGTCGTCAAGACCAACACCTGGTGGTCGTCCTTGATCTGGCAGTACGACCAGAAGGACCCGTACTCGCAGAATCTGTTCGCGCACCCGCTGGTGGCGCGCGCCTTCAAAGACGGCCTGGGCATCTCGTACCCCGACGTGCCGAACGTCACGCCCCGCGAGTACATGTTCAAGTACGCGGAAGATCTGCGCGTCGGGCTCGATGGGCTCGACGCTCCGGACACGCACGTTGCTGCCTATTCGGATTGGGCCGTCACCGCCGAGTGGTCGGGTGCAGGCTCGCTGCGCGCCACCATCGGGCACGGCATGCCGTTCGTGTACTTCACGAAAACGGGCGGCGCGAAGGTCGTGATCAAAACCAGTGCCGCGCCCGACGTCTGGAAAGACGGCAGCGAGACCATCGGCGTGACCGTGAACGGCCACAACTACGGCCTGTTCGCCCCCGCCAAGAGCAAGTGGCAGAAGAACGGCTCGTCGCTCGAGTGCGACTTGGCCGGCAAAGACTACTTTTCGGTCGCCATCTTGCCGAGCAAGGGCGACGAGATGCTCGAGAAATTCAGGAAGCACGCCTACGCGTTCGTGACCGACACGCAGGTAGCCTGGAAGTACGACGAGCCCAGCGCCAAGCTGTCGGCCAGCTACGAGTTCAAGACGAAGCTGATGGACGACCAAAAGGGTCTGTCGTCCGATCCCATCGTCGCGCTCTACCCCCACCTGTGGAAGCACGCGACCACGCTGCCGTACTGGAAAGAGACCTACGTCTCACCGCGCGGCGTGCTCAAGGTGGCCGAAGCCGCGAAGTTCACCACCGACTTCACCTTCAACGGCATCTTGCCCGCGCTGCCGCCGATCCCGGGCGCGGATCTCGGCTCCGTGCCGCGCTACCTGAAAGAGGTCGCCAACGCCGACGATCTGTTTCCGAAAGGCTACGGCCCGCGCCCGACGCGCGACTCGTACTGGGTCGGTAAATCGCTGGGCCGTAACGCCGCCATGATCGAAATCGCCGAGCAGCTCGGGCTCACGAGCGAGCGCGAGCGGCTGCTGGTCGGCAACGAGAACGAGCTGATCGATTGGTTCGACGGCGCACTGCCGCGCGCTTTCCACTACGACTCCGAGTGGCACAGCGTGGTGGCCTTTCCGTCGAGCTACGGCTCGACCGACGAGCTGAACGACCATCACTTTCACTACGGCTACTTCATCGGTGCGGCCGCCAATATTGCAGCTCGCGATCCGAAGTGGACCAAGGAATTCGGTCCTTTCGTCGACGTGCTCGTGCGCGACGTGGCCAACTGGGACCGCACGAACACGCGCTACCCGTTCATGCGCCACATGGACCTGTACGCCGGCCATTCGTGGGCCAACGGCCCCGAGCATTTCGACTACGGCAACAACCAAGAAGCGTCGTCCGAAGACACCAACTGCTCGTCGGCGATCATTCTGTGGGGCGCCGCCACCGGTCGCAAAGAGATCCGCGATCTTGGCATCTACCTGCTCGTGAACCAAATCTCGGCAGCCGAGCAGTACTGGTTCAACATCGACCAGGAAAATTTCCCGAAAGATTTCAAGCACCGCGCGGCAGGCATGATCTGGGGCGCGGGCGCCAAGTACGACACCTGGTTCGATCGCGATCCGGCGTTGATTCACGGCATCAACTACCTGCCGTTCACTGGCGCCTCGCTCTACCTCGGCCGGCACCCCAAATACGTACAAGGGGCCTTCGACGAAATAGCCACCGAGAGCCGCGGCAGCATGACCGCCTGGCGCGACTACATGCTCATGTACCTCGCGCTCGCAGCGCCCGAAAAGGCGCGCAAAATGTTCGACGACGATCCGTACTTCGAGCCCGAGTTCGGCAATACACTGGCCATGACCTACGACTGGATCGCCAAGCTTGCGACCATCGGCGGCCACGTCGACACCAGCGTCACGGCTGATTCGCCGCTTTACGCAGTATTCAAGAGCTCCGGCGCGCGCCAATACCTCGGCTACAACCCGGGCGCCGAAAAGCTCACCGTCAAATTCTCCGACGGCGCCGAGCTCAAGCTCGCACCGCACGGCTACGGCTACCTGAAACGCAAAGTCTCGGCCGCTAGCGACGACTGAGCGCCCAGCCCGATAGCCCCAACGCCGCTCGTGCTCTGCCCAAGCGGCGTGGCGCCGCGAGATTTTTGATCGAAAACCAAAAATTCTCGGCTTTGGCCTCCTGATCTCTTTGTGAAAAATCTCGGGCGCAAAAAAGCCGGGCGTCCCGTTGAGGGGACGTCCGGCTTTTTACCGAGCAACTAACAGCCGCTCAGGCAGTGACTACATGCCGTAGTTCGTTTCGGTGCCGTTGTTCTGCGCGCTCTTGGTCTTGTCGGTCGCGTCCAAGCAACCCGGAACCGGATCGCACGGGTACTTGGCTTCGCCGCTGAACTTGTAGAAGTGGAGGTAGTCGTAGGTGGCGTGGAACGGGTACTTGTTGTTCTTACCGTCGCCGAAGGCGTTCCCGCTGAACACCCACAAGTTCATCATGATCTTGGCGGAGAGCGTCGGGACTGGGTCGGAGGCCTTGCCCGCAAAGCTGTGGATCGAGACGCCGTCCATGAACCACTCGACTTTCGTCGGCGTCCAGCTGAACGCGTAGACGTGCTCTTGAGTGATCGCATAGCCGGCCGGGCCACTGACGCCCATCAGCGGGTCGGCGTTGCCACCCGGGTAGCCAACGGCGCCCTGGGCGTTCACGACGTTGCCGCCGATCTGGTCATGGTGGTTCGGCTCGAGCTCGATGTCGATCTCGTTCCAGACCACGTTCTTCGGCGTACGGAATACGAACATCGTGGACAGGTAGTCGCCGGACGCGGTGTCCGTCATTTCCATGCCGGGGTTGGCAACCGGGGCCTGGTACTTCACCTCGTAGTAGCCGTAGCGGTAGTTGTTGTACTTCGTGCGCAGCTCACCGCTCCATACGCCCATGGCGTTGACGTTGGCCTGCGCGTTGGGGCTCAGCGCCTCGCCATAAGCCATGCGCGGAGCAATGCAGCCAGAGTTCGATGTCATCGGCGCGCAGGCCGGCGTGTTCGGCGGTATGTCCGCCGTGATGGTCATGTGACCGTTCGGGAAACCGAGCTGCTCTTTGCGGAAGCCGGTCTGACCGTCGGCGGGGCTGCCGTCGGACCAAGTCCAAATTGCGTCGTGGTCGAGGTCGAGCGGCATCGGAAAGTCTTCGACCAGCTGCAGCGTGAAGCCGTCGTGCGGCGGATAGGTGACGCCCATGCTGCAGTGACCGACAACGCCCGCGGGGCACGCCGTCATCACTTCGCCGCCTGTAGCGCCGCCAGTGGTGCCGCCGGTACCGGCGCTGCCGCCACCAGTGCCGCCCGTGCCAGCCACCGGAGTGGTGCCGCCGGTACCGCCAGTCACAGGCGTGGTTCCGCCCGTGGCCGTGCCCGCCGTCGGCACGCTGCCGCCCGTGGAGCTACCGCCGGTCGAGGTGCCAGAAGTCGGCGCCACGCTGCCGCCCGTGGAGCTACCGCCGGCAGCGGTGCCAGACGACGAGCCACCGCCAGCGGGTGGCACGTAGTTGGTGTTGTTGGGAGCGTCGCTCGAGCACGCAGTCGCCAACGCGGCAACGGAAAGGCCAATCGCAGATGCACTTGCCCAAAGCTTCATTCGTTCTTCCTTGCTGGCTCCAAATGTGCGGAGCGACATCCAAACTTCTAAGACAGGGCGGCCCGAGGTCCGACAGCCACCCAGAGGGACGCTTCTAGTCCAGGTGTTTCGGTTTGTGACCGCCGATCACTATTTCGACGATCAATTCCGCTGAAAACGGCGCAGAAAGCGCGCTCTGACGCATCAGGTCAGCAGAGCTGACCGCCTTATCCGGATCTTTCTATTGCCGGTGTGAGGCCGGCGCCAACCTAGCGAGCCGCGCCGGCTGGCAGCGCGGGCGCGGCTTGAGACACGCTGACGTAGTCGACCAACATTTGTTGGGGAAAGACCGTGGCCGCGTTGGGCTTTCCGTCGAAAATCCCGCCGATCGCCAAATTGAGGATGACGTAAAACGGGTGATCGTAGACCCAGCTGAGGCCCGCGTCCCCTACCGCCTGCGCAGTCTTGACGTAGAACGGCGTGCCATCGACCAGAAAGCGCGCCGCCTCCGCCGTCCATTCGAAGGTAAAGACGTGAAAGTCGTCACCGTAGCTGCCGCTAGCTAGGTCGTAGTGGTTGTTGAACGAGTTTCCGCCCGAGTAGCTCGGACCGTGCAGGCTGCTGACGATGCTGGTGGGAAAGCTGCCGCGCATCTCGAGAATGTCGACTTCGCCACACGCCGGCCAACCCGCTTCTTTGACGTTGTCGCCGAGTAGCCAAAAGGCCGGCCAAACGCCCTTGCCGCCCTGCGGCAGCTTGATGCGCGCCTCGAACTTTCCGTAGGTTTGATCGAGCTTGCCGCTCGTGTTCAAGCGGGCAGATGTGTACGGCTGAGCGCTCTGCACACCGTTGGCGTCGACGTATTGCTCTTGAAGCGCTTGGATGACGAGGTTGCCGTCGCCGTCCAAGAACGAATTTTTACGGTCGTCGGTGTCGTAGTCGAGCTCCATGTTTTGCCCGGTCGGGCGGATTTCGACGTTCCAACGCATCGGATCAGGAGCTGACTGGGCCGGCCCGTCGAAGTCGTCGCGCCACGTCTCGACCCAGCCCTGGCTCGGCTCTTGAAATGTTTCGAGCACGGTCACCGGCTCTTGGCTGCAGCCGACGCAGGCCAGCGCCGCGAGGGCCAGGGCGCGAACCGGGGCCGCTATCGTCTCGACTTGAGCGGTCTTCATTCAGCCGGGCTCGCGAATGTAGCGCGGCTGGAACCGCAAATCATCCGTGGGGGTGTCGCGGGCTACGGGGCGGAGCGGCGTCGAGCCTGGAAGCATTTTCGATCGGGTTATTGTCCGCTGAGCAAGCGTCCGTGCCGCTTTTTTCGCCAAGCTTTCGCGGCGTCGGGTGTCGCTAGCGCCATGGCGACCCCAAAAGTCAAATCGAAGCTCCGGACGCTGGCAACCTTCGTGGCGCTGGGCGCCGGGGCGCTGGCCGCGCTTTCCGGCTGCGGTGCGAGCAGCGAGCCCAACGCCATTTTGAGGATCGGCTCGCGCAACCTGCGCTGCCCGAGCAGCGACCTCGAGACCGCGCTGCACCGCGAGTCGAGCCAAACTGCCGAGTACTACGTGGGCTGCGACTTCATGTACACGCGCGTGCTCTGCGACAAGCGCGCCGCCACCTGCCACCCCGCCAAGCCTCAACCCCCCTGCTTCGGCGGCGGCTGCTTCAAAGAAAATCCGCTGACCTTCGAATGGGAGCTGGACAACACGCTGGCCAGCAATACAGCGGCGCCCGACGGCCGCGAGCTATTCTCGTCTCCCTGACTCTCGCTTGCCCGGCTGCTCGAGCGCGCATCACCTTTACGTCGATCGCGAGCGCAAAGCGCGAGCTGGAACGCCTTCTCCGGACCTTGGCACAATCAGATCACGATCTCTCCAGAAGACCGTAGTGAACTAAACTCGGCGAGGCCGAGCGCCAGCTTCGGGTCAGGTCAGAACGATCGCCAGATGCACGATGCGAAGCACGGAGGCGAACTAGAACCCCGGCGAAGGTGACCTAGACCAACCCCGCCAACGGGGCGGTTCCATGCTCACCAAAACTGGTGATGGGTGAGCCGAAGGCGTTGGCGATGCTGAGGAAGAGCTGACCGAACTGCGGCATGTCCGGGTATTCGACGTGGCGGCCCATGCTGAAGCCGGCGCCGCCACCGGCGAGCAGAACGGGCATGTCGTCGTGGTTGTGGGCGTCGCCGTCGGAGATGTCGCTCGAGATGAAGACCAAGGTGTTGTCGAGCACCGTGCGCCCGTCCGAATCGGGCAGGCTCTTGAGCTTGGTCAGCATCGCGGCGATCTGATCCATCTCCCATTTGCCGATGATTTTGAGCTTCGCAATCTTGTCGGCGTCCATGCCGTGGTGCGAAATGTCGTGGTGACCGCCCGACGCGCCGATGAAGGCGTAGTTACGGTTGCTGGTCATGTTGCCCCACATCAAACTGGCGACGCTGGTGACGTTGCACTGAAAGGCTAGGCCAATCAGGTCCGCCAGCACGCCGTGGCGCGTGACGTCGTCGAGCTTGCCAGCGGTGCGCGCGGGCGGCTTGCAGGAAGCGCTGGTTCCGCCGACGTCGATGCGCATCTCGACGCTGCGCACAGCGCTCAGGTACTCGTCGAGCTTCGCTTTGTCGGTGGCGCTCAACTTGCCAGAGAGCGTGGTGGCCTGGCCGAGCACGTTGTCGAGCACGCTTTTTCTGTACTTCGCACGGCGCGCCGCGTCCGCCGCGCTCGCCCCGGCGTCGAAACCCATGAACAGCCGATCGAAGATGGCACCGGTGTCGAACAGCTTGGGCAGCGGCGTGCCGGTCGCGTCGAACGCGATGTGGTTACCGATGGCGCACGGGTAGCCGCTGTCGCAAGAGCCGTCCGAGAAGCCTTCTTCGCCCGAAAGCTCGATCGACTTGAGCTTCGTCTTGCCACCGATCTGGTCGGCGACGACCTGATCGATGGAGGGGCCGCCCATCTTTTGTTGCGTGTAGACGACGGTGCGATTGGTGCCGAACGAGCCGATGCCGCCGGCGTGATCGCCCATGGGCCGATCTTGCTTGGTGTTTTGCAAGCCGGTGAGCAAGAGCAGCTGATCTTTCAGCGGCTCGAGCGACGACATCATCTTGCCGAGCGTGAGCGGACCCGTGCCCGGGGCGGCGCGAAAGTCCTCCATGTCGAACCCGTTCGGCGCCAGGTAGGTCAAGAAACGCTTGGGCGCCGTGGCCGCCTGACCGCGCGCTTCACGCGGCGTCAGCGACTCGAAGAACGGCAACGCCACCGTGACGGCCGCGCCACCCAAAAACACGCGCCTGGAGAGACCCTTGGTCATGATCATGGTGCCACCGCCACGCGACTGCGAAACGCTTCGCTACTTGCCACGCTCGCAAACAGACCCCGCAAACCCTTGGCTGAGGCGGTGGTCGCATCGGTGACTGCGGTCAGCGTCGACGCATCGGCGCCGGATACGTTGCGACCGATGGCGTAGGTCAGCACTTTCTGCGCCACGCAACCGGCCAGCCGCGGATCGGCGGCCAGAATGGGTACGAGCTGAGCGGCCCCTTGAAACGAAACGTCGCCGCTGGCGGTCGTGAGCGTGCCGGTCGCGTCGATCGGGCCGTATTGATCCGAGGCGCGGTAAGCGCCGATGCCGTCGAAATTCTCGAACGAAAGCCCGATCGGATCCATAACGGCGTGGCAACTGTGGCAGACCGGGCTGGCGCGATGCGCCTCGAGCCGGGCGCGCACCGACGTCGTGCCCGTGTCGACGCCTTTCGTGTCGACGCCGGGCGGCGGCGGCGGCGGCGGCGCGCACAACAGCTGCTCGAGCACCCATTTGCCGCGCTTGACCGGCGAGGTGCGCGTTGGATTGCTGAGCGCGGTCAAGAAGCTGGCCTGCATCAAGAAACCGGTCCGCTGCGTGCCCGTTAGGTCGACCCGCGTAAAGTCGGTGCCGGCGGGAACCGGCAAGCCGTAGTGCTTCGCCAAACGCGGGTTGACGTAGGTGAACGCGCCGGTGAGCAGCTCAGAGATGGGTCTGCCCTTCTGGAACAGCTCGGCGACGAATTTTTCGCTCTCGGTCCTGAGCGAGGCGCCAAGCTCGGCGTCGAACGTCGGGAAGACGGTGGTGTCAGGCTTGACGGCTTCGGCGCGCCGCAAGTAAAGCCACTGCCCCACGAAGTTCGTGATCAGGGCGCTCGACCGTGGATCGGTCAGCATGCGCTCGACCTCGGCCGACAGCCCTGCATCGGTCGCGAGCTTTTCGCTTTGCGCATCGAGCAGCAAAGGCTGATCGGGCATCGTGCTCCACAGGTAGTAGCTGAGGCGCGTGGCCAGCTCGAAGCCGGACAAGCGGTGCGGCGTCTTCGACGTCGGATCTTGGTCGAGCTCGACCTTGTAGATGAAGTGAGGCGACAGCAGCACGCCCTTGAAGGCGACCTGCATTGCGTCCGTGGCGCTGCCGCCGGTGGCGACGAAGTCTTGGGCGATGTCGACCAGGCTGCTCACCTCGGCGTCGACGACTGGACGTCGGAAGGCGTACTGCGCGAAGGCGACGAGCAGCTGCGACATGCAGGCGCGTCCGCCAGATGCCGGGTCGCAACTGACGAGGCGCTGGCGCACCGGATCGGTCGCTGGCCGTGCGAACAGCTCTGCCAAGACAGCGTCGGCGTCGTGCTCGTGCTGCTCGATGTCGAACGGCTGTATGGTGAGCGCTTCGCCGATGTTGTCGAAGCCGTACGAAAGGTTCTCGGCGGGGTACTTGCTGCTGTAGTCGGTCGTGGTGCCGACCAAGTCGCGCAGCGTGTTGCCGTATTCAGTGCGGTTGAGACGACGCAGGGTGACGAGCCCCACTTGGGGAGCGCTCGCGGGCGGAGCGACGGTTCCGGTTCCTCCGCTCACGGTTGCAGTCCCGCCGCTGACCATAGTGGTCGTTCCACCGGTACCGGTACCGATCCCACCCGCGCCCATGCTCGCCGCAGGCCCATTTCCGGACGTGCACGCGCCGAGCGCGAGGCCAGCACCGGTGAGCAAACAAAACGTCGCGCTCCGGCCCGTGGGGCCACTTGGTTTCAGTCCCAGCATCGCTTTCGCGCTCCGTTTCAAGACAGCGCCCTTTTGTGACTGGCGGCGCTCGTCCCGTTCTCGGGCAATGTCCGGACGGGCGCCTCTTCGTCGCGCTTTCGACGCCCAGCTGCGGGAAAAACGCCTGCGGCCCGCGCGCCAGGGCGGCTGGAAAATGCCCACAATTGAGGGCCAATCCAGAACAGAGTTGGTACAGTCCCGCCCGCGATGAAAGTCACCTGCCAGGCGTGCAGCGCGCAGTACACGATCGCCGACGACAAGGTTAAAGGCAGGAAAGTAAAAATCCGCTGTAAAGCCTGCCAGACGCCGATCGTCGTGGACGGGCAAAACCCGCCCCCGCAAGCCGCCAGTAGCGGTCAGTCCGTCGTGCCACCCGCGCTCGATCCGTTCGCACCGGAAACAGCAATGCCTTCGGAAGCTGACGTTTGGAACGTCAATCTCAGCGATACCGATTCGCGCACGATGACGACGGCCGAGGTCATCGAGGCGTTCCGCACCGGCATCGTGACGACCGACGCCTTCGTGTGGAAAGACGGCATGGGCGATTGGGTGGCAATCATGAGCTGCGTGGAGTTGGCTCCCTTACTCGCAGGGCCGACGGATCCACCTGCGCCCGTCGCGGGCCAAACGCCCTTGGCGCCCGAAGTCGCGCCCCCCGCAGCGGCTCCGGCCGCCGCAGCCAAAGTCGGCGGAATGCCCATGCTCGGCGGCGCCGCCACCGGCGCGGGAGCCGCGCGCGCCGCCAGCGCCAAGGCACAACCGAGCGCCGACTTGTTCGGCGATATCGACGCCGCCGGCAGCGAAGGCGAAGACATCGAAATCAACACCAGCGCGTCGCGCGCAGTGCCGGTGGCGCCTGGCGCGACCGCCTACGACGACAAGCCGACTGGCGCTCGCAACGAGAATTCCGTTTTGTTCTCGCTCGACTCGTTGAAGGCAGGCTTCGTCGGCGCCCCCGCGGCGCCCGCCGCAGACAAAGGCTCGAGGCCGTCCGCGCCCAAGCCAGGAGCACCGCGTGCTCAACAAGTGTCGAATCCCGACGACGTGTTCGGCATGGGCAGCACCGGCGTTGCGGGTGTGGGCGGCGGCAGTCCGCTGTTCAGCATGAGCGCCAATCAAGCGCTGCTCACCGCACCAGCCCCGCCCGAGCCCAAGCCGCTGCCCATCGCCGCGTATGTCCCCGGCAGCATTCCTCCGCCGGCGGGCATGGACGACAAGACGAAAAAGCTCGTGACCTATGGCGGCGCCGGCGCGTTCGCCGTGATCGCCATCTTGCTCGGCGTGATCGTGTTCGGCGGCAAAGGCAAGAAGGACGAAGCGGCAGACGACGCCGCCAAGAGCGCAATGTCGGCCCAAGCCGAAGCTCCGAAGCCCGAAGAGAAGAAAGAAGAGCCGAAGCCCGACGAGAAGAAAGCGGAGGAGCCCGCGCCCGCTCCTTCGGCCTCAACGGATCAAAGCAAGCCGGACGCCGCCAAAGCCGACGCCGCCAAAGCGACGACCGCAGGTCATACGACCGCTACGGCGGCGACGACGGCCGCGAAGAAGCCCGAAGAACCAGCGGCCGCGGGTCCCAGCACCGCTCCGCCGTTCAGCAAAGCGTCCGCCATTTCGGCGCTTGGCGGCGCCGCGTCTGCGGCCAGCGCCTGCAAGAAGGCGGGTGGGCCGACCGGCGTCGGCAAAGTTCAAGTCACGTTCGCGCCTAGCGGCAAAGTGACGAGCGCCACCGTGATGGGCCCGCCCTTTGCGGGCACGCCAGTTGGCGGCTGCGCCGCCAGTGCTTTCAGGCGCGCCCACGTGCCTGCTTTTTCGGGCAATGCCGTGACGGTTTCGAAATCGTTTGCGATTAACTAGGTCTTATTCAGCTCCGCGCTCCGTGTGATGCGCGTCGCGACCAACTCAACCTGAAGCGCAGCGGGCGCTCGGCCTCGCCGAGTTTTGTTCACTACGGTCTTCTCGGGGCGATCGTGATCTGATCGTGCCAAGGTCCTGGGAGGGCGATCCAGCTCGCGTCTGCGACGCTCGCGCTTGGTGTTCAGCAGCCTCACGAGCGAGAGAGGGAGCAACGAGAGCGAGCTCGCCAACAGCAGCAGCCCCGGCCCGCGTGTAGTCCAAGTGCGCACGAACGCACCGTGATCCATTTGCCATAGCGCGTGCGCTGGACACGGCTGGCGCGCGCGAACATAGTGAGAGGCTTTTCGAACAGCTTTTGAAGGAGATTTGCATGCTGAGTCAGTCTTCTAAGGTCGTGGGTTTGGGGGTCTTGGCGCTGATTTCGGGCGTCGTGATCGTGCCGGCGTGCGACAGCGGCGGCAGCGACGGCGGCAGTGCCGGCACGAGCAACTCTGGCGGCGGCGGCACCGGCGGCACCGGCGGCAGCAGCGCTGGCTCGAGCAACGCTGGGACCGCGGGCGCGACTGCGGGCAGCGGCGGCAATACCATGCAGGTCGTCACGGCCTGCGCAGGCGTCGTTCCGCCCAGCGCCATGATCGCCGACTTCAACTTGGCGCCCGCGGCCGGCGCCAACTACGAATGGGGCTCCGCGGCGCAAGGCACAACGGACTTCTGGGGCGGGACCTTCAACTATCCCGACGCGCTGATGCTCACGTTCGCGGACGGCGTCATGACAGCGGCCGGCCACATTACCGAGTACGCCGGCTTCGGCCTGTACGTGCAGAACTGCGCCGACGCTTCGTCGTTCGAAGGCGTGCGCTTCAAAATCAAAGGCAACCCGCCGCTCGGCAAAATGTCGTTCGCGGTGCAGACGAACACCAACGAGTGGGCCACGGGCATCAAGGGCGCATGCCTGGCGCCCGACGCGCAGAAGTTCATCAACTGTGTCCATCCGAGCGCGCCGATCACGGTTACCGATACGCTGACGACGGTCGAGGTGAAGTGGTCCGACCTCGGCATGGGCAAGCCCGCTGCCGACGCCACGACCAAAGGCGCCGACGTGATCGGCCTGCAGTTCATCTTGCCGTGGGCCGAAAAGGCCACGCCCTACGACACGAGCGTCAGCATCGACGACGTGGAATTCATCGGCTCGGGCGCGGGCGGAGCCGGGCTGGGCGGCGCCGGCAGCGGCGGCGCGGGGAACGCTCCGGGCGGCGCTGGCGCGGGCGGCGCCTGAAATAGTCCCAAGAAATCGCCTCGGTACGGGTCGTAGAGCCACCGGTGCTAAACCCGGGGGTCTCCGTGATCCGCATCGAAGGCATCAAAAAGGACTACGGGCGGGGCGACGCCGCCGTGCAGGTGCTCAAGGGCGTAAGCCTACGCGTCGAAACCGGCGAGCTGGTGAGCATCATGGGCTCGTCCGGCTCCGGCAAGTCCACGCTGCTCAACATTCTGGGCATTTTGGACGACTACGACCACGGCGCCTACTACCTCGACGACAAGCTGATTCGTCATCTGAGTGAGCGGGAAGCCGCGCACTACCGCAATCGGCTGATCGGCTTCGTTTTTCAATCCTTCAATCTGCTCGGCTTCAAGTCCGCCGAAGAGAATGTCGCGCTGCCGCTCTATTACCAGGGCGTGTCGCGCCGCGCCCGAAACAAGCTGGCCCGCGAGTACTTGGAGCGCGTCGGCTTGGGCGCCCGCGCCGAGCATTTGCCGTCCGAGCTCTCGGGCGGCGAGAAGCAGCGTGTGGCGGTCGCGCGAGCGCTGATCACGAGGCCCAAGCTGCTACTCGCCGACGAGCCGACCGGCGCCCTCGACACCAGCACCTCGTACCAGCTGATGGACTTGCTGCGCGAAATCAACGCGCAGGGCATGACGGTCGTGGTCGTAACGCATGAGCACGACATCGCCGCCATGACGTCGCGTATCATTCGTATCAAAGACGGGCGCATCGAGCAGCCGGAGCACGCCGAACAGCCGGAGCACGCGGAGCAGCCACGCGCATGATCGAAGCGCTGCTCGAGCTGTGGGACGTGCTGAGTCGCAACGCGCTGCGCACGCTGCTCACGGGGCTGTCGGTGGCCTGGGGCGTGTTCATGCTGGTGGTGCTGCTGGGCGCCGGCAAAGGCCTGGAAAACGGCGCCGATTGGGAATTTCGCGATGACGCGCAAAATTCGATTTGGATCGGCGGCGGCAAGACGTCGCTGCCGTTCGCGGGGCGCGCGCCGGGTCGCGCCGTGTTGTTCAAAAATCAAGATTTCGTCGACTTGCCGCGCAAGGTGCCGGGCATCGAGCATTTCACCGGCCGCTATTGGTTGTGGGGCGAGTTCAGCGTGAGCTATGGCAGCAAGCGCTCGTCGTTCAATATTTTGGGCGTGCACCCCGACCATCGCTTCTTGGAAAAGACGCTGA
>Ga0307516_10006616_pt1 | contig 13547 bp, 13 predicted proteins | sample 19_EM_MG_FD_203310 | JGI IMG/M metagenome (GOLD analysis project Ga0307516, IMG submission 203310) | Populus trichocarpa ectomycorrhiza microbial communities from riparian zone in the Pacific Northwest, United States - 19_EM | ecosystem: Host-associated > Plants > Roots > Unclassified | place... | reverse complement strand
GATCGCATGAAGGACGGAGTGCGGGAATGAGGGATCGCATGAAGAAACGTGAAACGCGTCGGAGTAGGGTTGCGTGTTTGCTTGCGGGCGCTGGGAGGAATTCCTGTATATAATGGGGGCCATCGCCTGCCGTAGATCTGTACGCAACAACTTGTTTACGCTGTCGCTGTGTCCTCTGTCCTTGCCCTCTGTCCTTGTCCTCTGTCCTTGTCCTCTGTCCTTGTCCTCTGTCCTTGTCCCGTGTCCTCGTCCGTGTCCCTGTCCTCTGCCCCCGCCCGTGTCCTCGCCGCGCCTACTCTGCTCGACCGCCGCGCCCACTCGCTTGACCGTCGCGCCGTTCCGCTTGACCGCCGCGCCGTTCCGCTCGACCGCCAGGCCGTTCCGCTTGACCGCTGCGCCGTTCCGCTTGACCGCCGCGCCGTCCCGCTCGACCGCCACGCGTCGCTACCTGGAGCCTTGCCCAGACCCACCCGTTACATAAATACATCCTCATTGTGGTGGATTATTTCAATCGATATGCATGGGCCCAGGCATTCCTGGCCATCAATGGATCTGTCGTTTCCAGAATGATTGCAGGCATCTTACGGACGTTTGGATTAGCCTGGAGTGTTTATACAGACAATGCTACCTACTTCGTTCAAGGGGTTTTCCCTGACTTCCTGACGATTCGAGGCGTTCAACAGTTCCCGGCACCAAAGACTCACCCATCTTCTGTTGGACTACTGGAGAGGTACGTCCAGCTGATTTTCTATGGAATCCGGAAGCTAGTTGTGAGTGGAGGTGAGATCCTGCGATGGAGCAAGTAACTCGATCAAGTGGTGCATTCTATGAATACCAGAGACGTGCGGGTTCATGGATTTACGCCAGCCAAATTGCTCTTCGGGTACAATCCAGTTCGACATCACCACGATTTTACGGTTCGAGATCATCATGCGGATCAGGACTTGCAGGACTGACATCATTCCTGGGATCATCGAGAAGATGAAGACTTTCTGGGGCCCCAGCAGGATGATGATCTGGCAGGACGGGATGAGTGCCTGGAAGACGCCAGGCAGGGATACTTGACACGGTTCGCCGAACATCGAGGTAGGAAAGGATGGTTCCCAGCTACGAAGGAAGGAGATCTTGTCTTACTGCAGCACACTACCCTCGATAATTGCTATGACAAGAAACTGGAAGCTCGTTGGGAAGGGCCATTCTGCCTGGGCGATCTCGCTCATCATGGAAGAAGCGGCCACCTCTACGATAACACCACTTGGGCGTTCGTCAAGACCAAACTTTCAGGATTGAAACATCGGATTAATCTGGATGATCTGAAAGTCTACGTACCACAAGCGGAGCAGGGGAGTAAGGAGGGAGAAGCTGGCAGTGTGCTGGAGTGCATTAGAATGGGCTGGAAAGGCAGAGGAGCTGTTTGTAACAGGTGTGGCTCTCTGACTCTAGGTAGCGAACTGGAACTTATGGACGAGGGTGTGGGGGCGTGGACAGATAAGGACAAGATGTGGGGAAACAGGCAAGGCAAGGATGTGGCGTTGAGGCGGAACAATTGCTAGTAGTCAAGGCCGACTATGGCTGACGATAACAAGTTGCAACTTCAATCTATTACGCTTAGCACTACAGGCTATCTTCGCTCCTCCTCACCATACCACCCCTGTGGGGCTCCCATCTTTCCCAAACCACCAGCAAAGAAAACATACAAACAGGGGAATTGTTGCAAAGCAAGAAAGCAAGTTGCACCACATAGTGGTATCGAGAGGAAGTCAGACAATGGTAGGGCATATCCTCCTCCACCCGCCCTTTCCCATCTCAACATGGTGGATGTCACATTTTCAAGGTTTGAAAGCGTCAAGGTCTGGTTCCGATGAGGCTGAGTTGGTGGTGTCGGTGCCATCTTTTGGGTTATGGTCGTCATCGAATCGGAGTTGGGAGGAGTGGCCTAAGCCAGTTTTTCGAAGGAATTTTCAGAGTGGCAGGGTGTTTTATGGTGCCATGAGGAAGTCCAGGGTCTGGATATTGCCCATGGTAGAATGAAGCAGGGTGGCATGCTGCACTGCCAGCAATGGGCAGTCTCGTAGAAGATGATGTGAGGACTTGAGATTGAGTCCGCCTGGTCACGGGTCTGCAATGATGCTCGGCGGTGAGTCGGTGGGTGATCGATTACAGAACACTCTCCAGATTGTTTGCGTGTCAGCCCAGTCTACCCCATGTAGGTGAGCAGGGAACTTAAAGGATGGGTTGGCAAGGGGAAGTTCGTTCTTCCACCGAGCAAGAAACTCTGCTCGTGCTTGAGTTAAGAGCCAGGTTTTAGTGGTGACCGCAAAGTGACAGGGAGTTGTAGCATTTGCTCCACGTTTGGCGACAATATCGGCCCTTTCATTGCCCCGAATATTGCAGTGGGAGAGACACCATATTGTATGTATTCGCCAACTGAGAAGTTGGAGTGTGTCGATTGTCTGCAGTGTTCGTCGTGCATATTCGTGGTTGTATTTGTTGAATTGTAGGGTGTCGATCGTGGCTTTATTGTCGATGCAGATGAAGATTGTAGAGTGGGGTAATGTGGTGGTGAGAAGGGTGGCAGTAGCTTCCTGTACGGCATGTAGCTCAGCATCATATACCTCAGCTCTGTCACCAAGGTGGCAGCTTCCGTCGGTCAGTCGGTAGAGTTGTTGGTCTCCGCAGTGGTAGATAGCCCATCCGCATTCAACAGTACCGTTCACAAGTTTTGAACCGTCCGTGTAGATGACAATGGTGTGATCCGGCAATGTCTGTAGCCACTGTTCATGGAGTTGTTGTGGCTGTGTCGTTTTATCAGGGTTGGGAGAAGTAGTCTTCATCACTCCTTCTGCGGGTATTTTTATGGTTGTTGTTCGATCCTCTAGCTTGCCTAGTACCAGGTGTTTACTTAGGTTGTAGAGGCAGTGTAATCCTGGGAGGCTGATGAGGGTATTCGGTTGGTCGCGTGGGGGGCCGAGAGCGTGGTGGGAGGCGAGGAAGTGCTGTCGGATGGCATATTGCAGAGACAGGTAGTCCAGATACGCCTCCAGTGGTGGTAGATGGGCAAGGGTAATGAGGTTTGTTGTTCTTGTAGTGAGGGGTAGACCTGTAATCCATCGGGCTATAGAGTTATATGCAATCTTAAGAGTGGTGATTACCCCGGGTGTTCCAGTCCACCATGCTGGAGACGCCCAGAACATGGTGGAAATGATCACTGTCATTGCTAGGTGGTGGCAGATGTGGGCAGGGATACTGCGTGATCGGTGTCGTAGGAAGTTTAGGCTTCCCAGAAATTTGTTGCCTCTGGTAGCTGTGTTACACCCTAAAGTGTAACAAGGAAGGAATAGGTCATGTGTTCTCGGGAAAAATAGTCACGCCGGAACTCAGCAGACTCTGCAAAAGCAGTTCAGCGGAAGCCGGTAGTCAAAGGTAACCTCGGCTGCGGAAAAACAGGCTCCGTGCCGACCCCGCCGCGTAGACCAAGTAAACTGCCGACTTCCGTAGTCGCTGTATCTGGAGCTGACGACGACGGCGCATGCAAGTCGCACGCCATAAGCGGGGCTCATGATGTCAAGCGGGGCTAAGAGAGTCTAGATGGGAGTCTAGGTGCGGGGTCAGAGATCTCTTGTATGAGAAGACTGATTCCGTTTGCCAGGCGAAAGTGAGGCGGCCAGTAGTAACGAAGAAAGAATCGAGAATGTGCTCTCGTATTCCGAAGGATCTACACTGCGCGGATGCCGATCGCTCGCCCCACCTTGACATCATTACCAATCAGGACCAATTAGTTCTCAAAGTCTTAGCTGGCTCCGGCCGAAAGACGAAGCAAGGGGCATTCCATGAGGTTCTGCTATGGAGGCGATGAGCGGAGACTCCAAAGGAAAGAAATATCCTGAGGGACCACGTGATTGAGACACCGACGTTATAAACGAGCGCCTCCGGTGTCCGGACCAGGAGCGTCAGAAAAACATCATCCGACTGAACACAACAAACCAACAAACCTAAGATTATTCCGGTGTGAACCCCTCCCCTGATTACCCAGAAAACCTCTACGACACCTGACTTCACTCGTCCCTACCTACACCACCGTTGCATCCTACAACCCCGGTGTCACACTATAATCTTAGTTCAGATGTCACCCCTCGTACAACAGATTGTCGGGACAAAACCCCACTCCCGCTCGCGAAGCAGCCTCATCCAATGTCGACATGCTCGGGCTCGAATACCCCAGCACAACTGTGGAAATCTACACCGACTGCGGACCCTCCCAACCTTTGGTAGAAATCCGCCACCCAGCCGCGTGGGTCCGGTTGCTAGTTACACAGCAACGACAGGCCCAGTGGGACCTCGAGCAACTACACACGGCATGCGGAATGGCGTTCGACCGAGGTGACCGACGGATCCAGCAGATCGAGCAAAACTACGCCCTCTTAGCCGGAGCCTTGGAGCACGTATACAACGCCACTCAGAACGATCCAGCGGTCGCCTCGGAATGGATGCAAACGGAGCTCATGCGAGCCACTGGAGCCGCCCAAAAATTCACTAGTGACGTATGGGCTGCCATCATCCAGAGGGACCAGGAAAAAACCAACGAAGACCATAACCGCAACACTCGGGTCCTCCGCCTAAAGGACACGATACAGTTCCTCCAGGTTGCCAGCCAGCAGAGGCTGGAGGAACAAGCCTATTGGAACGCTAACAGCGAAAAATGGGCGCTAGACCCGCAAGACGCCACGGCTAAGCTAGCGGCTCAGCAGCAAATGCTACAGGCCCAGGTAAGTGCCCTGGTGAGCTCGGCCACTAACGCCCAAAAAGCCAAACCCACCTACCTCCAGTCTGCGGTCCCACCACCGGCCCCGCGAGCGACAGGCTCCATCAGCAGCCTCCCCGGAGCCACTGCGCTCTCACCACTACCGGCGGCCGCAGGAGGACAGCGACCCCCTCCTCGACGACCACCGAGACGGCGGCCCTGGCCGATCTCCCGGTCGCCCTCGCCATTGCTGCCCCCTTCGCCGATAGGCCCGCCACTGCCGCCCTCTTCCGGCCAAGGCTATTCACCCTTACCACAAGATCGGCAAACACTGGGATTGGGGCCCACGTGGCTATACCAGTTAATGCTGGAAGAACAGCGGGACATCGTCACCCACACGGTACAAGCTACGCAAGGCATCCTACAACCAGCTCCCAATGCCAACGTGGCCAAACTGAAGCTCAAGGACCCCAAACCATTTGACGGAAAACCCACCACACCTTTCACCTCGTGGTGGGAATCGGTCGTGGAATTCATCAGTTTTTACCCAGACTCAACCGACGCCCAGTGAATAGCGTGGATCGGAACCCTTCTCTCAGGAACGGCACTTGACTGGCACCAACATTGACGACGCACCACGGGTGACAGGGACACCTGGGCTCTGTACGCTACGCACTTGCAAGCGGAATACCGCGACCGGCAGGAGGGAGCGAATGCCCAGCGGAGACTCAGGGAACTAGAGTACAAGGGAGATATCAAGGCCTACCTCACGGAGTTCTGGGCACTTAATATTTACGCACGCTGCACCGGGGAAAGCCTACAAGAGAAAATCAATCTGGCTATGCCCTGAACGATCATCGACATGCAGTTTGCCCACCATATGGGGGACTTGGTGGACGATGAGCACTTCCTCATGGCGACCTATGAGGCGGGAGTGCATGTGGAGCAGCGGAAGGCGTCAGAAGAACTCCGGGGAAGGAAAAAGGAAGCAGGACTAAAGGACACCCCGAGTAAGGACTCGGGGAAGGGCCGTAAAGGCCAAGGAGAGAAGGAAGGCCTTAAACGGTCAGAAAAGGCAACTCGGGGGGCAAGACCGAAAGGTCGGGATTCGGGCAGCCAGGTTATTGGAAGACCAAGGAAGAGGCTCTAGCGGGAGTACCGACCAAGGAAAGAAAGGAGTATGGATCTGTCACAGCGTGGACACTGTGTCGGGCATGGCTGATCACTCAGGTTGTGATTAGAAGGGGTTGAGAGTTGGGTGTGTGGTTTTAGGGTTGGGCGTGAGTTGTGGGGTTAGGGTCATCGTGTACTAGCTAGTTGAGGTTGCTGAGGAACACTATAAGAAGAGAGCGTCCCTCCCTTCTTTCATGTTCCTCACGCAACCTCTGTGTTTCTGAACTCAGAGTTGTTTGTCACCTTGTCCTCGCCTTGTCCTCGCCCTCGACTTGCCCTCGCCCTCGCCTTGCCCTCGTCTCGTCCTCGCCCTCGTCTTGTTCCCGCCGCGCCCCGTCTCCTCTTGCCTCTCCTCGCCTCGTCCTGTTCCGGCACTGCTCGACCCTTTTCCCGCACCATCACATTAGGTTGCGTCAATACCTCCTAAAGGACCCTTTCCTGACCAAGGAGTCCCCGTGTGAAAAGTAGCTCAAGGGAAAAGAGCTAGCGGTAAGCGCGGGGGCCGGCGTGTCGTGGCCCAGTCTGGAACGCCTCCCCGAACAAGAACGGTTTACTTGTCAAAGATAAGCTGACGTAAAAAGGTACTAGCATCACAATGGCTACTACTCAGGCCCATGTTGCCCGCCGCGACAGTGCCAATTAATCTCCACTACGCCATATTCTCGTCACCCAGGCATTCCTCGATGGAGTTCGTGGCGTACACGGCCAACAGTTGACCGATGATAATCGCACCCATTGGTCCGAGACCGCACACATCACACTCGGATGGATTGGAAACGCCACCGCTTGGGACGCGTCAGAAGCGACCTACGAGGACCTGGTTACTGAGATTACTGCCTACCAGACGCGTACCGCCGAATTGGAACGACAGTTAACCGAGCAACGAATGATCTCCATGAGACTCGCCCAACTCGACGGTCTCGGTACTGCCCACAGCAAACCTGCTGACATCCCTGATCCTGATACCTTCGATGGATCGCATGAGAAACTCCATCCTTTTATTACCAAATTGAGGTTGAAAATTGCCGGCAATACCAATAGGTTTCCTGATGTCCAGCATCAGTTACGATACCCATTCAGCTTTCTTCGAGGGCCCGTCTACGATACCATGGAACCGCACCTGCACGAGAACAGGATCAACTTCACCTCACTGGAGGAATTCACCGATGTTCTTTGTACCGCCTTTGGTGATCCTGATGAGGTGAAAACGGCGGTCCGCAAGTTGGAAGCCCTACGGCAGAACAATCGGGAGTTTAGCCAGTACTATGCCGAATTTCAACGGCTCATCACAATTCTTTAATATGACGACCAAGCCAAATACCACGCGTTGGAGAGGGGATTGAATCGGGAGATCAAGGATGCTCTCGTTCATCAGGACAGCCCTTCGGAGGAAACCTTTGCTTATAGCATGATTGAACCGTCTGGACAACCGAATCCGTACCCGAAAGCAGGAACAGAATACAGGCTGTTCTACGAATACCTCGCGTGTCTCCGCCATTCCGACCATATAGGCACCTCCAACTACCTACAGACCGCCGGCCAGTCTAGGTCCCTTCTCCTTGTCTCCGTTATATTGCTTGCGTGTCCTTCTCCTTTCTGATGTATGTGTTTCTCTTTGGTTGAGCTTACGCGTCGTTCTTCTCCTTTCTTACGTATGTGTTCCTCTTTGGTTGAGCTTGCATGTCCTTCTTCTCTTTCCTCATGGTTCTTGCTTGCGTGTCATTTCTCATGTTGCCACGAGTAGACTGTTGGCCGCGCGGCGGCCGAGTGCGATCATGTGTTTTCCTTGGGCACGACGATTGATTCATGATGTGGTATGGAGGAACTGTATCAGTCTTGCGGGCAAGCTGTGATTCCACGGAAGGAAGGAAAAGTATAAAAAGAAGAGCGTGGTAGCTAGTCTGGAGATTCTTCTCCACGCAATCTATTATCCTCACAACACCCCCCAACCTTCCGCGCAGCAACAACAACTTCTCCCCACGGCCATCAGAGTCTACCTCTGATGGCCGAGGGCATCTACAACACTTCCTCTGTCGTGCCATCGCGACAGATCCAACTCTTTCTTTCCCTGTCGCGCGCGCGCGACAGAAAACCTCAATCTTCTCCGTTCTTGTTTTGCGTCGACGCGAACGGATACCCCGCTCAACACCTGTGGGCACGGCTCGGACCCTGAAAAGTCTGCCCGCCCACGCCAACACATCTTGGCTGCAGCCGGACCCCGCTCCTGTCTGCTAAGCTGCCAATCACAACATGGTCGCGTGCCACGGCACCGGCATCGGCTTGGTTACCCGATTCCCCGCCACGGCACCCGCTACCTCACACTTCCTCGTCGGTCGCGCGCTACGGCATGCGCTCCCACTCAACATCACGGTTGCGCGCCACAGCATCGGCATCGGCTTTGTCACCCGGTTCCCCGCCACGGCACCCGCTACCTCACACTTCCTCGGCGGTCGCGGGCTTGGTCCCCCGCTACTATCACCTCCACATCCTCGAAATCCTCCACCTCCTCCACCTCACGGTTGCGCGCCACGGCCTTGGCATCGGCTTGGTTATCCGATTCCCCGCCACGGCACCCGCTACCTCACACTTCCTCAGCGGTCGCGGGCTTGGTCCCCCGCTACTACCACCTCCTCCACCTCCTCCACCTCCTCCATCTCCACCTCACGGTTGCGCGTCACGGCCTCGGCATCGGCTTGGTTACCCGATTCCCCGCCACGGCACCCACTACCTCACATTTCCTCGGCGGTCGCGGGCTTGGTCCCCCACTACTACCACCTCCTCCACCTCCTCCACCTCCTCCACCTCCACCTCATGGTTGCGCGCCACGGCACTGGCATCGGCTTGGTTACCCGATTCCCCGCCACGACACCCACTCCCTCACACTTCCTCGGCGGTCGCGCGCTCCTGCGTGCGCTCCCACTCAACATCACGGTTGCGCGCCACGGCATCGGCATCGGCTTTGTCACCCAGTTCCCTGCCATGGCACCCGCTACCTCACACTTCTTCGGCGGTCACGCGCTCCGGCGTGCGCTCCCACTCAACATCCCGGTTGCGCGCCACGGCATCGGCATCGGCTTTGTCACCCGGTTCCCCGCCACGGCACCCGCTACCTCACACTTCCTCGGCGGTCGCGGGCTTGGTCCCGCGCTACTACCACCTCCTCCACCTCCTGCACCTCCTCCACCTCCACCTCACGGTTGCGCGCTACGGCACCGGCATCGGCTTGGTTACCCGATTCCCCACCACGGCACCCGCTACCTCACATTTCCTCAGCAGTCGCGGGCTTGGTCCCCCGCTACTACCACCTCCTCCACCTCCTCCACCTCCTCCACCGCCACCTCACGGTTGCACACCACGGCACCGGCATCGGCTTGGTTACCTGATTCCCTGCCACGGCACCCACTCCCTCACACTTCCTTGGCGGTCGCGCGCTCCGGCGTTCGTGCGCTCCGGCGTTCGCTGCCACCCCACCTCTTCAGAGGCGGCGCGCTCCGGCGTTTGCTGCCACACACCTTCTCGGCGGGCTCGCGCTTTGGCGTTTGCTGCTTCTCCACCTCCCCAACGGCTGCCGCCTCGGCGCCGTTCAAACATAACGATACCACGACTGATTTCAATGAATGTACTCGTTTCTCGTTGCTTATGTCGTGCGCGCTTTGTCTTTCGATTTCCTTGGTGCGTTTACTTCTTTTGGCGGATGGGAAAGATGGGAGCACCATGGGGGTGGTATGGCGAGGAGGAGCGCACAAAACCTGAAGTGTTAAAGCGCATTAGATCGTAATCGAATCGAATATTATCTCTCTCCACAGACCTATCTCTCTACCTCCGTGACCCGGCACTGCGACCACCACCTGTAAGAACCTACTAGAGATTAAGGCGAAGTCAGATACCGCCACAGCGAAGTCGAATACTGCAACGAGACCACGCCAGGCGTGCAGAGATTAGGGCGAAGTCGGATACCGCCACTGCGAAGTCGAACGAGACCACGCCAGGCATGCAGAGATTAGGGCGAAGTTGGATACCGCCACAGCGAAGTCGAATATCGCAACGAGACCATGCCAGGCGTGCTGAGATTAGGGCGAAGTCGGATACCGCCACAGCGAAGTCGAATACCGCAACGAGACCACGCCAGGCATGCAGAGATTAGGGCGAAGTCGGATACCGCCACAGCGAAGTTGAATACCGCAACGAGACCATGCCAGGTGTGCAGAGATTAGGGCGAAGTCGGATACTGCCACAGCGAGACTACCGGACCTCCTATGTTGCCTGTCGAGCTGCATGGACTAGTGAGACAGGATCTTGACACTAGATTGCGTCCCCCAATTGACACCCAACGTAGCAAGTAAAAAGACAGAGTGGAGTCCCCGGACGAAAATACTGAAGATCCCCTAAACCTCCGAGAATTTAGGGAAGTCCACGATGACCAGCGAGTACTGAGCCCCGTGACCCCGGAACCACAGACGAGACCGCAGACACCCGAATCACCAGAACAACCCAGAAGAATGGCGGAAGGATCAGGCACGGGGGGAACGGGACCCCATCTGTTGACAACAGAGATGCTACAAGCTCTTTTAGTAGCATACGACAGACCACCGCAGAATAGCTACCCGAAACTCCGAGACCCAGAACCTTTCGAAGGTGATAAGGAAAAATTTAAAACGTTCTTGGCTCAATGCGAGTTAAAATTCCGAACAGAAAGAAACCGATTCGACGACGATGAGAAAAAAACGGGATATCCATCATCCTTACTCCGAGGGGTGGCATGGACCTGGGCGGAAACCTTCCTGAACCAAGAAGGAGGAATCAACTTAACATGGGAAGAGCTGAAGACTAACATGAAGCATGCTTTTGGCCAAGTAGACGCAGAAGAAATAGCATTCGAAAAATTCCAGAAGATCCAGCAGGGAAACCGAACACCGGCAACGTACTGGGCAGAGTTCCAGCGACTCAAAGCATATCTCCCATACGCGGACAATGTGTGCATTGCGCGATTCCGAGATGGGTTGCACCCTGAGGTAAAACGACACCTGGTCATGAGCGAAGCACCCACCACAGTCCTGGTAGACTATGCCACTACAGCCATCAAAACGGACAGCCACCTATGCAACCTGGGAGTGATAAACCGGCGACCAACGACCAACCCCGAGGCACGGTTCCACATCTCCACCAAAGAGTCAGCACCAACGCCTCCAGGAGACCCAATGGACCTCGATGCCACCTGACGATTCAAGTTCGCACAGAGACCCCCATACAGGGGTGGCAGACGAACAAGCACTGATGAGTGTTACAACTGCGGGAAAAAGGGGCATTTCTCGAGGGAATGCCCTCAGCCAAAGAAGGCACGAATCCCATGGAAAAGGCCATACCGAGCCGCAGAAGCCACCTATGAAGAACCAGAAGAGGAGCCTAGCACCCACAGTCCCAAACAGGTGGGAAATGGCAGCCCTCGCGAGTAGGCCCCAGCAACAGCCACCCGAGAGAAAGACAAGTTGCACAAGGAATAGGGACTAAAGAACAGCTATTTGTTGTATCCAGCACCGGAAAGTACGATCGAGAAGAGAAATTGATGATCAGGATATGCATACAAGGGAAAGACGGCAACGAACACAAGACCACCGCCCTAGTCAACTGCGGGGTGTCAGAGAACTTCATCGATAGAGCATACGCAGAAGCCAATCATATTCCAACACAAGAAAAGACAGTGCCAAGAAGAGTCCTCACAGTCGATGGGGGGGAAGTTGCCGGCGGGCCGGTAACCCATGACGTCCAGGTACGAATGAGAATCAACCACCATGAGGAAGAGATCCGATTACACTGCATCACTATCGGAAACGCACCCATCATCCTCGGAATCCTGTGGCTAAAACTCCACGACCCAACAATCGGATGGAAAAACCATACACTGAAGTTCCACTCCGATAGATGTGCAGAAAAATGCCTAACGACCTCCCCACAAGCCACCAGCGTCACAGAAGGAAAAGCAATCGACCAATATTACCGGAAGACACCAGAGGAAGCAGAACCCGACCCGTGGGAGGTTTGTCAAACGGTCATAGACAAAATCAAGGAAACCAGCAAGGACAGCAAGGGAGGAATCCCGGAAGAATATCAAGACTTCCTCCAAGTCTTCACAAGTACAGAGCCAACCGCCCTTCCACCACACTGTGACCAAGATCACCATATTCCACTGCTAGAAGGGAAAATGCCGCCGTACGAACCCCTACGACCCCTCAATGAGGAAAAAATACGCGCCCTCAGAGAGTACATCGAAGTCAACGAAGAACGAGGATGGATCCGGGCATCCACCTCGCCGGCAGGGGCACCCATCCATTTCGTCAAAAAGAAAGATGGAGGTTTGCGACTCTGTGTAGATTACCGGCAGTTGAACGAAATCACAGTCAAGGACCGGACACCATTGCCACTCATCGGCGAATCACTGGACCAGTTGTCAAATGCCACGATCTACACCAAACTAGATATCAAGGATGCATACTACAACCTCCGAATTGCAGAAGGAGACGAATGGAAGACAGCGTTCCGAACTCGGTATGGGCTGTACGAGTACTGCGTCATGCCGTTCGGACTCACAAACGCCCCGGCCTCTTTCCAGCGATGGATGAACGAGATTTTGAGCGAATATCTGGATATCTTCTGTGTGGCGTACCTGGACGATATCCTGGTCTTCTCGCAAACACTGGAGGAGCACAGACGCCATGTACGAGCTATCCTGACATGGGTCCGAGACACAGGACTCACACTGAAGGCATCAAAATGCGAATTCCATACCACGGAAACCCAGTACCTGGGATATGTGATATCACCGAAAGGCCTGCGCATGGACGAAGAGAAAATCCGAACGATCAAGGAATGGAAGGAACCCATCAACGTCAAGGGGATCCAAAGCTTCTTGGGATTTGCCAACTTCTACAGACGCTTCATCAAGGACTACAGCAAAATTACCGCTCCGCACACGTCGTTAACAAGGAAAGAGAAAAAATGGGAATGGAATGACGAGTAGCAAACAGCATTCGAGATGCTCAGAACAGCGATGATAACGGAACCGATCCTACAACACTTCGATCTGGAGAAACCGGTCACCATCGAGACAGACGCTTCGGACTATGCCATAGGAGCCATATGCTCGCAATCTGACGAAAAAGGGATACTGCACCCGGTAGCATACTAGTCACGAAAACTGAAGGATCCGGAACGAAACTACGATATCCACGACAAGGAACTTCTGGCGATAGTAGACGCACTACGGAACTGGGATACCTATTACAAAACAACAGGCCCAAAAATCACGATCCTAACAGACCACAAGAACCTTGAGTACTGGAAAACGAAACGCGACCTAAATCTGCGACAAGCCCGGTGGGGTGAACGACTGGCAAACTACGATTTGATAATCAAATACCGACCAGGGAAACTAGCGGGAAAGCCCAACATCCTCTCTAGAGAGTCAGGAGACTCTCCCTGGGAAGGGGATATGAAGCATCGACAGAATCATGGGCGAGTTCTCTTGCCAGAGGAAAATTTCGAAACACTACAAGCGCTCCAGGTTAACACGACGGAAACAATGAAACTCCAGATAGATAAGGAACTCCTGAGCGAAATACGAGAACAAAGCGCCAAG
>Ga0307516_10006615_pt1 | contig 13548 bp, 9 predicted proteins | sample 19_EM_MG_FD_203310 | JGI IMG/M metagenome (GOLD analysis project Ga0307516, IMG submission 203310) | Populus trichocarpa ectomycorrhiza microbial communities from riparian zone in the Pacific Northwest, United States - 19_EM | ecosystem: Host-associated > Plants > Roots > Unclassified | place... | reverse complement strand
ATTGAGTTGTTTGAGAATTACAATTACAAGTCCTTATAAATAAGGTTAAATCATGTGGGAAAGCACTATAACAATCCACAACTTCGTAGTTTTTTTCTTTAAAACACCGTGAATTGTTACACTGTTTTCTCACATGGTTTTTGTTTTGCTACAGTGTTTCCTCACATGTTTTTTCCAAAATTATCTCTGTCCAATTTTTTTTTAATAATGAGCTGGTTGAGAATTCAGCTTTAACTTTCCCCGTATGTTTTTTTTTTTCATTTTTTTTTGCTTTTTTTTTCCAAAATTGTCTTCTTCTTCTTTTTTTCAATTTTTTGCGTTTTTTTTACAGAATTGTTTTTGGTGATTTTTTTTTTAATATGGAGCTGGTTGAAAATTTAGTTTTGTAGTTTTTTTTCTTTAAAATACTATGGATTGTTACAGTGTTTCCCCACATGGTTTTTTTTTCATTTTTTCATGATTTTTTTTGTTTTTTTTTTCCAGAATTGTCTTTGTCGATTTTATTTTTTTTATATTGAGCTAGTTGAGAATTTAGCTTCGTAGTTTTTTCCCTTAAAACACTGTGGATTGCTATAGTGTTCCCCCACATGATTTTTTTTGTTATGATTTTTTTCAAAATTGTCTTTATCGATTTTATTATTTTTAATATTGAGCTGGTTGAGAATTACAACTGTAGATTCCTCATGAAACACTATAGATTGCTACAATGTTTCCCTGCATGGTTTTTTTTTCCTTTCGTTTTTTTTGTTATGATTTTTTCCAAAATTTTCTTTGTTCATTTTATTTTTTAAATATTAATCTGGTTAAGAATTTAGCTTTGTACTTTTTTCATTTAAAACATTGTGGATTGCAAAAATTTTTCTCTATATAAATTTTTTTTTTATTTTTTTCATAAATCCATGACAACGCACAAATATGCCCCAATTTTTCCATTTTTTTTTGCTTTTTTTCCCAAAATTGTCTTCTTCTTTTTTTCAATTTTTTGTGTTTTTTTTCAGAATTGTTTTTGTTGATTTTATTTTTTTAATATGGAGCTGGTTGAAAATTTAGCTTTGTAGTTTTTTTTCTTTAAAATATTGTGAATTGTTACAGTGTTTCCCCACATGGTTTTTTTTTTGTTTTTTTTTTTCCAGAATTGTATTTGCTGATTTTATTTTTTTTCATATTGAGCTGGTTGAGAATTTAACTTTGTAGTTTTTTCCTTTAAAACACCGTGGATTGCAACAGTTTTTCTCCTCATATTTTTTTTTTATTTTTTCCACAAATCCATGATAACGCACAAATATGCCTCAAGCTCGCGACATCACGTGGGCATGGCATCTAGTTATCCATTGAAATGTTGTTCTTTTTTCATTCTTTTGGTGTTTTTTTGTTGCTTTTTTAATTTAAATTTTATCCTTCTACATTATAATTTTTAGAATTGAGTTTTATATTTCTTTTAATTTTTTTTATAAAATTATCTCAATTTCATAAGTCAGACTACATATATGACGGGTTAACACTCAAGTTATTTTTCCTTTTTCCTAGATGATTTTTTTTCTCGGATCCATCATTCAATAATGGACTAATTAGAAATTAAGCTTGGTGATTTGTTTTGGTTTGCTTTCTATGAGTTTATCGCTGTCTTATGACATGGATCACAAGTTTAGCGAGATAACCCGAGTTGGCTCGCAATGTTATTGGATGATCCCGGTCTCATTACCAGGGTCGCAGGGTTGACAAGTTAATTCAAGTTGACTCGACTTATTTTTTTCCTTTTTTAATTGATTTTTTTTAATTTCATTATTTAATATTAGATTTATTTAAAATTATGCTTTATAATTTGTTTTGACTTACTTTTTATAAAGTTATCATTGTCTCGTGATCCGACATGTGGATTGGAAGGTTAACCCGTATCAATCCAATATGTTGTCGTTTCAGTATTTATAAAAAAAATCACCTGAAAAAATTATTTTGAGTCAAATTACGTTTTTACTAATCATCATTGGCAGGCCTGCGCAGTTGAGCCTTTTTTTCTTCTACAAAAGCAGATGACATGTCGTCCCCTAATTTTTTTGAAAAAAAAATCAGACGACACATTGTCTAATTTGCCTATATTTTAACCATTGTGGTGGCTGGAAAATCAGAATTTAAGTTTTTTTTACCCAAAAACCCATTTTTGAATCCTTTTTTTTATATATACCAAAAACTCTTGTAAAACACTTTAGGAACCGTGGTAGACCTGTTAATGGCCTTAAAAAGCCCAAAAAAAAAACATTCCAAAATCAAAATCAATCCAAAACCATAAATCAACCGAGTTCATATATATTTTTTTCATGATTTTTTAAGGTAAAAAAAATATAACACGAACTTTCCTAATCAAATAGAACAACTTGACATAAATATCATTTGTTTTGGTGACCTAATTTGGTGTTAGCTATATATTTCTCTTTTTACCACTGAAATAAACGACCTCTCTCTCTCCTCTCTCAATTGTAGATTGAAAAAATGACAAAAATAAATTTTTGTACCAAAATTAATGTAACATCCCTATTATTTTATTTGCGACAATTTCTTAGTTAAATATGAAAATTTAAGGTTTTTTTTATCACTCTAACATTGTAAGTCATATGAGCAAACATTATAGAATGCTATTACTTAATTTAGCACCAAAAAAAATATTTTTGAAGTATGGCATTCATATTAATTACATGTAAAAAATTTGTTCTACAAGCAAAATGATTCATTCAACATTTTTTACATCATTCGTTCATCCCATAATACATATTAATCAACATAAACATACATAAAGTGTCTATCATTCAAACATGATCTACTCTATTATTGCGAGGGTTCTGAAAATAAAATTGACATCCCATTAATATAATCATCAAGAAATGCAATACATCATTTCACTACACCCATATGAGAATATTTCTTCTATGTATTTTATAATGAATCATTAATATTTTACATATTCATAATCATTAAATTAATGTTATTTTAGCCTTTTCACTCGGGTACTACATCCTTATTGGGGATGCTAGCTCATCCACCCAAATATCAGGCACTAGGCTCTCAACAAGGACGTTAACCCTTCCACCCAATTAGGGCACTAGTTCCTCATCAGGGACACTAACTCATCCGCCCAATTATTAGACACTATTCCCTCGACATAGACGTTAACCTTTCCACCCAAAATACCGAACACTAGTCCCTCAATATGAACACTAGTTCATCAACCCAGCTAATGAGCATTGGTTCATCTGTTGACATCAGAATATAAAATGTAGAATTTCTAATTAAAATTAACACATGCTTTCAATTAATCTCTCTATGACAAGGTGTCATGCATCTATTTAGTGGCGGTGCTCGACTAGTAACTCTATGATGTTGTCTAGAGCCTCCAACCTCTCTTATAAAATAACAAAGGATTAATAGTAAATTCAAGGTGGAAACCACTATTCATCCCCCTTCTTCTTCTTTTATCTACCCTCTTTTCTTGCTTTTGAAGCCTTGAAAACTCTTAAATATCTCTACTAACTAGTGTAATTTACTCTAAGATGATTTCAATCACCCTAGCTTACACTTACACATGGGATTTTCCAAGAATCAGTGAAGAAAAGTGGAGAAGTTTCAAGAACGATCCCCCCCCCACTTTTTCTTTTTAATCCCCGCCGGCCACCCATGAAGAATGGGGTTCTATATTGCAAATTTTCATTAATTGCACTTTAGTCCTTACTTACCATACATTAGTTTATCTAGTCCCCAAGCTTTCCTTCTTTCTTTTACTTTGGTACTATAATACTTCAATTTCTTCCAATCTCATCATTTTCTAATTAAATTGAATTCCTCCAATTTAAATTTAATTCATCATATTTTCCATACAACATTAATTTAATTAATCATTTTTTTGTTTGCAGTGCTAGCAGCTTATATAGAGGGCCAAAATATATTTTTAAAAACTTATGACATGCCATCCATGTTTTGCGCTCTTTTTTTTTGGGTCCATCTTTTCTCAATCCCATCCTTTCATGATAAATCAAAATCAATTGTTTTTAATTATAACTAAATCGTCAAAAAAAGAAGTTTAAGGATCAAATTAAAAAGATAAAATTTTTTGCACAGTCCATCCATGATAATGTACGAGAGGATAAACAGTGAAAAACTCCCATGTATTTTTATTTTTTTGTTTACACTGCTGGCAGCTTATATGAAGGGCTGTTTTGGGTCAATTTGCAATTTGGTTGTTGAAGAAATTTCCAGACACTCATTTGTGCCATTTTTTTATTCATTTACTATATTTATTTTGAAAAAAAATCTTATCAAACTTCAAAAATTCTGAAACTTTAACCTAAATTAAAAAAATATTTTAGAAGACTCCACACAAAATTTCAACTTAATTTGACGACCAAATTGAAAGTTACATGTTACAACGTAAAACTAGTTGGTTTGTGATTTTTCATCAAAAAATCAAATTTTCTTATTTTATTATTGCATAAATCATATCAATTATTTTACTCAATTCTAAAGATAATTTTCTTATCTTAAATGTATTTATTTTTTATTTTTACCATTTATTTTCTTTATAGACTTATTACCATTCCCTGGTAATGTTACCGATATTTTTTAACCAGGGTTTACAATTAAATCTAAAAAATATTGAGGTACCAAAATTGTATAATTCACATTATTTTTGAAGTTTGAGGATAAAGATTATTTTTTCAAAACTTATAGCACGCTATTTATGTTTTGCGCTCATTTTATTTTGGTCCATCTTCTTTCAATCCCACCCTATCATAATAAATCAAAATTAATTGGTTTTTAATTATAATTAAATCGTAAAAAAAATTTTAAGAATCAAATTAAAAAAATTAAAAAAATATTTTTTAAAATTTATTCTTAACATTAATATATCAAAACAACATGAAAAAACAAAAAGAAATTTAAAGAAATTAATTAAAAAATTTCGATTTTTTTAAAATAATTTTAAAATATAAAAACAAACATGCGCTTCCGTTGAGAATTGTGTTACTGTAGGGACACATGACATTTAGCGAGTCCTAAACACTAAACAGGCTTTCAAGATCCACACACCACCCAATGTTATAGACCTCTCCTGCTACCTTCAGTGACAGCGGACACCATTTCTTACCACTCAACTTCTATATTTTCCATCTGACCCTATAGATCATCTTTCTTGTCTTCTATTTCAGCAATGAAATGGCTAAAAATCCGTACCCTGCTTCTCCTCTCAGCCATTTTTCGTGTTATTCTAATTGTGTACGGAGAGTGGCAAGATACCCACATGGAAGTTAGGTACACAGATGTAGATTACCTTGTATTTTCTGATGCTGCTTCATTAATGGCTAATGGTGAATCTCCTTATAAAAGAACTACCTATAGATACTCACCTTTGCTTGCCTTTTTATTGACACCCAATTCTTTTATTCATCGTTCTTGGGGCAAATTCATCTTCTCTGCTGCAGGTAAAGTGAAAAAGTTTCAAACTTTGAATTGGTTTACCGTGGTTTTCTTGATTGGATTTTGGTTTCGAAAGCTGGGTTCGTTTTAGTTAATAGTTTTATGCAAAAGATTCGAACTTTGAAATGATCTCGCGTGTTTTTCTAGCTTGGATTTTGGTTTTAAACGTTGGGTTCTTTTTAAATTATAGCTTTATGTTATTTGATTTTACAGATTTATTTGTGGGCTCATTTATTCAGTACATTTTGAAGAAACGTGAGGTCCCTGAGGATATGTGTTTGTATTCTGCAATGGTATGGCTGCTGAATCCATTTACCTTCACCATTGGAACCCGTGGGAACTGCGAGCCTATCGTGTGTGCCATGATTTTATGGATCATTATCTGTCTTATCAATGGTATATTTCTACTTCTTTCTATGTATTCTTGTTGAAAAATGGATAATGTATGGTTTCTCTTGGGATAGATGTAACCTGTTTATTGTATGTGTTTCTAGCTGATACTTCTAAGTGGGTTCAATTCAACTATCGTCTATCTATCAATCTGTTTCGTGAAATTGTGATTCAATTTGAGGTATGAAATGTGAGAGACAACTCCTTGTCGCCTACTTTTGATGGCTTGATTGTTCTAACTACTATTGGAGAGATTAGGGGCAATAGGTTACGAAAACTAAACAAAATGCCAAATAATAGTGATATGTGGTTTGGTTTGCTAGATTCTTTTTAGGGAGTGCTCTGCTCACTCTGAAGTGCTAACTTTTCCTTTTTCAACAGCTAACACGACGATTCTTTACCCAGCTCTTATTTTTTCAGAAGTGAAGGTTTTTTAAGATATAAATGCTTTAATGTACACATATAGATGCTAAAGAAAATGCCAATTGATAGTGATATGTTGTCTGTTTTGCTAGATTCTTTGTAGTGTTTTAGGGTGTGCTCTGCTCACTCTGAAGTGCTAACTTCTCATTTTTTGTCAACTGCTAACATGACCATTCTTTACCCAGCTTCCCCCCCCCCCAGAGTGTTAAGATATAAATGCTTTAATGTTGGCATATAGAAAAATTAGATTGTTAGGCTCCTCTCCATTTCTTTTTTTCCTGCACATAAGGGAGGGGGAGGCAATGTTTCGTGATGTTTTCCGTGATTGGTATTTGCACGGTGCAAGCACATCTAGATATCCAATTCTCTTGATACCGTGCTATTTTCTGTTGTGCAGGTAATGTTGTCCAAGCTGCATTTTGGTATGGATTGGTTGTCCATTTCAGGATTTATCCCATAATCTATGCTCTTCCTATAGTTCTGGTTCTTGATCCGCATTCCTTCCAATCTGGTCAGAAGCCACGTCTTGTGAATTGGAAATCTAGTCAAGATAATGCGTCTCACGGTCGCAAAGAAGGATCTGAAGTATATGGTGTATGGACTGCATTGAAAACCATATTTACAAGAGGGAGAATTATGTTTGCAATGGTCTCGGGATCTGTTTTCATGCTATGTACTGGTCTTTTCTTCTATTTATACAGATGGGAGTTTTTAAATGAGGCGTTGCTGTACCATCTCACTCGTACAGATCCAAGACATAATTTTTCCATCTATTTCTATCACATATATCTCCATGTTGAACATGAATTTTCAGTAGTGGAGAAGCTCATCTCTTTTTTGCCCCAATTGATAGTGCAGCTGGTTCTTATTATTCGCTTTGCTCAAGACCTTCCGTTCTGCCTTTTCTTGCAGACAGTGGCTTTTGTGGCATTCAATAAGGTTCGTTTCAGTCACTTATTGCAACTTTACTGAACTTCCATTTGCTATGTTTATCATCCATTAAGTACCAGAACACATGATTTGCAAGCTTCGTTTCTTTTAATTGTTTGTCGAACAAGCTTTCCGTTTATTTATCTGTTTATCTTCATGGCCCTCTCTGTGGGGTAAATCAAGTTTCTGGTGACAACAACACTCATCAAATTTTCTTAGAATCATGTTTTTATTAGTATTTAAAGAAAAAAAATACGGTTCCATATTTGATTTAAGTCACATTTATGTTGGTTGACAGGTAATTACCGCACAGTACTTTGTATGGTTTTTTTGCTTGTTGCCTCTAATACTGCCATGGAGCAAAATGAAGCTGAAGTGGGAAGGCTTAAGTTGTGTACTTCTATGGATGGGAGCTCAGACCCATTGGTTGTTGTGGGGTTATTTACTTGAATTTAAGGGGAAAAATGTTTTCCTCCAGCTTTGGTTGGCAGGCTTAGTGTTTCTGGCTGCCAATTCTTTTCTTCTGATCATGTTCATCCGGCACCACAAATACTCTCCCGTATTCAAACAGTTTGCGCCAGCAACTTCAGGGAATAGAGATAAATCTGAGTGATTGAACCTATGATTAATCGACATTCTGGATCCTTTTAGATGCATCGATCTGATATTGCTTTCAGATGCTTGTATAGTTCCAAAGTAAGAGGAAAATTGACATCAATCTTGCCTTTTTAATGATGTTTCACTTGCTAGAATTTGACCGATACATATGACTCTAGCAAAGATCATCTGATGGAGTTAGTGTCTTTCTTACATTGTATGAGTGCTTGAGATGTTAATTGTTTTCATGGCAACGCCAAATAGTGCCAATGCAAATTAACGCTTACAAAATTTTGGAGAGATGATGATTTTGGGCGTATTCATTGTCTCAATTTTTTGTTCTTTGTATGTTGTGTGGGAAAACATTCTGTTTCCTTTTCTTTAGAAGTTTTATGCTATATATATATATATATATCAATGTTCGATGGAACATGTTGACATGAAAATTTGCTCACCTTTGCTGAATTAAACTGGTAACGGTGTTTGATTAGAAACAAAACAATGGATGTAGAATAAATATTTTTAAGTATAAAAATTCGTTCAAAAATCATATATAAATTTATTTTATATTTACTTTTCTAACCAAATGTGTTTTATGGTTTTTTTTTTGTCTCTGGCGTAATTTTGGGGACATCCTTGAAGCAAACAGGATAAACAGTTTCGTTAGTACTGAGCTAAGTGGAACAAATTTTCAAATCAACAGCACAAGGAGAAAGTATGGATCAAGCATGACAAGAAAAAATTTGGAGAGAGACGTTGGGAGAAAAAGAGTTTTTATCCTGGTATCACACGGCCTTGTAAATTTTCAATTTGAACGAAGAACAAGTATTCTCGCTGGACTAGAGAACTGCATCACAATATGAGAAATTAGAGCACGGTTATTTTTGTATTTCAAATGATAAAGATCAGAAGATCACATTGATGAAGATGTTCTGCATAGAAGATCAGGAAATTGATGAAGATGTTCTGCATAGAAGATCAGGACAGCATGGGATAGCAGAGTTGGAAAAAACATATAGTGATTCCAAGCTTAATAGAATCAGTATAAAGGGATTCAATTATTATTAATAATTATTCAATATAAAAATGAGCTGTACATCAAATATTTTCCATCAAAACCTCCTCCACCTGTGGTGCACCTTGACCAGCTGCAGACAAGTTTCTCTTTCAATTAATCGCAAGTCCCAATGCAGCATTGCGCATCCCAAATCTAAACCTCCATTGCAGCTACTGCAACGACAGTGGATGTGTTTTTGTCCACGGTATCCGACATAGAACGCTTAGCTACTGGCATGCACCACCTTGTGCATATTTCCAAAAGTAGCGTGGCCAATAGCAAAGTTAGTATTACACCACTGTAGGCCAGCCTCCAAAATTTTGCAGCGTGCAATATGTCAAATCCTTTGTATATGTTGAATATGCCTAGGATAAGTGTTGAGCAACCCGCAAGCAAGTGAAACCAGTTGAAGAAGGGGCGATACTTGCTGTCTTTGTCAGGTCTGACCAGACCACCAAACACCTGTGCTGTTGCAAGGCAGAAGAGGACAATGCCGATGATTTTGTGAGAGCTATGTTCAATTCCATGAGACCTTGCGCCAAGAAATATCCCACTCCCAAATCCAGCTAGACCACCAAGAATATAGGCCAGCAGTTGACAACTAACATGCAAGTAGAACCATAAAGGGTCTGCAGATTCGAACCTTTTCAAGTATCTTGCAATGACGGCCCCTATAGGCATTAGAATACCCCAGCTTACTGTGTTCAATATTCCATGGATATTTCTCAGTGTGCTTGAAGAACTTCTTGTCGTTGTAATCCTTCCGGAAAGGAAGTCCAAACTCCCCATGGATTTAACATTGGGACTGGATGGAGCAACACTATGCATCATTGGAGTGTTTTCAGACATTGGACCTACTTGCCAGAGATGATTGACTGTACTGATGTTTCCATGGAGCTCTAAACTTGCATAGATTATCATCTCATTGTTCTGATTAGTAGCAGACAAGTCCAAGACAGGAAAGCTAAGATTTCCTTGTTCCAATCGCGTTCCATAACTTGTTATCGGCGAAGTATAAACTGCAAGTCCTCCATCCGTTCTCGGAAAAGAAACGATCGCTTGCGAACCAACCATCCCTCCTGAAGTTGGATTGATAGCCCAAGCAATCCATCTGCGATCAGTCACACCAGTATGCCTGAAGGCAACATCAACTCTGTTGGATGATGGATGGTAGTTCCAGTGAAGAGAGGAACTCAAAACAGGCAAATCGCTGCAAGAAGAGAACTGTTTGTTGTTCGAAAATTTGAAGGTTGCGCATGGTTGTTGCTGTGCTATGCATGACAGCATACAAAAAGCAAGAAAGATGGCCATCGGAAAAATCACATAACGAGCCATGTTTGTGCAGCAAAAGGGCTTGGGAGAAGAGAGATCGCTGATGACCAGAGACTACAGAACACGGCAAAGGAATCGATGGATGTTTTTGGATTGAGAATTGTAAGGCTGGCTGAGTGAATATATATAGGGATCTTGGCTTCCGTTTGTGACTCGGAAAATATAAAAATCCTAATGTAAGAGGGAAAACAACAATACGGGCCAGTCTTCTATGACATTTACAAGACCAAGCCCAATACCAAGACCAAGAAAAAGCCCAGTACAAAGACAAAGCCCAAGACAAACGAGCTGGCCTGTCTTTGTACGGAGTCAAGAGTTCGATCTGCTTTCTTCTTGGGCTGCTGCTCCCTTGACACAGCTGCTTCCCTCTCTTTCCTTCAACTGCACTCACCGCACCAAAATCACTTGCCAGTACTAAAGTACAGTGCGGTTCGTGATTTTTAGGCTTTCAGTGTAGTTAAACTCTTCAACATGGTAACGATTTCTTCTTCTTTTTCCTGTCATTAAATCTGTGCATTTTTAATTTCTTTTTGGTGTAGTTTTTGACATTTTTGTTAGGGTTTCAGTTTCATATTTTTTTGAAATTTAATCAACTTTTGATCTCAATTTAAATGGTCAAATAGAGAATAATCGGTAACCTAATTGTGATTTTAGTCGTTAATTTTAGTTACAGGTTTTACAAAATTTCAAAATTTTGAGGACTTTACTCACTCTTGTTGATTTTTAATAAATATTATACTGTCGTTTCCTTTTTGTTTTCTATTTGAATGATGGTTTATGGTGGTTTTATTTTTATGCTTCTTAGGAAGAATTCAGGAGGGCTATATTGCAGCCTGGGCCAGTTGAAACTTTTGCTCTTAAGACTGTTCAAGAATTTATTAAACCTCAGGTGATTTATCAATCTTTTTATTTATTTCAATATGGATAGACTAATAAATTTGGAATCTTTTTGTTTTTGGTTTTGACGCGTGAATGCGTATTAATTCTTAATTGAATGATGATTTTAGAAGCAAACTAAATTGGTGCAAGATGAGAATCAATTGTTGGAGAATATGCTGCGGACGTTGCTTCAGGAGCTTGTAGTATGTTCTTTTATATACAGATATAGGCATAATTGTGATTTTCTTTTCTTGTTGCTTGTTTCTGTTTGTTGAGCTGAGAGATTTTGCCTTTGTTTTTGCTGCAGTCTTCTGCTGCACAGTCGGGGGAGGAAATTATGTTGTCTGGGAAGTCAATTGATGATGAAGAAAACTCTCAGGGTCAAATTCCTCGTTTACTAGGTACATGTCAAGCTAATTGTTATTTAGTCCCTCTATGTGTGAGTGTGCACGGGCATGCCCGAGATTCTGAATTATGTTGTTCTTAATTTGGTAAAGTATTTTACAAGGATCAAAGTCGTGGAAGATGGATATTAATAAAAAGTATGTGATTTCATTGCCTTTTTGGTCTCACTTTTTTCAGTAGTAGGAAATCTTTTTGAGCTGGGAGGATTGAGCATTCCCCTTTGGATGCAGAATATTACATAAATACCTGAAAATTGGTTTTGTGAGAGCTTTCTTATTGTGTTGGCTTGCTCTGGTTTAGTTGATTGAGAGAATTCATGCAAAATAGAATTGCTTAGTTCCGCAAGAGGTTTTTTTCTCTTATCAGTTTTTTCCCTCTTAGACTTGTAAGAAATTGTGGAATTCGCTGTACTTTATTCAGGAATGGGTCTAAGGCAAAAATTGATCTATGTCCAGCTGACTTACAAATTTGGTGTTTCATTTTGGATTGTCTTTGAACAGCCAAACCAAACAAGAGTAGTCACATAGCTGAACACATATCTACACAGTATACAAATGTATGAAGCTATCGGAGTGCTGGTTGATATAAATTTTTGTCTTTTCTTTATAGAAATTTAATGATTTTAAAATGTAATTTGGTAAACAAAACTTGTACAAAATTGCTCCCACACTAGGTTTTGATGATGGAGCGTGAAAGAGTTTTGCAAATCCTTAAAACTGTCATCTTTGTGACGTTCAGATCAACTTTGAGTTAATTTGACTTGTCTCATTCAGTTCTCTAACTATTGCTTGGATTGTGAAAGGATTGATGCAAGAGCTATAGACTCCTGAAGTGCAAATGTTTTAGAAACTCCCTCTTTAGCAAACTATTCTTTTTCCGGGACGAGACTCCTAGAAGTTGTCTGAATTTGTAAATGATTTCTGTAGTGAGTGACCAAGTATCCTACCTGGTGATGGCTTAGTCTTTTTATTTATAATTGTATATTTTAATCAATCTGAAGGACTTCTTTTGGTGGACTTGAATAGAGCTTGAACCAATGATGTAGATGTTTCATTACTTTTTATTGGGTCTCTGATTCTTGTGGCAGCACCAAGTTGTTTATCTTTTGCACATATCTTATTATCTCATTATTACATTTCAAAGTTCAAACTTCTTTTTGGTGCTGCCAGATGCTGTTCTATATCTATGTGAGAGAGAACATATTGAGGGTGGTATGATATTCCAGTTGTTGGAAGATTTGACCGAAATGTCTACAATGAGAAATTGCAAGGATATTTTTGGTTACATAGAGAGTAAGCAAGATATACTTGGAAAGGTATATGCTTTCAAATTGTTCCAAATTTTTGTTTATCTTCTTATCCATGCCATGATATTGACTAGACTCTCCAACACCAGTCCCGCATATTCTATCACGACTAACAGTTGTGTTTGTTTTGATGGTCGCTTTGCATATAGCAAGAACTTTTTGCTCGTGGAAAACTTGTAATGTTGAGAACATGCAATCAACTTCTCCGTCGCCTTTCAAAGGTAGTTTGGTCCATCAATATATATAATGCATACATAAGCCTAATTCTTGCACGCAAACTTATACCAACAAAAGAATTTGTATTGGTTTGGCCTGATCACGTTAGAGAGTAAAAGCTGTTTATTATGAATCTTGGATGAAGATTTACAACTGTTCTCTTTATTTCACTTAAAAGAATGTGTCCAACAGTGATTTTCAGGTAACGTTAATTGTGGATTTAGCTCTTTATTCAGTTCTTTATTCTTGGTGGGGTTAAGTTATTTTAGATGATCTTTGTAGGTTGGAATTTCATAATGAAGCAAACAGAAGAATGCTCATCCATAGCAATTTGAACAACAAAGTCAGATTTGCCTTTGTCTGAATTAAAATAATACAATTATAAATTCTTCTTTTAATTGTTTTCCCTTCTCCCTTTTTTTTTTTTTTCGGTTAAAGGAAAATTTGATAGGGGCTACTACCTACTGTCTCCTTAATGTTTGATTCTAACATATTAACTTTACAGGCAAATGATGTCGTGTTTTGTGGACGAATTCTTATGTTTCTGGCA
>Ga0307516_10006614_pt1 | contig 13549 bp, 16 predicted proteins | sample 19_EM_MG_FD_203310 | JGI IMG/M metagenome (GOLD analysis project Ga0307516, IMG submission 203310) | Populus trichocarpa ectomycorrhiza microbial communities from riparian zone in the Pacific Northwest, United States - 19_EM | ecosystem: Host-associated > Plants > Roots > Unclassified | place... | reverse complement strand
TCTTGCCCGTGTTTTGGGGTGGGGGGGGGGGGGGGGGGGCCGGGCGGGGGGCGGGCCCCCGACTCGTGCCGTACCGACTCAGGCGAGCGGCACGGAGAACCGCAGCGTCCAGCCCTTCGCGAGCACGTGCTGGGTCACCTCCACCACCCGGTCACCAGCCGTACGACCGACGTGGTTGATGGTCAGCACATCCGAGCCCTCCGGCAGGCCGAGGCGGGCCGCCTCGTCTGCGGTGGCGGTGCGCAGCGCGATGTCCTCGGTGGCGGCGTCGCCCTGGTCGAACCCCGCCTCCTTCATGCGGCTGATGATGCCGCCCACGCCGGTGTCCACCTGCTCAACGCCAGCGGCCTCAGCGACGTCGACCGGGATGTACGTCGTGGCGAGCTGGACCAGGCGGTCGCCGTCGAACATCTCACGGGCTCGGACGATGACCTCGCCGTCGGCGCCCAGCAGCTCGGCAACGTCGGCTGGCGCAGCGGCACGGCTGACGGAGACCTCGGAACGCGGCGCCCGGCCGCTCCGCTGCAGCTCAGCATCGAACGCGCCGTGCGCACCGTTCTCCTCACGCTGAGCGGTGGCGTACCGGGTGCGGGCGTCTCGCACGATCGTGCCGGTCTCGTTGATCTGGTTGCTAGCCATGTAGTGCAAGCTCCTAGCTCTTGTGATCAATGGGTATTCGGTCTGTCCCGGAACTCGAGGAAGCAGGATGGAAGCTCCTGCTGGTCACCCGGGTTCCTCGGTATCGATGGGCCACTCGTACGCGAGCAGCCACTTGGACCGCGGCAGTACGTGCAGGCAGATCTCCACCACACGGTTCTCCGAGGTCAAGCCCTTGTGCGTGATCTCCAGAACGGACTGGTCGGCAGGGATCCCAAGTGCGTCGGCCTCGTCCAAGGACGGTCCCCTGACCTCGACTTCCTCACGCAGGCGAACCTGCTTGAAGCCCGCTTCAGCCAGCCTGGACTTGCTGCCACCCGCACCCGTCTTCTGTTCTGCAAGCACAGGGCAGGCATCGACGACGTCGGGGGGGAACCAGCTTGTCGCGACCTGGATGACCTCGGCTGCGTCCTCGTTGCCGGGCAGGCACGCGGACATGATCCGCGCGCGTTTCAGGGTCTTGGCTCGGTGGTGCATACCGAAGGCTTCGGCCACCTTCTTGGGCGGCACGTCACGGTTGATGACCACCTGGTTCTTGAGGTCCAGGCCCCGAGCCTTCAGTTCTGCCTCGAAGGCTCCGGCGGCGCCGCCAGCCTCGCGAATCGCGGCCAGGTAGCGCGTGGTGCGGTCGGAGAGGAGTTTGCCGACCACCAGCGAAACGAAGGTGCCCTTCCCGCGGCGCGAGAACACAAGACCCTCGCCTTCCAGCGCGCCGTAGACATCACGGGCGGTCTGGTAGGCGATGCCGTGTTCCTTCTGGAGCTGGGGGACGCCAGGCAGGCGGGACCCCGGCGGCAGCGAACCGCGCTCGATCTTGTCCCGGATGTCAGCGGCGATCCGCTCAACCTTCCCGGGCTCCTTCTTGGGCACCAGTTGCCTGTCCTTCCCCTTCGTCGCCGGCCAGCTGATCTCGCTGATCGACGCGCACAGCATTACATGTCTAGTTGTTTCTCGAAAGTCGCGACGCTTGGAGCTTGTTTTCATCTCCATGAAAGTCCAGCTCAGAACGCATCAGGAACATTGGTTAGCTAGACAGGTTGACACCCGCCGGATAGCGGCGTTGTAATCGAAGTGCTCCAGCGGCGGTGAGTAGCCGAACGCAAGGAGTAGCCACCCCGTCATGCCATGGCGCTGCTTGGCATGCCCGAACTGCCGAGCCAGCCCCATCGAAGGGAGCCCCACTCCATGAACGTCACCCGCCGCCCCGCCTCCAGCCTCGCCACCGAGGACTTCGACATTGAGACCCAGGAGCTGCTGGACGCGATCGAGGTGGGGCTGCCGGATTTCGGCGACGCCAACTTGGACCTGGACGTCGCGTTCGGTACGCCGCTCTCGATGTACGAGGCCGGCCTCCTCCCCCACGAGCGGCTGGAGGGCCTGGACCTGGAGGCGGCGATCGCGGCGATCGAGGCCCGGGAGAACCGGATGCTCGCCGCCCGTGACATCGCGGCCGACGACCCGAGCATCGCCCGCTTCGTGCGTGAGCGCCTGGTCGATGTCCTTCTCCCCTACGCCGCGCAGCTGCGCACCGCGCCGGCCGCCGCGTCCCTGCCGGTCGCGGCCTGACCCACCGGGTCGCCGGGTCCTCACGGACCCGGCTCCCCCACCCGGAACCGCCCCCGCGGGCGGCGCCGGATGAGGGAGCCGGAACGTCGGTCCCCTAAGCACCACCGCAGTAGTCGCCACTTCGGTGGCCCCGGAGTCTGAGGCACTTCTAACTCCTCTCGGGACCGGGACTGCTGCGTGCTACGTCGCAGCGCAGATGCGCTGTCTGTCCTCCATGACGCCGGTTCTCCGTGCGGCCTGGAGGGCGGAGAGAGCACCCGCGACGCCCCACCGTCACTCCACCCAAGAGGAGCTCCCTGTGTCTGTTCCGACCATCGAAGGCACCGCTCAGAAGCGACTGCGCCGGACCCGCACCCGGGCCGTCAGCGCACTCCCCGCCCTCTCCGTCTCCACCCTCCGGCCGCACGAGTACGACCTGCGGCCCGCCTGCATCTCGCTGGTCTGCCCGAGCTGCCGGACCTGGGTTCCGATCAACAAGCCCGGAACACTGCGGCCGAAGCTGGTCCCGCACCACATGGAAGAAGCCGGCACCGAGGACCCGACTCGCTGCCCCGGCAGCCACCGCCTGGTCGTCCTCGACATGGACATCGAGCGCTGGTGGCAGCGCCTGACGGAAGGCGTTGCCGAGACCGATGGCCGCCGCTCGAACCGCGTCACCCGGAAACCCAAGGTCGCGGCGGCTCCGGCCGTCGCCCAGATCGTGGCCCCGATGCTCAGCGCGGAGGACACGCTCAAGCTGTTCCGGGCCCACGCCCGGGAGTGCACGGTCTGCCAGGAGTCCGGTCACGCCCACTGCCCCGAGGGCAGTCCGCTCGCCCGCCTCTACCTCTACAAGCTGCGCAACGCCCCCAACCTCCGCACGGGCCTTGCCATCAAGAGCCGGGAGGAACTGGCGGATCAGCGCGAGCAGGGACTGTGGCGGCTCCGCCAGCTCCAGTGGGCGTTGACCGCAGGCGCGGTACGCCAGACCGACATCCAGCGTGTTCACGACGCGCTGGAAATGACGCTCAAACAGCACAGCGAGAAGCTGAACGACTGGCAGCGGGCCGACCTCGCAAGCGCGATCACAACGCTCGCAACGAAGCTGGAGCAACTGCACCGCCTGTAGCCCACCCACCCGCACGAACGACCACGGCCCCGGCCGACCCGATCACCTCGGGCCGGCCGGGGCCGTGGCTGCTCGTACAGCAGTCAAAACGAGCGGCCCCGGGTTGCGCCCCGAGGCCGTTCAGCAGGCCATCCCCTTCGCGGAAGGACAACAACCTTGAGCTACATCATGACATCCCTCGCCCCGCTCGGTGCACAGGGCGACAGCGACCCGGACCCGGACGAAGCGCTGCGCCGGGTCCGGCAGGGCGGCAAGGGCGGCGGGTCACGGTGACGACGCTCACCGTCTCCGAACCCGGAACCATGGTCACGGACCGGCCGGTGCTTCCGGCCTCCGTCCCCGGCCTGTACGTCCAGCACCGCGACCGTGGCTTCGTCGCCCACATCACGGCCTCCGAGGTCACCTTCAGCACCGTGCGCGGTCTGACCGTGTCGGTGCCGATGGCGTACGGGGCCGACCAGGCGACCGCCGACACCGCTGAGTGGCTCGCCTCGGAGCTGCTCGGCAACGCCGTGCGCGCCTGCGGTGATCACGTGCCGCTGGTCGTAGAGGTGTACGTCACCGGAAGCAGCATCCAGGTAAACGTGCACGACCCCGCCGTCGAACTGCCGCTGCACCGCAGCGCGGTGGCGATGGACAGCGACACCGCGGAGTCCGGGCGTGGCCTGGGTCTGCTGGACCTGCTGGCGCCCGGCTGGGACGTCGTGTCCTCTCCGGTCGGCAAGCAGATCCGCTGCCGCATCGACGCCAGGTAGTTCAGCCCGCCGCCAATACATGAAGCAGCCCCGGGGTGCCGCCCCGGGGCTGCTTCGTACACGGACCTTCTGGGAGGCCCACATGAAGCGAGTGTCTGTTGCCGTTGTACTCAGCCACGCCTACGCGCCGGTCTCCACCGACGCACCGGTCCGGCCCCGTCCGGCCTGCGCCGGTGAGGACCCCGAGCTGTTCTTCCCGATCGGCGACACCGGCCCGGCGCTGCTCCAGGTCGAGGAGGCCAAGGCCGTCTGCCGCCGCTGCCCGCTGATCGAGAGCTGCCTCCAGGGCGCGCTGGAGCGGGGCGAGGACGCGGGCGTGTGGGGCGGGCTGTCCGAGAAGGAGCGCCGCTCCCTCAAGCGCCGTGCCGCCCGCAACCGCGCCCGCGAGGCGAGCGCCTGACGATTCGCCACCCGCAGCCCTGCGCTGCCCGGACGCTACTGGCCCTCGCGGTCCGGTGGCGGCGGAGAACGCAGGGACCGCACCCCAGCAGCCGGCCCAATCCCTGCTGCTGTCTTCCGGTCCACCTCACCCAACACCACCCCGAGGGAGTTCACCCATGGCCGCCATCCCGTGCTCGCACACGCCGAAGTGCCCGCCCGCCGACAGCCCCGACCGCGAGGCCGCCCACACCGTGTCCGGCCACCCGGAGCAGGGCTGGAGCCTGCTGTGCAACGGTGTCCTCCTCTTCGAGGACACCGGCGAGCTGCTCCCCGACGGCCGGGTCATCGCCCCGCGCCGGCTCGCGGCGGTCTGACCGCGTCGCTCCCGTCTGCCGGGAGCGGAACGCAAGTCGTCGCCCGCTCCACAACACCGTCACCAGCCGGACGCCCGCACCACGGGCTCCGGTCTTTTCGCACGTCCCGGCCCGGGAACAGCCCGGAACCGGTACTTCAACGGAAGGACGCAACGTGGCACAGCAGCAGCGCACGCAGATCACGCCGACACAGACCAGCTACGCGAAGGGCGACCTCGTCGTGTTCCGCGACGTCGAACGGTTCTGGCTCGGCAAGGCCGGTCACACCTTCGTCGGCCGGGTGGAGCGGTCCTGGCGGCACGCCGACACCGGGAAGGTCCTCTACGACCTGACCGAGCTGAGTGGCAACCGGGCCCGCGCCGGGATCGACCCCGACTACATGCGGCTGCTCCCGCCGGCCGACGCGATGCACGACATCGACACCGCGCCGCTGAGCGAGCCGGACACCGGGGCGATGACCCCGGCCGCCGTCGCCTGGCTGCGCCAGCACCTCGCGCAGGACAGCAGCAAGCTGCCCGACCCGCGCTGACCACCCGCCCCTGACGGGAACGGCCCCCCGAGTCCCCGGCATTAGAGCTGCCGGGGTCCCGGAGGGCCTGGTCACGACCCTACCGACCGCCGCTGATCCACGGTGCCCTTCTGCACGGAGGCGCCCGGAAGAGAGAGGAGATCCCCGTGGCCACCAACACCCGCCGCCGGCGTCAGCCCGCGGCGACCACGAAGTCCCGCGGCGGGCGCACCCAGACGCCGCCGCCCGCGGCCGTTCCCGCTCAGGCCGACGCCGACCGCATCCTCGCCGACGGCCAGGAGCGCGCCACCGAACTGCTGGACGCGGCCCGCACGGAGGCCGCCACGAGCACCGAAGCGGCCACCACCGAGCAGACCCGCATCCTCGCCGACGCGACGGCGGCCGCCAACCAGGTCCGTACGGAGGCCGCGACCACCGCGGCCGCCGACGCCGACCAGGTCCTCGCCGACGCCGAAGCGAAGGCGGAGCAGCTGCTCGCCGACGCGCGCTCGGAGGCCGACGCTCTCACCACGGCCACGACCGGCAGGGCCGACCAGGTCCTCGCTGACGCGCGCCGCCAGGCGCAGGACGTCGTCACCGAGGCGGCGACGGCGGCCGGTGAACTCCGGTCCGCTGCCGACCGCGACGCGGCCACGGTCCGCGCGGACACGGAGGCACAGCGCACGAAGCTGCTGGCCGACGCGGACCGCGCTGCGACCGAGATCCGAGCCCGCGCCGCCGGGGACGCCGACCAGGTCCTTCAGCGGGCCCGCACCGACGCCGACCGGACGCGCGAGAGCGCGGACGACCAGGCCGTGCAAGTGAAGGTCGGAGCCGAGAAGGTCGCGGCCGGCCTTCGCCAGGACGCCGACCGCGCCCTGGCCGATGCCCGGGCCACGGCTGAGGAGCTGCGGGCCGGGGTCGACAAGGACATCGCCCGGCTGCGCGAGCAGATCGACGCCGACGCGAAGACGGCCCGCGAGGCCGTCGCTCAGGCCACCGCGGACCGGATCGCCGCCGCTCAGGCCCGTGCCGAGGGCGAACGCGTCCTGGAGGCGGCCACCGAGCGCACCGTGCAGCGGGCCCGGCGCCGGGAGATCCGGACCGAGTCGCGTGCCGCGCGGCGCAAGGCCCGGGCTGATGCCCGGCCCGACGGTGCCGTGCCGCCGCTGTCCGGGTGGGAGCTGGTGGGCGTCGTCGCGATCGTGCTGGCCGCGGCGGCCGTCTCCACCATCGGCCTGCTCTCCTCCTACACCGCGCTGGAGACCAAGGCGGCCACGTGGGGCTGGGACTGGCCGTGGTTGCTGCCCGTCGGGATTGACGTCTCCATCCCCGCCTTCACCGGCGCCAGCCTGGTCCTGATCCGCATGGGCATGGAGCTGCGCTGGATCCGGTGGGTGCCCAGGGCGCTGACCGGGGTGACCGTCTACCTGAACTGGCACGCCTCCGACAGCATGTCCGGCCGCCTCGGGCACGCCGCCCTCACGCTGCTGTGGGTCGTGTTCTCGGAGATCGCCTCCCACGTGTACGCCACGAGGATCGGCGCCGTCACCGGCAAGGTGCGGATGGAGACGGTGCGCCGCAGCCGCTGGATCCTCGCCCCGATCCCCACCGCCCGCCTTCGCCGCCGGATGATCCTGTGGGAGATCACCTCCTACAAGGAGGCGCTCACCCGCCTCCAGGAGCAGACCTGGCTGCGAGCGCAGCTCAAGGAAGAGCACGGTTGGAAGTGGCGCTGGCAGGCTCCGCTGGAGCAGCGGATGGCGCTCAAGCTCGGCTCCGTGCCCGCCGCGCTCGCCGACACGCTCACCCCCGAGGACGCTCACATCATCGAGCGCGTTGAGGAAACCGGCGACGCTCGCGACGCTCACCCGGAGGTGAGCGCGCTCACCTCCGGCAACGGTGAAGGCGAGCGCGAGCGCCCGGCGCTCACCGCAGGCGCTCGCGACCGTGAGCGTGACAGCGAGGGCGACGACGCTCACCGAGCGGACAGCCCCCGCAGCCGCAGTGAGCGGGACGCGCTTACCGAGCGCCGCCACGAACGCGTCCGTCTCCTCTACACCGAGCTCGGACGCCGTCCGCAGTGGACCGAGATCCGCGACGCGCTCGACAATGCGGGCCTTTCCGACGAGCCGGTCTCCCGCCCGACCGCGCAGCGACTGCGCGAGCAGGTCGAAGAGAGCGCCCCGGTGAGCGCCAAGGCGAGCGCCTGAGCGCTCACCCCCATGTACGGCACCTGCCGCTCATGGTCGCCACCGGCCCGAGCCCACGCGTGAGCGTGAGCGCGGACCGGTGACGGCCACGGCCGGCAGGCCGATGTCCCGTTCCCGCCCCGAGCAGGAACGGCCCCCTGGCCCGAATCGGTGCCGACCCGATTGCACAACCCGACAGAGGAGTAGCCCTGATGAGCGACGAAAAGCAGCCGCGCAGGGGAGTGTGGACGCCCGACTTGCTCGCGGAAGGCCCGGAGAAGCGCCGTGTTTTCATCGAGCAGCGCCGGCAGTACCTCGCCCCCCTGCTCGCCGAGTCGAAGGCCCTGCTCGCCGAGATCGAGGCCGATCTGATCGAGGCCGACAAGCTGCCCGGTGACCTGCCGTTTCAGGCGAAACTGCGGGCGCACCACACGGTCCGGCCGCTCGCCAAGGTCGTCGCCGACCTTGAGGACGTGATCGTCCAGCTCACCGCGTACAGCGCGCGGTACCGGCGCAGTTACGAGGAACTGCCCGACAAGCGGGCCGCGAAGGAAGCCGACCGGCAGCGCCTGAAGGAGCTGAAGGCCAGCGGCGGGCAGCCGCAGATCGACGCGCCCGCGCCGAAAGCGGAACCCGCTGAGGACCCGCACCCGTTCTTCGCGCACCTCAACAAGGGCGCGTGATGCCGGGCAAAGATCCCGCGCGGTCGAAGCGCCTCACCTACGAGCTGTGGTCGCCCCGGATCAACGGGGCGACCACAGCTCGCGACCGGGTCGTCGTCCTCCTCGACGCGGCCCGGGCGCACCTTCCCGACGACGACCCGATGTGGGAGGCAATGGCCGACCAGCTCGGCAAGTACCTGAAGGACAAGGGCTTCGGCTCGTAACGCTCCGCGTTCAAAATCAACGTTCAAATCAAGGAATCCGCCGCTTCAGCCGGTTGCCACACGTGCGCGTAACGCGCGCGCATACGCGAGGCGGGCGGTTACGTCAAGTGAGGACGAAAAGATGACCGACGACGGTCGGGGCGCGGACGTCATCACGCTCCCCGTGCTCAATCTGGCGCCTCCCGGCGCCGCTCCCGACGACGGTGTGCCGGCCCCGCCGGAACCCGGTGACCTGGCCCCGCCGCCCGCCTTCTCCCTGCCGTTCCCGACCCCCGGCGACGACGACGATTCGAGCACGGTCGACCCGGACGACGTCGCCCCGCAGATGGTCGCCAACGCCTCAAGCGGAACCGGAACACCGGCCCGCGCGACGGCCTCGATGGCGATGGTCACGATGGCGGCGATCGCCGTCGCGGCACTGCGCGGCACGTGGTCGATGGCGAACTATCTGAAGGCGCGGCGCGAGCACCACGACGCCGTTGCCGACAAGGCGCGCGAGGCGGCCGACAAGCAGAAGGTCGCGAACGCGGCGGCCGGCGCGAAGAAGGGTGTGCAGTCCGGGCCCGAGTTCGGACGCGGCGCGGCCAGCAAGGGCGGCGGAGGTCGCTCGGGCGGGTCCGGTGCCGGTGGCGGCTCGGGGCGCGGCGCCTTCGGCCAGCAGCAGAAGCCCTCACCGAAGGGCAGCGGCCGGGGCAGCTCGGTCAACGGCTCCGCCGGGGCAGGTGGCCGCGGCGCGGGCGCGGGACCGAAGGGTTCGAAGAACGGAATGGCTGGCGGCGGCACGCGCACCTCCGGGCTGGGCTCATCGGGCAAGGGCTCGAAGGGCGCGGCCGGAGGCGGCACCGGATCACCGGGCTCAGGCTCGGGCAAGGGCTCAACGAGCGGGGCGAGGAACTCCCCGGGCACGCTCGGGAAGCTCGCGACCGGCCGGCAGCAGCGCAAGAACGACGAGGCGAAGGCCGGACGCCAGGCTGCGGCCGACCACCGCAAGTCCGACCTGGCCGACCGTACGGCGGCCCGGAAGGAAGCGGCAGCCGAGGCAGCCGATCGGCGCAAGCGGAGGGCCGAGAAGCAGAAGGCGAAGCGTGAACGCGAGAAGGCCGCCGGCACCAGCCCCAAGACCCCGACGCCGCCTCCGACCCCGGCGCCGAAGCCGACCTCGAAGGTCGATCTGACCAAGAAGCCGAAGCCGACGCCGCCCACGCCCCCGGCCCCGGCCCCGGCCTCGAAGCCGACCTCGAAGGTCGACTTGACCAAGAAGCCGAAGCCGGCCCCCACCACGAAGGTCGATCTGACCAAGAAGCCGAAGCCGACGCCGCCCAAGACCCAGAAGGTCAACCTCACCAAGAAGCCGAAGCCGGCCAGTTCGAAGGGCAGGACGAAGAAGACGCCGAAGGCGCCCTGGAGGAAGAAGCCCACCACCAGGCGCCGCAAGCCGAGAGGGAGTACGACGGGCCCGAGGACGGGTCGGCGGCGCAGGAAGGGCCACACCACGAGCGGTCCCGGGTCGATGCCCGGCGGTGATGGCGAGTGGCTGCGCCCCCCGCCGGGCTGGGACGTCACCTACAAGGTTGAGGTCATCCGGCCTGAACCGCGGCGACGTCAGCCCGCTGGCATCACCGCAGGTCGCAGGGAGCTGCCCGCCGGATCGTCCGGTCAGGTCACGCCCACCCGATCCGTACCGAAAGAGAGCCCGATCGTCATGGGTACAGCCGTTGCAGTCGGCGAGGTCGGCGACACCCAGTTCGTTGACGCCGAACTGACCGTGTACGACCTGATCGAGTCCGACGAAGAGATGGGCGAGCAGATCCTTCAGGGCGTCGATCACATGAACCTCGTTGCCGCGAAGTGTGAGGGCCTGAGGTCCGGGCTCGAATCGCTGTACGCGATGTGCATCGAGAAGAAGGTGCCCGGCGTCCTCGTGAACTGGTGCATCCGCCTCATGGAGCGGGGCGGCAGCGTCCAGGACAAGGCCGAAGCGCTGCGCGACTCCCTGCCGCGCGCGTCCGAGGCGATCCTCTCGGCACGCGACACCGCCATCGAGGCCGACAAGCTGCGCGCCGACCGGGTCAAGGAAGCCGGACATGTGGCACCGGCTGAGCGCGAGTACCACGACCGAAGCGGAGCCTGACCATGAGCAACGAATCCGAAAGCGGCGGCGCGATCGAACCGACGAACGTCCAGAGCAGCGCGGAGGTCACCGAGTCCGGTGCGTCCAACCTGCCCGCCCCCGGTGAGGGGATGGACGCCGCGGCCGATCTGCCCGCTGAGCGCAGCGGCCGCATCGTCGACGTCATCGCGGACGTGATGACGTTCATGCTCGTCATCGCGCGCCTTGGGATCGCGGCGGTGGCGATGCGGATGCTCTCGCAGGCCGTGAAGGGCGCGTACTCGTACGTTGAGGACTGCGCGCAGACCGTCGACGGGCTCGCCGACGTCGCCGCGTCGCTGGCCGTCGACGACTCGGTCACCTCCTCGCACCATGACGCGGCAGCCACGATGCGCGAGTCCCTCGCGCTCGCCGACGCGCTCTCCTCCGAGGCGGCTGAGATGTCGACCGAGTTCGACAACGCGGCCCGTGACCACGAGAACGACTACGGCGACGTCAACGAGGCGATGCAGTCCGGCACCGCCGACGTTGCCGAGCGCGAGTGGTACAGCAACCGCTGACCGAAGACCGAATCCGCCCCTGAAGGCGCCCGGCCCCGCGAGGACCGGGCGCCTTCCGCATACCTGAAAGGAGTGCCGGCGATGCCGCTGCGCACGTACATCGAAACCACCCGCCGCGCCGGTTCGGCCGCGGTCGGCGGCGTCGGCCGGCTCGCGACCCTCGCGGGCGGCAGCGCCATGGTGGCGGGGCTGTTCACCGACGCCGGCACCCTGCCCGCGATCCTCACCTCCATCGCGGCCGGGCTGGGCGGGGCGTTCCTGTCGCCCCGGTTCCAGCTCGCCCACCCGATGAAGAAGCCGATCGTCTTCACGATCTACCTGACGCCGCACACCGTGCTCGTCTCCAACCTCATCACCGAGCTGGTGTGGGACGCGACCGAGGGCCGCCTGGTCCAGGGCGGCGTCGCCGTGCTGTGGACGGCCGGAGTGTGGTGGCTGCGCCCCGGGAAGCTCGCCAAGCGCGTCGCGAAGTGGCCCGAGCCCGCCACCGAGACCGACGACACCGAGGCCGACCAGGACGGCACGGGCACCGAAGCCGAGGTCGCCATCGCGATTCCCGACGATCCGGCGGGCCGGTGGTGGGCCCTGAACGCGGCGAAGAAGGACGGCGTCGCAGAGGGCACGCGCGTGATCGGTGTGCAGGCGATCGAGGACCGGCGCCGCGTCGCCATCGCGCTCGCCTCGAGCGAGAAGGGCGAGCCCGTACCCGACATCAAGATCAAACGGCTGTCGGCCCTGATGAACGTGCCCGAGGAACTGCTGGAGATGCAGGCGATCCCCGGGCACGGCGCAGGAGTCGCGATGCTGCTGATCGGCCCCAAGCCCGAGGCGGGCCCGACGCCCGACGAGGACGTCTGGGGGGAGATCGGCCGCTCCGCGCTGCCCGGCGTGACCCTCACCGAGATCAACGAGTACGACATGTCGAAGGAGCTCCACCCGTGACGCCGGCAGCCCTCGCGAAGCAGCACGTTGAGGCAAAGCAGGAGGTGATGCGCGAGTACATGCTGCGCACCAGGCCGGGCGGCGTGAAGGGCGCCGACCACGACGCCCTGTGCGACCTCCTGGAGGTTGACGACCCCTCGCGCGTGATCTTCGAGCAGGGGCGGGGCCGCCAGGCAGTCGTCCGCGTCTTCCCCGTGAACCCGCTCGCGACGATGCGCGCGATCACCCTCCCAGACCTCCAGCTCGATGAGAACGGCTGCATCCGGATCGGCTCGTACTACGACGGCGAGCCGCTGCGGATGCGGGTCCACGACCCCGAGACCGGCAACGCGCAGCGCGTCATCATCTTCGGCACGACCGGCGCCGGTAAGAGCCGTGCCCTTCAGGCTTTCCTCGCCGCGTGCAAGCGCGGCGGGATCGTCGTACACCTCGCCGACCTCAAGGGCGGGCAGTCCGTACCCGAGGCGAAGGGCAACGTCGCCACGCACGTGCGGACGCTGGAAGAGGCGATGGGCCTGCTGCGGGCCGCCGTCGCGAAGGCCGAAGAGCGGTTCAACCGGTACGCCGACATGGGCCGCTCGGGCTTCCTGATCAACAACCCGGACCCGCTCGAATACGTCGTCATCGACGAAGCCAACCGCCTGCTCGAAAAGGGCAGCCCGTTCCGGGCAGAGGCGGCCCGGCTGATCAAGGAGATCGGACGGACCGGGCGCAGCGTCGGCATCGGCATCGTGCTCGCGGCACAGGCCGGGCACCTTGACGAGCTCGGTGGCAGCGACACCCTGAGGGCCATGCTGAAGGAGGGCGAGGTCATCCTCCTCAGGTGGAGCTCGCAGATGATGGCCTCACTCGTCGGCGACGGCCTGCTGCCGACCGGCGAGAACCTTCAGCCCATCCCGAAGATCCTCGGTGCCGCCCGTCGTATCCAGCGATGGGGAGCGCCCGTCGACCGCAGCAAGGAGAAGCCGAACTCGCAGGGCATGTGCTACCACCTGACGTCGGCCCGGCCGACGTCAGTGGCGCGCTACTTCCTCATCGGCTCGCTCTCGCCGCACGAAGGCTTCGACCCGGTGATCCGGCAGCTCTACGGATCCGCGCCACCCCCCGGCAAGCCCCTGAAGCTGATCTTCCCACCGCCCAAGGAGGGCAAGGGAGGCCCGACCGCAGGGGACAGCGACGGCCTGGAGTACGGCGACGGCGACGAAGACGAGTCGCTGCCGGCGATGCCGAGGACGCTGAAGGAACGGATCCTCGCGGCACTTGACTCCGGCCCCCTGTCCGAGACGGACCTCCTCGCGGCCCTCGATGAGGACGGCGGGAAGGACGCGAAGCGCGGCTCCGTGCGCACCACGGTCAGCACCCTGCGCGGCGAGGAAAAGATCGCCCCGAAGGACGCATCCGGCCTGATCAGCCTGCCCATGTGATCACGGGCGCCCCGAGACCGACCCCGGGGCGCCCCCTCCCCCTCCCCCCTCCCCTGCGCCCTCCCCGCCGCCACGGCGGGGAGGGC
>Ga0307516_10006613_pt1 | contig 13549 bp, 10 predicted proteins | sample 19_EM_MG_FD_203310 | JGI IMG/M metagenome (GOLD analysis project Ga0307516, IMG submission 203310) | Populus trichocarpa ectomycorrhiza microbial communities from riparian zone in the Pacific Northwest, United States - 19_EM | ecosystem: Host-associated > Plants > Roots > Unclassified | place... | reverse complement strand
TATCGCCGCTGGCGAGGCGGGCGTCGTGGTGGGTGGCCGGGTGGTGGTTGCGTCCGCCTGATGGCCGGGTGACAGGGGCCAACCCCCGACTCATCCTCTGGCTCTGATCTTCGGTTCGGGCTTCCCGCAGGCCAGGATCCTTCCGGATCCAGGCCCGGGGATGGTTCACCGTTTACTGCTCTCCGGAGGCGGGGGCGTCGTGGCTGGGCTTCGGCGTCCCGCGCCGGTGCTACTTCGTCCTGACACCCGGACTGTGCCCCTAGGTTGAGCCCCTTCGGTCACGGTTACCCCCGGCATCGAAGCGGGGGTGGCCTTCGTCGGGGGCGCGCTTTGACTCCATGGCGGCTTGGGGTAATGGCTGAGGTCAAGGGCTGGCACTGTGGGGTGTTCGTACTGGGCGCGTTCCGTAGCCACCGTGCGGGGCTGCGTAGATGGTCGGCCTCTACTGCCGCCCTCCGGGCAACCCCTTTCCCCGGGCCGGGGGTCTTCGCCGGCCCGGTCGCGGTGCGTGCACTGGTCGGCCGCCCCTTGTGTCAAAGATCTTGGAAAGTCGCGGCGGGTTCACCTCGATCGGCGGCGCGTCCGGCTTCGTCGGTGGCCGCGGGAGCGGTTGCCGTGCGCCGGACCTTGGGGGGACCTGCCGGCGGTCGGGCTTGGCCGGGCGGGTGACGCCACCCCGGGGCTCAGTGTTCCCGGATGTCGGGCGGGGTGCCCGCTGGATGGACTCGGGTCCCATCCGCCGGGACGTGATCCCGGCGAATGGAAACGTGTTCCACGATGTGGGCCCACGGACCCCGCAAACCGCGCATTCGGCGCTTATCGTCGGCCCTGCCGGCGATCTTGGAGAGCAGAGGCGAGGACCTAACCACAGCTGCACAAGATCGCCGGCGGGGCCGACGACATGAGGGAATGGTCCGATTTGCGGCGCCGGGAAGTCCAGATCGTGGAACGTCCGCCCACCCTCCGGGATGACGTCCCGGTAGATGGGCACCGCGCCCACCAGGCGGGCACCGCGCCCACCAGGCGGGCACCGCGCCCACCAGGCGGGCACCGGGCCCGGCATGCGGGAACACCGAGCCACGGGCGGCGATCAACGCCGACCCGCCCGGCAACTCGCCCGCCTGCGGGCGGCCCGCGCCCAGCGGAACACGATCAGACCGCGCCGCGACCCCGTCGACAGGGGTGCGAGCTGACCGCACCGTTCCAAGATCTGACGCGGGCGACCGACCCGTTTCACACACCGCGGCCGGGCCGGGGAAGACCCTGCCCCCGGGGTTGCCCGGAGGGCGGCAGTAGAGACCGACCATCTACGCAGCCCCGCACGGTGGCTACGGAACGCACCCAGTACGGACACCCCACAGTGCCAGCCCTTGACCTCAGCCATTACCCCAAGCCGTCATGGAGTCAAAGCGCGCCCCGACGAAGGCCGCCCCGCTCCGATGCCGGGGGTAACCGTGACCGAAGGGGCTCAACCTAGGGGCACAGTCCGGGTGTCAGGACGAAGTAGCACCGGCGCGGGACGCCGAAGCCCAGCCACGACGCCCCCGCCTCCGGTGCCCAGTAGACGGTGACCCATCCCCGGGCCTGGACCCGAAAGCACCCGGATTGGGAAGAATCCTGGCCCGCAGGAAGCCCCGAACCGAAGATCAGAGCCAGGGGACCACGACCGCCGACAGACCCGGCAGGCCAAACGACAAGCCGAGAGATCGGCGCCCTGTCTCCCGCCTGCGGCCCGGTCTCGATGTATTCGGATACCGCGCCGTCCGGGTTCCCCGCGATCAGCCAGGCACCGTTCGGGGCCGGGCTCATCGCGGGGATCGGCTCGCGGGGCGGCGAGCAGGGCGGGCGGCGCGTAGGACACTGTGGACTCCCCCAGGGAGCGCACCCGCATGCGACATCGCGGAGGCAATCCGGCCGAGGTCAGCCCTCGATGTGCCTAGACGTGTTGGACGGCGACCACGGCGGGCATCGCGATCATCTCGGCGGCGAGGCCGCCGAACAGGCCCGGGCTGGCCAGTTCGACCGTCCAGAACCTGGGCAGCGCCTCGGCGACCTCGGCCCTGACCTGGCCGTGGCTGCAGTACGGGCCGGTGAAGCCGGATGATCGCGGGCCCCCGGTGAAGCTCGCGCTTCCGCCGTAGCCGCGCCCGATCGCCGCCTCGGCCAGGTTGCGCTGGTCCTCGGTGGCCCGCGCGCTGATGAAGACCCGGGCCTGGTGGCTCATCCGGGCGCTCGGCGGGTCCACAATGCCGGACGGCACCGACGGCGTGCACGATCCCGGGAGCGTGTGCTGAGTGACCAGCCTGTATACGCCCAGCCCGGTCAGCAGCGACACGGCGGCGGTCAGCGCGACAACCGCCGACGGCCCTCGGCGCACGACGACGCCCAGCGGTTTCGCCGCCCACCGGCGCCACTGCGGGAGCCGGTGGGGTGGACGCTGCGCCGCCGCGGCGAGGAGGACGAGAGCCGCCACGATGCCGAACAGCACTGTCGGTGTGGTTTCGGCGAAGGCCAGCCCCTGCCAGGACGGCGCGGCGGTCTCGTCCGCCGGCCCGCCGCCCGACAGGGTCAGCAGCGTTGCCGGCACGACGCAGAGCACGCCGAGCACCGCGCCGGTGGCGGCCGGTGTGCTCATCGTGGGGTTGGGCTCCAGGCGGCGGCTCGCCCATCCGGTCAGCAGCCAGGCGAGGAACGCACCGGGCAGGAACCCGAGCCAGGTCACTGCTTCCAGCCACGACGGCGGCTCCTGCCAGAGGAAGTACGTGGCGTTGCCGTCACCGTCGTACGCCGGGCGCCCGGGCCAGTAGTAGTCGGAGAAGCGCAGGCCGAGCGCGCCGCGGGTGGCGGTGAAACTCCCGCCCCGGTCGTCCGGGGTCGCGCCCACCACGTCGGTCTGGTCCAGCGGCGGATCAACGCTGGCCACCGTCCAGCCGGCCGCCTCGAGCCGGGTCCGGACGCCGGCGGTGTAGGCGGCGACGTCCCGGGTGGCCGCTGTGTGCTTGACCCACGAGACGGCGTACCCGTACTCGATGCCCTCGCCGTCGGCCTGGTCGACGATGTCGGCGGCATCGCCGCCGCCCCACACGGTGAGCCCGGGGAAGACGGTCTCTCTGATCTCGGCGCCGGCGGGCAGTGGCCGGACCCTCTGCCAGCCCAGCCAGTTGGTGACTCCGGCGCCGAGGAACCCGCCGGCCAGCGCGACGAACAACGCCAGCACGACGATGCCCCGGCTCTTCGGCCGGCCGAGCCGGGCCCGACTGCCGTGACAGATCAGGTTCACCACCTCACGCGGGGCCGGCCGACGCCGGCCCGGCGCCGCGCACTCGACCAACGTGTCCAGCAACTCCTCACGACGCGGACCACGCGGATACACCCGCAACAACCGACGGTACGCACGAACCAACCTCGGATCCACGGCAACCGACGGCCGGGACAACACACTCACCACGCCACCCGCCCACCCAGCCCGAACCGCTTCAACTGAGCCGTCGCCACATCCAGACCGGCCCGCAACCGCTCCGCCTCGGCACCCAACGCCGCCGCACCCGAATTGGTCAGCCGGTAATAACGCCGATTCCGCCCGTCGACCAACTCCTCACGATCGACCTCGACCAAACCTTCCGCGGCCAACCGGTCGAGCGCCGCGTACAGCGTGCCGGCCTGCAGGGTGATCTGGCCGCCGGAGAGGGCCGCGGCCTCCCGGATCACGCCGTAGCCGTGCCGGGGCTCCGCGGCCAGGGCGGTGAGGATCCAGAAGGTGGGTTCACGCATCACCCCAATATAGAGATCATCTGAGTATCGGGCAATGCCCGGACGTCGAGGGCGCAGAGCCGGGCCGCGCGCACCAGGTGCAGGATCCGGAAGCGGGACTGGCCGGCCGCGTACGTGGGGCGGATCAGCCCGTGCAGCACCAGGGCGCGCACCGCGCGACCGCTGTCGGGCAGGCTCCGGCCGGTCAGCGCCATCACCTCGGCCAGGTCGAACGTCTCGGCCCGGACGCAGAGGGCGTCGAGCAGGTCGCGGTCGGCGGCCGGCAGGCCGGCAAGCCGGCGGTCCAGGGCGTCGCGCAGGCTGGTGCCGCCGTCGGGGCCGGCGAGGTGGTGCAGCAGCGTGGCCGGATCGTCGTGCAGGCATCGGTGCAGCGTCGCGATGTCGTAGACGACCAGCCAGGACGCCGCGGCGTGCAGGGCCCGCGGCACCCCGTCGAGCCGCCGGCAGATGTCCGCGATCAGCCCGGCCTCGACGGCGTCCGGGCTGACCTCGGAACGGACCCGGCGGGCCCGCTCCACGAAGAGCCGCACGGCCGGCGAGTGCTCCTCCGACGATTCGCCCTCGGCGGGGACAGCCAGCGGATTGAGCAGGAACACCCGTTCGCCGGGCACCCCCAGCGGGCACGCCGCGGTGATCAGCATCCGCAGGCCGGGGCAGTCGCGCAGCAGCCCGGCGAGGCGGCCGGGTCGCGGCACGTCCGGCACCCCGTCCAGCACCAGCAGCGGCGGGCGGTCGGCGACGGTCTCCACGAACGCGGTGATGTCGTCCGTCCCGGTGCCGGCGCCGAGCAACTGGTCGACGGCGGCGCGCACCAGGGTGGAGAGCCGGTCGCCGCCGGCCGGGCCGGTCGCCGGGCACCAAAGCACCGGGGTGCGGTCGGCGGTGTGCAGCCGGGTCGCCACCTCGAGGGCGAGCCGGGTCCGGCCGACGCCGTCGATGCCGACGATCGTCACCAGCCGTTCCGCGCCGGCGGCGAGTTCGTCGAGGATCACCGCGGTCTCGGGCTCCCGGCCCAGTTGCACGTCGACGGCGAACGGCGGGGCCGGCGGGTCGGCCTCGTAGTCGGCCTTCACCGCCCAGCTGGTCCGGCCCTCGCCGGCGGCGGACTCCAGGTCGGCGCGGGCCCGAGGTCCGAGCCGCAGGCCGTCGGCGATCAGTCGTACGGTGTCCTGCCGCGGCCGCCGGGCCCGGCCCTGTTCGAGGTCGCGGATGGCCCGGACGCTGATGGTGGAGAAGTCCGCCAACTCCCGTTGGGTCAGCCCGATGCGGATGCGGTGCTGGCGCACCAGCAGACCGAACAGCGGCACGTCCTCGTCGGTTCGCACATCGATGCTCATATGTGATTCCGCCCTTTCTCGCACGATGTCATCTGCGCCGGGGATACCGCCCGGCGGCGCTCTGACTTCATCGTCCCGATCTCGCTATCGGCGGGCCATCACGCCACCAAGTTGCCGCATATCAGCAGCTCAGGGCGCATCTGGCCGAGAAACAAAGGGACAGCGGGGGTGCCGCGAAAAGCGCGGCGATAATGGTGATAGCGGCGCGGTCAATGCGGGGATAAGGCGGGGATCACCGCGGGCCCGCGGCGGCGAGCTCCCGCGCCAGTCGCTCCGCCTCCCGCAGCTCGGGGCGCATGCCCCGGGCCCGGAAGCTCTCCATGGCTTGGTCCAGCAGTGCGCGGGCCTCGACGGGCCGATCGCTGCGGAACAGCGCCCGGGCCAGATCCAGGCGCACGACTGCCGCGCCGCCGAGGTCGATCATCTTCTCGCGTACCGCCAGGGCCTGCGCGTAGGCCTCCCGGGCCTGCTCGTAGCGGCCACCGGCCTCGTGCACCTCGCCGAGGTTGCGCAGCAGATGCCCCTCGCCGATCATGTCGCGGCTGCGACGCACCATCTCCAGCACCCCGACCAGGACCCGTTCGGCCTGGACGTGCTCGCCCCGGCGCAGCAGCACCTGGCCCGCGCGGCGCAGGGCGTGCGCCTCGCCGTGGGCGTACCCGACCGAGCGGAAGATGGCCAGCGCCTCCTCCAACTGGTCGTGCGCCACGGCGGTGTGACCGCGACGCATCCACACGTACGCGCTCTGGGTCAGCACTGTCGCCCGGCCGACCACGTCTCCGACCTGCTCGAAGTCGCGCGCCGCCTGCTCGTAGAGCGCGAGCGCGCGGTCGTCCTCACCGATCTGCCTGTCCAGCAGGCCCAGGTCCCGGCGGCACAGCGCGAGTCCGTGCAGGTCGCCGAGCTCGTCGAAGATCTCCAGCGCCGCGTCGAGCGACTGCCGCGCCTCGGCCGGCTGCTGCCGGCTCAGGTGCATGGTGCCCAGCGAGCCGAGCACGGCCGCCGTGCCGCGCCGGTTGCCCGCCGCCCGGGTGGCCGCCAGCGCCTGCCGGTGGGTGAGCTCCCACTGGTCGAAGTAGCCGCGCGCCTCGAACAGGGTCACCAGCGTGGTGGCCAGGTTCCAGCAGAGCTCGTGCAGGCCCGCCCGGGCCGCCTGATCGACGGCCAGGCAGAGGCTGGGTTGCTCGTTGTCCAGCCATTCGATCGGCTCGGCCAGCAGGCTCTCGACGTAGGCGGCCGGCGGTTGCCAGCGTACGGCGGCGCCGCGCAGCAGGGTGTAGTCGCCGCCGTAGATGCGGGCGTGGGCCTGCTCGGCGACCGACAGCCAGCCGCCGATCATCCGCTCGGTCGCCGCGAGCTGGACGGCGGGGTCGTCGTGCAGGGTGAGCTGCTCCCGGGCGAACAGCCGGATCACCTCGTGGAACCGGTAGCGGAACTCGCCGGTGCGCTCGACCGCCACCGCGTCCAGCATCTGCACGTCGACCAGGGGTTCCACCAGATCGGACGGGAACGGGCGGTCGTCGTCGAGCAGCGCGCCCGCGATCCAGCCCGGCACCGTCGGCCCCTCGGCCAGGCTGAACAGCCGCAGCAGCCGCCGGTCGGGGCGGCTGAGGCCGTCGTGGGTCAGCGACAGGCTGGCCCGCATCGTCATCTCGCCGTGCGCCAATTCGTCGAGCCGGTGTCGTTCGTTGGCCAGCCGGTGCACCATCGACGCGAGCGACCAGTGCGGCCGGGCGGCCAGCCGCGCGGCCACGATCCGCAGCGCCAGCGGGAGACCGCCGACCGTCCGCACCAGCGCGGCGGCGGCCTCCGGCTCCCGGGCGACCCGATCCGCGCTGATCACCCGGCCGAGCAGTTCCAGGGCCTGCGGCCGGTCCAGCACGCCCAGCTCGACCCGCTGGGCCCCGGGGAGCGCGGTCAGCCGCGACCGGCTGGTGACCACGACCGCGCAGCTGCTGCTGCCCGGCAGCAACGGGATGATCTGGGCCTCGTTCGCGGCGTCGTCCAGGACCACCAGCATCCGGCGCGACGCCAGCAGGGTTCTATACATCTCGGCGCGCTCGTCGATGGCGTCCGGGATGACCGGGCCGGGGATGCCCAGCGCCCGCAGGAACCGGCCGAGGGCGTCCTTCGCGCTGACCGCGTCGACGCCGACACCGCGCAGGTCGCAGTAGAGCTGGCCGTCCGGAAAGCGCCCGGCGCCGAGGCGGTGCGCGACGTGGGTGGCCAGCGCGCTCTTGCCGATGCCGGGCTTGCCCGCGATGACCACGAGCCCGGGTGCGCGCTGCCCGTCGCCACCGATCAGCGCGGCCTCGACCGTACGCAGCACCGGCTCGCTCGCGACGAAGTCCGCCGTGTCGGCGGGCAGCTGGCGCGGCCGTTCCTCGCCGTAGGCCGGCGCCGTCGTCGGCGCGGCGATGATCTCCTCGGGGCGTGGCGACGCCGGCACCGGCGCCTGCACTGCCGGCGCGTGCAGCGCGGGGTCACCGGCGAGGATGGCGCTCTCCAGCTGGCGCAGCTCCTCCCCCGGCTCCAGACCCAGCTCTTCGTCGAGCAGCTGCCGGCCGGCGCGGTAGACCTCCAGCGCCTCGGCCTGCCGGCCGGAGCGGTGCAGCGCCAGCATCAGCTGCCCGCGCAGCCGCTCGCGCAGCGGCTGCTCGTGCAGCAGCCGGCTGATCTCGCCGACCAGGTCGTGGCTGCCGCCGAGGCTCAGCTCCAGCCCGAGGTACGTCTCGATCGCGGTCAGCCTGTCCTCGTCCAGCCGCAGCCCGCGCGTGCGCAGCACCTCGCTGGGAATGCCGCTGAGGCACGGCCCCCGCCACAACGCCACGGCGGCGCGCAGGGCCTCGGCCGCCTCGGCGACCCTGCCCTCCTTGACCAGCACCCGCGACGCCCGCACCTGCCGGTTGAACACCTGCAGGTCGACCGTCTCGTCGTCGGTCTGCAGCAGATAGCCGGGTGCCCGGGAGACCACCGACGCCGTCAAGCCCGCCTCGGCGAAGCTCTTGCGCAGCCGCGACACGCAGATCTGGATCTGGGTCCGGGCGGTGTCCGGCGCGTCCTCGCCCCAGACCAGGTCGAGCAGCCGGTCGGTGTCGACCACCCGGCCCGCCTCCATGAGCAGGCAGGCCAGGATGATCTCCTGACGCCCGGGCGGGATCCGGACGGCCCCGGTCGGCCCGTCCACCTGCAGGGGACCCAGGACCCGGAAGACGATTCCGGCCGGAATGACCGGACTGGCGAGGGTCAGGTCGAGCATGATCCTCCATGGCCGGCAGTTTCAAGTGGTGTCTTCCACAACAGTTCACTGCATTGAGGACACATTGTCCAGCAGCAGATATTTATCGGCGTGCCGACGCCCCCGATCGGCAACCATTGATCCTTTGTGCCGCATTTTCTGCGTCCCGACAGGCCGGTGCCAGGCCGCCCATCAGGTTGTACCCGAGTTTCGGGTTATGTCCGTTCCGGTCGGGACGGCCATTCCAAAGGGGACGAAATGAGGGTTGACAAACGGAGAGAAACCGCCGAGAAAGCGCCGTGATAGGGCCGAGTTGGCCGTCCCGCCGAGAATCTGCTCAGCGGCCACACGCATAGGTGGGCGCCGGCAAAGCCAGACAGAGGAGACCACCCGATGATCAGCCATGGAGGTTCGCCGCCGTACAGCACCGCAGCCACCGCAGCCGGAGTCGACCACGTGCGACTGTCCTACCACTACCTGAACATCGGCGACATCGACGGATACGGCTCGCTGCTCGACGAGCACGTGCAGGTCCAGCGGCCGGACATGGCCCGCGGGCACGGACGCACCGAGGTGCTGCGCACGCACGCCCAGGTCGCCGGGCCACCGGCCCGGCACCAGGTCTTCAAGGTGATCGCGGACGGCGACGGCGTCGCGGTGACGGGCCGTTACACCGGCTCGCCGGGCAAGAACGCCCTGGACTTCGTCGACGTGTTCACCCTGACCGACGAGGGGATGCTGCTCGGGTACCGGCGCTTCTACTACGTCGCGCCGCGCTGAGCCGGGTCCGCGCCGCAAGGGGCACGGACCCGGTGCGAGGTCACGCGGACCGGCTGGCGGTGACCAAAATCTGCTCGGCGGCCGGGACCCCCAGGCTCTCCGGGCCCGGTGCCGGCTGACGGAGGGCCCGGAGCGCGGCCGCGGGCGCGGCCAGGGCGACCACCCCGCACACGAACCAGGTGGCGTGGAACCCGATCACCGCGGAGAGCCCGCCGAAGACCACGATCGACACCGGGGTGGTGCCGATGCCGGCCAGCGTCAGCATGGACATCGCGGTGCCCAGCCGCGCGCGCGGCGACGCCTGCTGGTAGACGGTGACGATGGCCGGGCCGTTCAGGCCGGCCATCAGGCCGACCAGCGCGCCGACCGCGGCCAGCGCGAACACCGAATTCATCAACGCCATCGCCAGGATGCCGACACCGATGCCGACGCCGGTGACGATCAGGCGCACCACCAGCGGGATGCGGTGGGCGAGAAGCGCGCCGGCCACCCCGGCGACGAGCGCGCCGCCGCTGAACGCGACCACCACCACGGCCACCGAGCCGACGCCCCAGCCCCGCCCGTCGACCAGCAGCGGCAGCGCCACCTCGATCGGCCAGCCGAAGGCCAGATCCAGGAGAAAGGCACAGACAAAGAGCCAACGCAGGCGAGGGTACGTCCGCAGCAGCCGAACGCCGTCGCCGGAGCGGCGGAGCATGTTCTCGCCCGGGGTCCGGCTGCCGTCGCCCAGGCCCCGGGTCACCACGAACACCGCGGCGAGCGAGACCGTACAGGTGACCGCCACCACCGCCATGGCCTCCCACAACTCGCCCGTGGCGATCAGCCAGGCGCCGATCGGCGAGCCGACGATCGGCGCCACGCGGGTGACCATGGCCGACAGCGAGTTCGCCCGGGCCAGTTGATCGCCCTCGGCCAGCCGGGGCAGCAGGGTGCTGGTGGCCGGGCTGCCGAACCCCAGCAGCACCCCCTCGACGGCGGCGACCACCACCAGCGGCCAGAACCACGGCGTGGTCAGCGTGACCACCGCACCGGCGGCGAGCAGCACGGCCCGGGCGGAGGTGGTCCGCAACAGGACGAAGCGGGCCCCCAGCATGTCGGTGACCGCGCCGGAGAAGACCAGCGTCAGGGCGCGGGGGATGGTGCCGGCCAGCATCAGGGTGGTGATCGCGCCCACGCCGCCGAGCTGGACCGCGGTCCAGCCCAGGGCGACGAGCAACACGTAGTCCCCGGTCAGCGACAAACCCTGGCTGGCGGTCAGGGTGATGACTTTCCGCCACTGGATCGGCAGGTCAGCAGGTCTCATCGAAATTCCTCAGTCTCATGGGTGGACGGGACCAGCACGCACCCGCAGCCGCCGTGCAGCGCGTTCTCGACGGCCCGGCCGGCGGCCAGGTATTCGACGGCGGGGTCGCCGGCCGCCTTGACCTCCAGGCTGCCGCCCAGGTCGGAGCGGCCCAGCCGGGCCAGCGCCGCGGCGGCCCCGCGCACCGCGGCGTCGTGACCGGTGGGCGTACAGCTCAGGACGGGTATCGCCGACGGGGTGAACCGGACCCGTATCTGGCCGCCCGCCGGGTACGGCCCGGGTCCGGTGGGTGGCCGCGGCGCACACCGGCCGCCGGGATCACCGCGACGGCCCCGCCCCGGTCCGCTGGGGCCGGCCAGCCCATTGCCGGCCAGCCCATTGCCGGCCAGCCCACTGCCGGCCGGTCCGCATCGCCGGCCGGCGGGAAACGGGTGGTGTCTCATGTGGGCCCCCTCGGATCGCCGGGTGCGGACGAACCCTCGTCTCCCGGAAGGTATGCGGCCGCGAGCCAGCCCCGCGGCGGTCGACCGGGCAGCCCGCCGGCAGTCGCGCCGTCCGGGTACGCCCGCCAGTCCCACTCGAACATCCGCAGCCGCCGGGGCCGGTCGCCGGCGGTGGCCAGGGTGGCCACGAAGCCGGGCGGCGCCGGCAGGTCCCGCAGCGCCCAGCGTTGCCCGGCGAAGGCCCCGGTCCCCTCGATGATCCCGGGCATCAGCACGCCCAGCCGCAGCCCGTCCAGCAGGCGCCCGCCGCCGGCCTTCACGCAGGCCTCCTTGCGCGACAGCAGCCGGTGATAGGCGACGTTCTGGGCGGCCTCGTCGGGTTGCCCGGTGACCTCGGCGGCCTCGTCGGCCGGCATGTACCGGGCCGCCAGGGCGGTCGCCCGGATGCCGTCGCGAATCTGCTCCAGGTCCACCCCGACCGGGTCGTGCAGGCGGACGGCGAGCAGGGCGTGACCTCCGGAGCGGCTCAGGCTCCATTGCCACCGGCGCCACGGGCCGTCGAAGTACGGTTTGCCGTTGGGGCCGCGCGCCCACTGCAGCGCGTAGCCCGCGGTGTCGAGATAGCGGCCCAGTACCGACCGGACCGCACCGTGCGCCACCACGAAGCGCTGCGCCGCCCGTTCGTCGCGCAGGCTGTGCGCGCGGCGCAGTTCGTCGGCGTCGAGCAGCGCGGCGAACGGCTCGACGGTCTCCGGCTCCACGTCCAGCACGATGTGCCAGACGTCGGTGCCCGGCGGCGACCCGACGTCGACCCGCACCGACTCACGCGGCGCGGGCATCGGTGAGCCGTCCCCGCAGATAGCCCTGGGCGAGGGTGAGCCGCTGGACGTTGCCGGTGCCCTCCATGAACTCGAAGGCCCGCGCGTCCCGCAGCAGCTTGTCCAGCAGCGGATGCTCCCAGCGCGCTCCCGGCCCGAGCAGCCGCGCCGCGGTGGTGGTGATCTCCTCGGCGAGCCGGGTGGCCCGGAGCTTCGCCGCCGAGGCCAGGGTGCCGTCGCTAGGGTCCCGGTCGGCCGCGCGGGCGGCGGCCAGCACCAGGGCCCGGGTGCCGGCGAGGCGCTGCTGCCAGGCGGCGATCAGGTGCCGGTCGTCGGCCCGGTACCGGCGGCGTTCCGTCACGACCAGGTCGTACCCGGCCTGGGCGACGCCGAGCGCGAGGCAGGACACCACCGGGCGGTACCGGTTGAAGGTGCGGGTGGCCGTCCACATGCCCTGCCGGGCGGCGGAGCGGTGCCGGCCGAGGATGTCCGTCGCAGCGACCGGCACGCCGGTCATCCGCAGCTCGCTCAGTTGCAGCCCGCGCAGACCCAGCGTCGGCAGCGGCTCCGCGGTGAAGCCGGGCCGGTCGGTGTCGACGAGCACCGCCACCACGCCGAGCGGGCCGGCGTTGCGGCGGGCGAAGACCACGCCGAGGCGCGACCGGGCGCCGTTGCCGATGTACCGCTTGACGCCGTCGAGCCGGAAGCCGTCGCCGTCCGGGCGGAGCGTGCTGCCCATGCCGGCCGGGTCGGAGCCGTGCGCCGGCTCGGTCATCGCGAAGAACGTCCAGGTGGGCCCGGCGGCGACGGTCTGCCAGTACCGGTGCCGCTGCTCGTCGTCGGCGAGGTCGGCGACGACGAAGCCGGACATCGCGGGGCCGGGCAGGGCCAGCGTCGCGGCCGCGTCGGCCCGGGCCAGTTCCTCCAGCACGACGACCTGCTCGACGCAGGTGTCCAGCAGGACGGGCCGGCCGCCGACACGCAGCGGGTCCGGGTTGTACTCGGCGGGCAGGCCGGCGAGCCGGCGCCACGGCAGTCCACGGTCGGGTAGCCCGAGGGCGAGATCCGGGTCGCGGTCGAGGTCGAGGGCGGAGGGGCGCAGCAGGTCCGCGTACGTGCGGGCCTGTGCGCGCAGGTCGGTGAGGAAGTCGGTGCTCATGGCGCCTCCAGGTCGATCGGGGGCGGGTAGGTGTCGGCGAGCAGTTCCGAGACGCGGACGGCGCTGCCGGGCCCGTCGGCGATGAGGCCGGCGGCACCGAACAGATGCAGGCAGCTCCGACCGGCCTCGTCGAGGGCCAGGTGCACCCGGTGCGGGCCGGTGCCGGTTTCTGTTTCCGCGTCGGTGTCGAGCAGCGCTCGCGCCTCGGCGATCCCGGCGGCCGCGTCGGCGACGATGCCCCGGACCATCGGCAGGTTCAGCGTGACGACGCCGGCGACGGTGCGACCGCGCAGGTGTGCGGCGGCCCGCTCCAGCAACCGCTCGGTCAGGCCGAGCCGGATCCAGGCGATCCCGGTCGTCCAGGCCGGCCCGGTGTCCGGATCGGGGCCGCCACCCGGCACGTGCCAGGCGATCCACTCCCCGTCCTCGGCGACGATCCGGTCGAGCACTTTCTGCCCCGGCCGTGGACCGTCGCTGGTGGCGTACACGAGGCTGGGTAGGAAGGTGTGTCCGCCCGGTCCGACCGGCAGGATGCCGGGGTTGGTCTCCGCGTGCAGCGCGGCGAGGGCCGCCACCGCCCCGTCGGTGTAGGCGAGCAGGCGGTAGGCGGAGCTGGCCGGCGCGCTCAGGGTGACGGGCATCGGACCAGCTCCCTCGCGTGACGGGTACGGATACGGGTGGCGAGGTGCCGGGTGGCGGT
>Ga0307516_10006612_pt1 | contig 13550 bp, 14 predicted proteins | sample 19_EM_MG_FD_203310 | JGI IMG/M metagenome (GOLD analysis project Ga0307516, IMG submission 203310) | Populus trichocarpa ectomycorrhiza microbial communities from riparian zone in the Pacific Northwest, United States - 19_EM | ecosystem: Host-associated > Plants > Roots > Unclassified | place... | reverse complement strand
CGAGCCGGGCGGCGTCACGCGACGACGACGGCAGGCTATGAATGATGGCCGTGGTCACGCCGCCGTCTCGCTGGATAGGGAATGCCGGTCGCCGATGGTGTAGCCGGAGTGGAGCTTGGCCGCGCTGGTCGCAAGATCGAGTTCCGACTGGTCATAGGCATGAATTCGATAGAGCGGCTGGCCTCTCTCCACGCGATCGCCAATCTTGCCGAACAGCTTGATGCCCGCGCCCTTGTCGATCGGGGCGCCCGCGGTGCGGGCCAATCGGTTGAGCTGTAGGCAGTCGATCTCGGAAATCGTGCCGTCGTCGGCGGCTGCGACATCGAAAGTCAGTTTGCCGATGTCGTTGCGGCAGTTCGAGGGGCCTTGCGCGTCGATAATGCTTTGCATTTTCTTCAGTGCCGCGCCGCTGTCGAGCAGTTCGCGGGCGCGGGCGTAGCCTCTACCGCCCCGTAGTTGCGGGTCATATTCCAGAAGATGCGCCGCAAGCCGCAGCGACTTTTCGCGCAGATCGGCCGGGGCGGTGGCCTCATTGGTCAGAACGGCCATGACGTCCTCGGCCTCCAACACTGGACCAATGCCGTTGCCGATCGGCTGGTGGCCATCGGTCGTGATCACCTCGACGGCGATGCCGAAATGGTCGCCAACGAATTCGAACAGTTTGCGCAGCCGCATCGCTTCGGTAGCATTGGCCAGTTTCGCCGTCGGACCGACCGGCAGGTCGATCAGCAGATGGGTGGAGCCGGCCGCGAGCTTCTTCGACATGATCGAGGCGACCATCTGCTCGCGTGTATCGAGGCTGAGCGGGCGTTCGACCGAAATCAGAATGTCGTCGGCCGGGGACAGATTGACGTGGCCACCCCAGACCAGACAGCCGCGACAGGCAGCAACGACTTGCTTCATTTCTTCGACGCCGACATCGACCCGGGCCAGCACTTCCATCGTGTCCGCGGTGCCGGCCGGCGAGGCGATCGCGCGCGAGGATGTCTTGGGGATGGTCAGCCCGTGTGCCGCCACGATCGGAACCACGATCATGGAGGTGCGGTTGCCCGGAATGCCGCCGATGCAGTGTTTGTCGACGACGATGGTGTCTGGCCATTTCAACTGTGTTCCGGCCCGCGCCATCGCCTGCACCAAAGCGAGCAGCTCGCCGCTGGTCATGAAGCTAGCCGAGCCGATCAGGAACGCTGCGATCTCCATGTCGGAGTAGCGATAATGCGTAAGGTCTCCGATGATAGCGTCGATTTCAGCAGGCTTCAGGGTTCGGCCCTGGATCTTGGCGCGAACCGCATCCAGGCTTTCAGGGGAGACTGCGGGACTAACCGTGACCAGACTGCCCATCGGCTCGGCAAAGCGCCGGAAGGCCGGCTCGGACAGGCCGATATCATCGGGACCGACCAAATTGTCATCGTCCGTGATCAGCAGCGTTGCCAGCAGGACTTTCGAACCAGTCCGCAACTCGACCCGGCTGAAGCCGCGGAAGATGTCGGGCCGCAAGGCGCGCGAATGACGCGAAATCACCACCACGTTTTCGCGGCCGGTATCCAGGCTGATCCGGTAGACCTTCAATTGCGGACGGGATCCATCCTTGTTTGTGTCTTCGGCCATTCGATCTCCACGGTCCCGTGCCGGCATTGCTTTAATCGTCAGTGCGAGAGCAGGATCGGGAGTGGCGGCCTAGACAGCAGGCTCTTGGTGGCGCCGCCCAGGATGAATTCGCGCCATCGCGCGTGGCCATAGGCCCCCATAACCAGGATGTCGGCCTCATGTGAAAGCGCGTAGGCTTCGAGGACCTCTCCGATCCGCCTGCCGTCCGCGTCGATCCCGTCCAGCACCACGTCGATGCCATGGCGCACGAGGTTCTTCGCGAGCTCCTCGGCGGAATGCTTGGTGTCGAGAACCTTTTCGTTGCTGACGGTAACGACGCGCACCTTCTTGGCGCGCTCAAGCAGGGGAAGCGCGTCGGATACCGCCCGGGCCGCCGCGCGGCTGAAATCCCAGGCGACGACGACGGTGCCCAGTTCGAATGGCCGCGCGCGAGGGGTCTCCGGCAGTATCAGGGTTGGCCGGCCTGATCCGAAGATCACGGCCTCGGCATACCATTGGTCATAGGATTCCGGCACCGGCACGATCGTGAGATCGCGAAGCCGGGCGTAGTCGACCACCAGCTCCGGAACTTCGAAGGTCAGGCATTTTTCTACAATCACCTCGTGCGTGACGCCGGCCTTTTCCGCAACAGCGTCGAATGTAGCGAGCAGACCGCTCGCGCTCTTCCTGCTCTTTTCGGCCTCACCCGCGATGATGCCGGGAATGTTGGCAACCGAGCCGGACAGGAAGTGGCCGGGCAACTGAACGCGCACCTCGCAGGAAAGCGCGGCAAGGTGAGCCTCAAGCGTCGCGGCAATTGAAATCGCTTCCTCGACCACGGAGACCGGGGTCGGCTCGGGATAGCTCGTCAGTGTCAGCAGAATATCCTTGAACGCCATGCGCCTTTCCCCTTCGAGACCGCAATCTAGCCTCTCGAAGGCGGCGGCTCTTGATCCACCGCAAATCGCCGGACCAGCTAGGACCGCAGCCGTGGACGCAGTATCGGCTTAAGCATCTCAAGGGAAACGAGCACGATGATCCCGGCGCCGAGCGTCAGAGCAAGATCGTCAGCGTGCAGGGGCCCGAAGCTGAACAACTTGCTTGCGAACGGCCAGAACAAAGTGAGGGCAAGGATTGCGGCAACAGCTGCGAGCACCGCCGCCAGGGTCCAGTTCGGCCGCCCCAATGCCTGGAGCAGCGATGCGCTGAACGAGCGGTTGACAAGGATGAGGCTGACGATCGCCACGACCAGCGAGAAGAAGGTAAGCGCACGCACTTCCTGTTCGGGCATGCCCGATCTCAGCGCAACGACGAAGATGGCGGCGACGAGGGCAAATGCCAATGCCCCCTGCAAAAGACTCCACGCAATGAGCCCGCCAGAGAACAAGGGGGTGTCGGGCGCGCGTGGGGGGCGACGCATGACGTCGTCCTCCTCGGTCTCCGCCTCGAATACGAGAGAGCAGACGGGGTCGATGACCAATTCGAGAAACGCGATATGGATAGGCCCGAAAAGGATTGGCAGCCCGAACAACAGCGGCAATAGGGCCAGGCCCGCAATCGGCACGTGAACGGCAAAGATGAAACTCATCGCCTTGCGCAGATTGTCGTAGATGCGCCGGCCCAGCCGGATCGCCGTGACGATCGAGCCAAAATCGTCGTCGAGCAGCACGATCGCCGATGCTTCCCGCGCCACGTCCGTGCCGCGGCCACCCATGGCAATCCCGATATGGGCCGCCTTGAGCGACGGCGCATCGTTGACGCCATCGCCGGTCATTGCCACGATCTCGCCATTGCCTTTATGCGCGTTGACGATCCGGAGCTTTTGTTCCGGCATGATCCGCGCGAAGACGGCAGTCGTTTTTACCCTTCGCGCCACTTCGGCGTCATCAACCCTGGCAAGGTCCTCCCCGGTGACAACCTCGCCAGGCGCGAAGCCGGCCTGACTGGCAATCGCCCTGGCTGTCGCGGGATAATCGCCGGTGATCATGACCGCCCGGATACCCGCCGAGCGGCATTCGCGCATCGCCTCGACAACGCCTGGCCGCAGCGGATCGGCAAGGCCAACCAGTCCGAGGAACTCGAATGTGAATTCACGCGGGGAGGCCGGCCATAGGGGCCCGGCATGGCCGGCGCGTGCGACGCCCAGCACGCGCAGGCCGGCAGAAGCCATCGCGTCGATCGATTGCGTCAGCCCGGCGCGGTCGGCGGCGCCGAGCCGACAAAGGCCAGCGATTGCTTCGGGGGCGCCCTTGGCGGCGACGACGAATTCCTGCCGGACGCTCTCCGGCCGCCAGACATGGGTCACGGCCAGCAGATCGGGCCGCAGACCATAGGCATGAACCAACGTCCATTGGATATGCGAATGCCTGATGTCGTCCAACTGTGCGCGGCCCAGGGTATGGAATGCCCGCTCCATCGGATCGAACGGTTCGGGCGCGCTGGCGAGCAGGCCGAATTCGCTGAGGCGCTGGAATTGTTCCGGCATTTTCGGCTCACCGTCCGGGCGAAAGATTTCGCCATTGCCCAGCCGCAATTCGACGATCGTCATCCGGTTCTCGGTCAGGGTGCCGGTCTTGTCGGTGCACAGCACGGTGGCGGAGCCGAGGGTTTCAATCGCCGCGGCGCGTCGCGTGAGCACCCGGGCCAGCGAGATTCGCCACGCGCCCATTGCCATGAAGACGGTCAGCACGACCGGTAACTCTTCCGGCAACAGTGACATGCCGAGTGCGATTCCGGCCAGCACGGCATCCAACCATTCCCCGCGCATGAATCCGTAGAGCAGCACAGCCAGCAAGCTGACCGCGCCGCCGGCAATGGCAAACAATCGCACAAGGTGGCGGGTTTGCGCCTGCAAGCGCGGCGGCTCCGTCTCCAGTGTGCTGAGTGATTGACCGATTTTGCCGATTTCGCTTCGCGCACCGGTCGCGGTCACCTCCGCCAGTCCCGCGCCGCGCACAATGAGTGAGCCGGAAAATATTTCGGGCAGGTCGTCGCCTCCCGGCCGCTGTGCTTCGGAGCCGGCCTGATCCTTCCGCGCGATCTTGCGCACGGAAACGGATTCGCCCGTCAACATGGACTCGTCGGCTTGCATATCCTGGCATTGCAGCAGGACCGCGTCCGCAGGTACCCGGTCGCCTTCGGAAAGAACGATGAGGTCGCCGCGCACGACGTCCCGACCGGCGATCCGTTTGCGCTCGCCGTCGCGAATAACCAGGGCGCGGGGGCTTGTGAGATCACGCAGCGCATCCAGAACGCGCTCTGTGCGCGTCTCCTGCACCACGGTAATCACGATCGACATCGTGGCAAAGGCGAGCAGGATGATCGCTTCCTTCAGGTCCCCGAGCGCCAGATAGACGACGCCCCCAACGAGAAGCAGCAGCAGCATCGGTTCGCGCAGCACCTCGGCAGCGATTCGAAATGGTGTGCGGCGATCAGGCTGCGGCAGTTCGTTGCTGCCCTCGGCTTTCAGTCTCGCCCGGGCATCGGCTTCATTGAGGCCGTGGAACGGTCCTTGAGGTTCCGGAACGTGGGACACTACACCTCACACTCACAATCCGATTGGATCGATGTACGCGTGATGGGACGCGTCTCGGCCGTGATCGAGTATGGCTTGGCCTGGACGGGCGCGACCGCGAGACCATGATAGAGATCGCGCCGGCGCGCGAGCGGCCACCGATCGTAGAGGAAGATTTCAGGAGGCCGCCAGTTGGCAACCCAGCCGAGGATCAGGAAGCTCTCCTCAGTCAGTCTCTTGAATGCGGTATCGATCAGATAACCTGCGGAAAAGTGCGCCAATAAAAGACAGACTGCAAGGATTGAGGCGCCAATTGCCAGGGAACGCCGACCTACTCGAAACAGTTCGTTTCGATCGCGCTGGACGACATCGGCCCGACCGGCAAAATACCGATTGAATGCTTCGGCAAGGTCGCGGGATGCTTTTCCTTGTGACTCGGTATCCAGGATGTGTACGACAATCTCGATGGGACGATTGCCGGGCATCTCTCGTGCCCACCCGACGATATAATCCTCGGCCTCGGCAGCGAGATCCTTTTCCCGAAAGGGAAAGGGATCAAGGGTATGAAACAGCTGCGCAACGTCGTTCACCCGAATTTCGATCAGGTTCACCGCGACCTTGGATGCAGGTTCGTTATCCGTTACCATTTGGCTGCTGCCTCACATCAATCGTCTCCGTCGCAATTGACCTGGCAGAAATCGCGCGGATTCAGCAGAGATGCTACAGGTACGACACCGTCGTCACGCGATAGGTGTGCATCTTGCCGCGCTCGTTGATCGAAACATACTCGCCAACCACGAAACGTTCCTCGTCGAAATGAAAACCGGCTTCGTCGGGCAGGCTGGCGTCACCATCATAGTGGAAGCCCCAACCGCCGCCGGACCGATGAACGAGATAGCCAAGCTGGTCCTGTTCGTTCGGCCGTTGCCGGGCGACCCGGCAAGCCTCGCGATGGATCCGCCACAGTTTCGGATCGATGCGTCCCTCGGCATCGACGGGCGCGATGAAGATATAGGCGACCTCGTCGTCGCCGTCGGGATGGCCGGGTTCGCGGGCGAGCACAATGCGAAACTGCCGGAACTGAGGCGGCAGGAAAGCATTCAGGATGGGCTTGCGTTTGGATTTCGACATGTCGGTCTGTTCCTTGGCTTGTGAAAGGTGAGGCCGATGCCTCGGTGGGAATCAGCGTTGGTCGCTGCTCGCCGCGGCGGGCGTAGCCGTGGCTCGCGATTTCTTCAGGCTCCGGACGATGATCGTGATCAGCGGCACCAGCAGCATCGGCAGGGCGCTGTTCAGCGGATGCTGGACCATGCCGAAAAATTGTGACTGCACTGCTCGTGCCTCGATTTGCAGTGCATCGACGGCCGAGCCGTGAATCTCGTTGGCAAGTTCCAGTTCGCGCCCCGCCGGCGGGCGTCCCGCCATAACGAACAGCACGCCGGCAATCCCGAAATTGACTACTCCCAGGATCGCCGCCGCGGAAATCGCGCGCAAGATCTGAACCAGCGCGAAATAGGCCGCCAGTTCCAGCATGAGGAGGCCGAACGCCGCGATCAGCGCAGCAAAGGCGCGCAGGCCGAGCCCGACCAGCATATGCCGCATCCTTATCTCGGCAATGATCCGGTCGGTTCGCCACAATGCCCGCAGGTTCTTGACGACGTTCTCGCTGTTCACGTCAGTGCCTCCTCAGCATGAATCCGATGACGATTCCGAGCGCGAAGGCAGACGCCATCGTCGCAATCGGGCGCTCCGCGATTAGCGCCTCGACATGGTCTTCCTGTTCGCCCAGGGTCTCGCCGAGTTCGCTCAAGGCGGCCTTGATCTTGTCGGTGAGGGCGTCGGCGCGGTTTTTGGCGGCGTCGAATACGTCGTCGCCGGTATTGCTTAGAAGGCGCGACACCTCGTTCTTGAGCACCTGCAACTCGTCACTCAGCTCGCTTGAATAGAACATCGCGCTCACTTTCGTTGCGTCATGTGGCCCATTCTAGGAGTGCCGGCGATATCTCCATTGATTTGCGTCAAGCGCGGAACAATGGCGCCGGTGAAGCCTTGAGGCAGGTCAACATGGCCGGCTCGCGCGCGGCCTAGGGAGGAGCGCTATACTGTTGAGAGGATCATCTTGGCGACAGCACCCCTGCTAACGGCAACGCCATCCGGCGATTTGCTTGAATTGCGCCCGAGCGGGTCGTGGACCTCGGCCAACGCGGCCGAGCTCGAACGGCTTTCCGACGACGTCATGCCGCAGCTCGATCGCTCCGGCGCCGTCAAGATGGACATGGCCGGGGTACGGGAACTCGATACACTCGGTGCCTGGCTCCTGGAAAAGATGTCGCGGCGCGCGACATCAATGGATCACCGTGCCGACGTCGTTGGTGTTTCCGACAATTATGCCGGGCTGATCGAGGAGGTGCGTCAGGTCAACCGACGGACGCCCGTACCGGCACCCTCGCATAACCCGATCGTGGCTAAAATCAGCGATATCGGCCGCTCCACCATCGGCGCGAGCGAGGACGTGACCGCGTTTTTGCAGATGCTGGGCTCGCTGTGCATCGCCATCCTTGGCGTGCTGCGCCGGCCGCGGTCGCTGCGGCTGACGTCATTGATCTACCAGTTTTACCGGGTCTGCTGGCAGGCAATCCCGATCGTCGTGCTGATCACCTTCCTGATCGGCGCCATCATCGCGCAGCAGGGCATCTTCCATTTTCGCAAATTCGGCGCCGATTCCTACGTCGTCGATATGGTCGGCATCCTGGTGCTGCGCGAACTTGGCGTCCTGATCGTCGCCATCATGGTCGCCGGTCGTTCAGGCAGCGCCTACACCGCCGAGCTTGGCTCGATGAAGATGCGCGAGGAAATCGACGCGCTGTCGACCATGGGACTGGACCCGATCGAGGTCCTGATGCTGCCGCGGATCATCGCGCTGGTCTGCGCGCTGCCGATCCTCAGCTTCATCGGCTCGATGGCCGCCCTCTACGGCGGTGGTCTGGTCGCGTGGTTCTATGGCGGCATGGGGCCGGCAATTTTCATTGCGCGGCTGCATGAGGCGGTTTCCGTCACCCATTTCGAGGTCGGCATCATCAAGGCGCCGTTCATGGCGCTGGTGATCGGGATCGTTGCTTGTAGCGAAGGCTTGCGGGTCAAGGGCAGCGCCGAGTCGCTCGGCAAACAGACTACCACTTCGGTGGTGAAATCGATCTTCCTGGTGATCGTGCTCGACGGGCTGTTTGCCGTGTTCTTCGCATCGATCGGAATGTAGCGATGCAGGAAGTGGAAGGGCCGTTTGCGATCCGTGTGCATGACCTGGTGGTGGGCTTCCGCCGCCATGTCGTGATCGACCATCTGAATCTCGACGTGCGCCGCGGCGAGATTCTCGGCTTGGTCGGGGCTTCCGGCGGCGGCAAGTCGGTCCTGATGCGGACCATCATCGGCCTCATTCCACGCCAGGAAGGCGAGATCGAAGTGATGGGCGCGTCGATCGGTGGCAACCATGATCGGACCACACGCAGTGCTGCCGGCCGGTGGGGCATCCTGTTCCAGCAGGGCGCGCTGTTTTCTTCGCTCACGGTGCGGCAAAACATCCAGTTTCCGCTGCGCGAAAACCTCGTGCTGTCGGAAACGCTGATGGACGAGATCGCAACCGCCAAGCTCGAAATGGTCGGGCTCAAGCCGGAGGACGGCGACAAGTTTCCGTCCGAACTGTCCGGCGGCATGACCAAGCGGGTGGCGCTGGCGCGGGCGCTCGCGCTCGATCCGGCCATCGTGTTTCTCGACGAGCCGACCTCGGGCCTCGACCCGATTGCGGCGGGCGATTTCGACGCCCTGATCAAGACATTGCAGAAAACACTGGGGCTGACGGTGTTCATGGTCACCCATGACCTCGCCAGCCTCAATACCGTTTGCGACCGCGTCGCGGCGCTGGCTGACGGCAAGATCGTCGCGATCGGGCCGATGCGCCAACTGCTTCAATCCGAGCATCCCTGGGTGCGAGCCTATTTTCACGGCAAGCGCTCCCAGATGCTGCAACCCAAAGCGAGCTAGACCATGGAAACCCGCGCTCCCTTCGTCATCGTCGGTGCCTTCGTGCTGGCGGCCATCGTCGCCGTATTTGGTTTTGTGTACTGGCTGCAAAATGCCGGTGGGCTCGGGCCGCGCGCGACCTATCACATCGCATTCGAGGGTTCGGTGCCGGGGCTGTTGGTCGGCGCCGCGGTGCTGTTCAACGGTATCCGGGTCGGCGAAGTCTCAGAGCTCGGCCTGGCGCCCGGCAAGGCGCACGGCGTCAACGCGACCATCTCGGTGGCCTCCACTACGCCGGTGCGCGCCGACACCAAAGTCGGCCTGGAATTTCAGGGCCTGACCGGCGTTCCCGTCATCACGCTGGAAGGCGGCATGCTGGTTGCCAACACCGGTGAGGTGCCGACGCTTGTTGCCGAACCCGGCGCCGGGCAGGGCATGACGCAGGCCGCGCGCGATGCCTTGCGAAAGGTGGATTCGGTGCTGACCGAGAACGCCGGGGCGCTGAAGGACACCATCGCCAACTTCAAGGTGTTTTCAGAAGGCCTCGCCCGCAACACCGGCAAGCTCGACGGCATCGTTGCCGGCCTCGAACGCATGACCGGCGCGACCACGCCGCCGCCAAAGATCACCTATGATTTGGGCGCCCTGCAAAGTCAGGGACCCGTGGGCAAGACCGTGAACGTGCCATGGGCGATCCCGGAGCCCAGCGCGGTCGCGATGCTGGAGACGCAGCGCTTCCTGTTCTCGCCGGCGCAGGACTACCCGGGATTTGCCGAAGCGATGTGGGCCGACGCCCTGCCGAAGCTCGTGCAGGCGAGGCTGATCGAGAGTTTTGAGAATTACGACATTGCACACGCGCCGCTGCGGATGGCGGATCTCGGACAGCCCGAATTCCAGCTTCTGATCGATATCAGGCGGTTCCGCATCGCGGTCGATGCGAAGCCGGCTGCCGAAATCGGATTATCGGCGAGGGCCGAAATCGGATTGTCGGCGAGGATCATCGACAAGAACGGCAAGATCGTCGCCTCGCGCCTGTTCGAGGAAACCGAGAAGCTGGACAAGGTCGAGCCGCCGGAGGCCGTTTCGGCGTTCAGCACAGCGTTCGGCCGGATCGCGAACGACATGATCGCCTGGACCGTGCAGGCGCAGTAAGAGGCGGCAGGATCGGGGAACTATTCGAGCGTCTTCAGATACGACAGCAGATCGTGAATCTGGTCGGGCTCGAGCTGAAACTCCGGCATGGTCGGATGGCCGGTCTGAATACCTTCGGCGAGCGACTCAGCCAGCGTTTCGATCGGATAGCGCTGGTGCAGGGTCCGGAACGGCGGCGCGATCTTGAGCGGGCTTTGCGTCACCCGGTCGACCGAGTGGCAGCGCGCGCAGTTCGTGAGTGCGAACGTCTTGCCGCGCTGTTCGGCAGGCGAGGCGGCCAGGACAGGGGTCGACATGAAGAGCACAAAACCAAGTCGGTACAGGTGAACCTTCATGAGCGGTATCCAATCGAGACGATGAGAGGGGTTTGTTCTTTTCGGCAAGGATCAGCCAAAGACGCCTTCCTTGTGAATTGGCTCGCGGCCCTCGCCAAACACCTGAATGGATAGTCGGGGCCGTATCTCGTATTCGAGGCAGCGGAGATCGGCGGCGAGATATTTTGCGTGCAGCACGGCTTTTGAGGGCAAATCGAAGTCGCGACCGACCTCATCGCGGATAGAGCGACAGTCGCTGATGTCGAAAAAGAACCGCATGTGCCTTCTCCTTATCCGGTCATGGACACCCGTTAATATCGCGGCCAGGCCGCGGCGGTTTGATCTGCATCAACTCGCCTGTCGCCGGTGCATTAAGATGCGATCGACCCGCGAGCACGCGCCCCGATCAGGCTGCGGCCCGGCCCTGTCCTGGAGTGGTGCATGAAGAGTCCCCTTGTTGCGGGCGAGTCCGGCGGACAACATTGTATCGATTGCGTGGTACGCCCCTTCAGCATCTGCGCGGCGCTCGACAAGCCCGAGCTGCGCGAATTGGAGCATCTCAGTCGCCACGCCGATTTCGCCTCCGGCGAAACCGTGTTCGCGCAAGAGGAAATCGCGACATCGTTCTACAACGTGCTTGAAGGCGTGTTGCGCCTCTATAAGCTGTTGCCGGACGGTCGGCGGCAGATTGTGGGGTTTGCACTGCCGGGTGACTTCCTGGGAATGGCGGCATCGGCGCGTCACGGCTACTCGGCCGATGCAATCGGGCGCGTCACGGCTTGCCGGTTTTCCAAAAGCGCGTTTGCGCGCTTCATCGAGAACAGGCCGCATCTCTTGCGCCGCATCAATGAATTGACGGTGCGGGAATTGAGTCAGGCGCAGCAGCACATGGTGCTGCTCGGCCGCCGTTCCGCCGAAGAAAAGGTCGCGAGCTTCCTGATCGGCTGGCGCGATCGGCTGGCCGCGTTCAAAGGGCCGCTAACGACGGTACCGTTGCCGATGAGCCGGCAGGATATTGCGGATTTCCTCGGCCTGACCATCGAGACGGTGAGCCGTACGTTCACCAAGCTCGAACGCGACGGTGTGATCGAGATTGCGCCGGGACGCGTTGGGTTTCTGGACGCGGCGCGCGCTGAGGCGCTGGCTGCGGCGTGAGGCCGTGGTTTTACGGTCCAGGTTTTTGCAGGCACCTGTTTGATCGGCATCAAAGCCGGCCCCTGCCGCTTTCGGCATAGTCCGTCGCAGTCCTAACAGGAGGTCGCAATGCCCATTGATTCGATTCTGGTTTCCGCCGCTGTGGTCGCGATGTTCGTGGTCTTTGCCGGAGCTCTGATGTGGGGAGATCGCCAGACCAAGCTGGCTCAGTCGAGCCTGGCTGTCGTCACCACCAAGCGCCGCAGTTTCTGATCGACGTTCTGCCGCGCGGAGGATCGCGCGGCAGCGGTATTTTCGCTGAGGATTGATTTTTATCAAATCCCCGGCGGTGAAATCAGGACTGATAGGCGGGCGTTGCCTCTCGAGAGAATCAACAGATGAACCAGTCTCAATCCCAGAAGTGGATGACCCACGGCGAAGCCGGCCTGATGATCATCTTTTCCGTGTCCGCGTTTGTCTGCCTGTTCGCCATGGCCAAGGCGCTGGATACGGCATATGCCTTCCACGCCGGGCTGGCATGCGTCGCCAGCCTGTGGGCCGTCGTTGCGATCGCGAATCGATACCTCGACCGATCCGGTTTGCCTCCGCAGGAAATCAACGGCCGTCCCAACTACAATCTGGGTCCGATCAAGTTTTCGGCCGTGATGGCGATGTTCTGGGGCATCGCGGGTTTCACGGTCGGGTTGTTGATCGCATCTCAGCTGGCATGGCCCGCGCTCAATTTCGACCTGCCGTGGACCAGTTTCGGGCGGCTGCGGCCGCTGCACACCTCCGCTGTCGTCTTCGCGTTCGGCGGCAACGTGCTGATCGCAACCTCATTCTATGTGGTGCAGAAGACCTGCCGGACCCGTCTGGCCGGCGATCTCGCGCCATGGTTCGTCGTCCTCGGCTATAATTTCTTCATCCTGATCGCCGGCACGGGCTATCTGCTCGGCGTTACCCAATCCAAGGAATATGCCGAACCGGAATGGTACGCCGATTTGTGGCTGACGATCGTCTGGGTGACCTATCTGCTGGTCTTCCTGATGACCCTCGTCAAGCGCAGGGAGCCGCATATCTTCGTGGCGAACTGGTTCTATCTCGCCTTCATCGTCACCATCGCCGTGCTGCACCTTGGAAACAACCCGGCGCTGCCAGTATCCGTATGGGGCTCGAAATCCTACATCGCCTGGGGCGGCGTTCAGGACGCCATGTTCCAATGGTGGTACGGCCACAACGCGGTCGGCTTCTTCCTGACCGCCGGCTTCCTCGCCATCATGTATTATTTCATCCCCAAGCGCGCCGAGCGCCCGGTCTATTCCTACCGGCTGTCGATCATCCACTTCTGGGCGATCATCTTCCTCTACATCTGGGCCGGGCCGCACCATCTGCACTACACGGCGTTGCCGGACTGGGCACAGACGCTGGGCATGACGTTCTCGATCATGCTGTGGATGCCGTCCTGGGGCGGCATGATCAACGGCCTGATGACGCTGTCAGGCGCCTGGGACAAGCTGCGCACCGATCCGGTTCTCCGAATGCTGGTCGTCTCGGTCGCATTCTACGGCATGGCCACCTTTGAAGGCCCGCTGATGTCGATCAAGGTGGTGAACTCACTGAGCCACTATACCGACTGGACCATCGGTCACGTTCATTCCGGCGCGCTGGGCTGGGTCGGGTTCGTCTCGTTCGGCGCGCTGTACTGTCTGTTTCCCTGGTTGTGGGATCGCAAGGGCCTCTACAGCCTCAAGCTCGTCAACTGGCACTTCTGGATCGCGACCATGGGCATCGTGCTCTACATCTCGGCGATGTGGGTCTCGGGTATCCTCCAG
>Ga0307516_10006611_pt1 | contig 13551 bp, 5 predicted proteins | sample 19_EM_MG_FD_203310 | JGI IMG/M metagenome (GOLD analysis project Ga0307516, IMG submission 203310) | Populus trichocarpa ectomycorrhiza microbial communities from riparian zone in the Pacific Northwest, United States - 19_EM | ecosystem: Host-associated > Plants > Roots > Unclassified | place... | reverse complement strand
AATTTATTTTTCCGATCATACATTAAAAATCAACTACTGGTCTTTCCTTTTCACTAATAATATCACCTTCGTCGAGCTCTGAACCCTAATCGTTAAAAAATTACACCAAAGAATATTCTAAAAAAAATAAATAATATTAGATTAATACACCCTAAAAATATAGAATAAAATGATCGGATGGAGAGGTTGGTTTCACGACTGCGGTTGGCTGCCTTGGACGGTAAGCTCTGACTTGTATCTTGGTGGGAAGAAAGATGTCAGTACGTACACATACGAGTGTTTACCATCTGACACAGAGCACGTGTTTTTTTTTTTTCCTTTTCTTTTTCTCGTTTTATTGGATTTGCACTCACCTGGAAGCGATGCTTCCTCCGATGGTGCATTCCGTATAATCTCTCAGTCAATCAATACTAAGATACATTTTTCCAGGGTGAAGAATTTTATTTTTTTTATTTTTATAGTTTATATTATATTTAATATATAACAATTCCTTACATTTTATTATTTTTTAGAGTTATTCCATAGTCAATTTTTTTTTAATATCCAAAATACATTTATGTATAAGTTTGTACTTCTTAACAAATAAAATAACTTTTTTAATATTTTTAAAATATAGATCAAGCTTTCATAGTTCTAATAAAATAATTATTAAATTCAAAAATGTATATAGAAATAAAAGATTATTTTTGTAGATTTTTAATATGCTAAAATATGCAAATATAATTTATTTTTTTGAGAGACTTGACCATATACAAATTAAAATAAAAATTACATTTTTTAAAGAAAAGATTTCTTGTTATTGTTTTCATAGAAAGGAATTGATTCATTTAATATCAAAAAGTGTCTTATGTATAAGTCACAATTCCAAATATTAAATATGTGAGGATAGAAAAAAGTGGGGAATTCAAATTAATTGCAAAATGATCTTTCATAAATTAAACATTTATAAAAAAAAACTGGACAGAGACCATGTTTGGTAAGATGCAAATAAAATGTTTTTATCAAGACTATTTTAACTACGATATCAATTCAAAACAAATTATTGTTCATCAACTCAGAACTAAATAACGCCAAATATCCACATAAATTTTATTAATTTCACCCACTTCGTTCAAATTTTATGCCAATCCAAATAAATCAAAACATAACTCATGCACCAACTTAATGTCCAAAAAAAAAAAAAGCAATCTCAATCCAAAAAATAATCTCACAATTAAACACAAATAACCACATCATTTCAAAATAAAAAATACACATAAAACCAAATTAATTGTGTCCAAACAGTCTAAAAATATGCACAACAATAAACAAATTGTCCCAAATTTCAAAATGTTATAGTAATTTATCCAAAAATAGTTTGAGTTTATAGATCGATTTTTCGAGGCATCTGAAATGTATAGGGTATACTGAAATAGACATTGGAAGACAGCTAAAATAGTGGCGACGCGTGTACCACACGCCACCAACACTACCAGTGTGTGGATTCACGCGCCGCTGCTGGAGGAGGGCAAACTAGTGGATATGATGTTCCTCAATCTCCTCTTTGCTCCTGTACTGGCGGTGACACCCACCGCTGCTCGAGGAAGGAGAACTAAATGCCTCAAGGTTCAGATTTCTCTCTCCTTCTCCTTTACTGTTGGTTTCTTTTTATGTTGTCCTCTATTATTGTAGACTGTTGTAGGTACATCGTGAGGGTTGTCTAGTGTTATGGTGGTTACCGTGGATTGCTGGTGAAAGAGGTTGAAGGCGTTGAGTTTGTTGCTTCTAGTCTCGTTGAAGCTGGGGAAGATGAGGAGTAGGGGTGAGCATTTTTTGTTCGGTTCGGTTTTTACTTAAAAAACCAACCAAACCGAATATTTTTTTTAATTCAGAACCGAAACCGATTCAAACTGGCCATTTTTTGTTTGGTTCGGTTCGGTTAATTAAGGAAAAAATTGGAAAAACAGATACTATCCGGTGGAAGTGCTAAGCGCAAAAGGTGAAGAAGCTTTGAAGCTGATCGAAGACAGCGAGAGTAGCAACTGATCTTCTACCTGATCTATCTACCATATTGATTGATGTACTAGAGAGACCAAATTCCTACAAGGGAAGAAAAGATTCACCAGCTCAAATCCATGTACCTTTGTGAAAGACATCGCATGGAATAGCTTACACGGGAATAGGGAAAGGTAGAAACTCAAATTCAAAATAGAAGTTCTTGAGCTAGAAGGACCATTAAGGGTAGAGACTGACTGCCAAAGAGCGTAGCTTCTACCAAAGAATCAAAGAATAATGAGAGAATTAGAGAAGAATTGTGAACTGTAAAGGATTGAAAGACATTTGGGAGAAGGACAACTTGAAAGACATTTGGGAGAGAGGGGCGGCTGAGAGCTGAAGGATTGTGAACTGTGAAGTTTAGTTTTAGGGTTTCCTTTTATAGTGGGTTTAAATGTTGGTTAAACCGGTTTGATTCGGTTTGAGCTTTTCTGCATTACAAAACCAAAACCGAATCGAACCGGAATTTTTTCTAAATATTATAATCGGTTTAATCGATTTTTTTCCCGGTTCAGTTTTCTCGGTTTAATCAATTTATCGGTTTTTTTCTCTCACCCCTAATAAGAAGAGAGGAGACTGATGTTGGGGCTGTTAGTGGTGGTTGGTGGTTTGGGTCATAGTGGTGAAGGATATGGGTCAACAGTCAGAATTTCTAGTGTTAGTGGGTTTGTTTTGTTAAGAAGAGCTTAAACTATGAGGAAGAAAGAGGATGCTGACATGAATAAGGAGTTGCAGGTGTCTAGTAGATTGTGGGTTGGTTGTGTGAAGTTGGTGTGTTAGAGGAGGCAGTAGTGTTTATGGAAGAAGGTTGGCGGTAATGGTAAAAAAGAAAGAAAATCTAAGGAGGCTGATTGGTATGGTGGCTGGCCATAAGGGAGGAAAGTCTAGTGGTGTCGTGTTAGAAAATAGAAAAGATAGTTGTGCTGTAAGATGGAGGTTTTCACAATGAGGGATACTCACGACTGAGTGAATAAGGTGGCTTTATGTTAGATTTGTTGGCGAGATGAACTGGTGAGGATGAGTTGTCGGGAGAGGTGTTTGGTATGGTTGACAACTGGTGTGTAGGGATCTTATTTTTTTAAAAGAATGAGAGTTTTTTTATTAGGTGTGGGTCAGGCCATTTTTGTGTGTGTCCTCTTTAACTAATTTTGCTTTTTTTTTTTGGTTAATGACTCCTTAAAAATCTTCCTTCTTTTTTGTATGTGGTACAACCATCTATTTATAGGTAAAATAATTTGTCATTTTCCTTCCAATTGCTTGGTTCCCAAGAAACTACAAAATTACTTTAATCCTTCATTTTCTTCCTTTGCATTTTTGGTCCCCTTGTTCAAATATTTTTTTTCTTATTTTTTGTATTTTGATATTTTTGAAATAGGCCATATTAACATCGACTTAATAAGAAAAATTGATCAATGATTTTTAAATGAGCGTGTTAAAAACTAAATGCATAGAAAGTAATTTTTTAATTTTTAATTCTTTTGAAAAGATACTGAAAATACCAAAAACAATGCATATACATCAAAAATATATATTTTTGGATTTGTTGTTGTTTTTTTTTGTTAATTTTTATTTTTCAAAAAAAGTATAAAAGGGGTCAGGTTATGACATATATAATAACTTATTGATCTTCAATCTAAAAATAATACACACAATTATTAAGTGAGTTTTTTCGTGGACACATGTGAGCTATCTATATGAAATTCACATATAGGTCAGTGTAATATACTTGCCATTTGATAGACATTTACATATTAGTTCCAAGTATCTTTTATACCTTGATTTATAAGAGCAACTGTTTTATTTTATATATAAAAAAATATAATATGTATCAATCTCAACAATTCTAATTAATGTTCAGTCTTAATAAAGCATTGACCATAAGCATTTAAGAACAACACTTTAATGTAATATGAACATCATAATTATAATAACTTTATAATTTTATTTGCAAAGCATTTTTGTCCCAAAAACTTTATATTTACTCTAGATTCATTTATAAAAATAATAAATTCATTAATCAAACACAAATCAATGTTAAAGATAAAAAAAAAATCTTTCTTAATAATAAATATGTTTTTACATGAAAAAAGTCAAATTTACAAAAAACCAACCAATTGACTACATGATATATACACTAACACTTCACTAGAATAATTATTTTTTAAATAATAACTTATTGGAACCATAAAAGCAAGTTTCAATAAAAATAGAAAAAAAAAATTCTTTGATATTTTTTCATGAATGTATTAGAAAAAAAAATGATATACCGCATGCGTTGTAAGAGGAAACTTTTCCAAATCTAGTTTTTAACTAATTATATAATTATAAAAAACATATTCAGAAGAAAGACAATAAAGAAAATCATAAAGGAAAGATATATATATATATTCAAAACCTTCTCACGGCTTAAAAAACAAAACTTGTAAAAAGAACATTTCATTGACCGAAAGAAATTCAATGAATTTGTTTTGCAATAATTATAATTACAGTGACCTTAACTTTATTTTCATATGACATACCACAAACATAAAAAAACATGCACAATATATTTCTAAAGAATTACTAACGAAATGAATGCTAACATCATAAAAGGAAAGAATCTCATTTAAAAATAAATGTTAAATTGACTAACATCTAATGAAACAATATTTCAAATTTAATAATATTTATTTAATTATAATTAATTTTGATAAAACTTTATGAAAAAATAAAAACAATCATGAAGAGCATAATAAAAAGAGAGTCTGCTAATATTATTAAACAAATATCATAATCTCACTTGAAAATAAATTCAAAAATATTTTTTTATTTTATTTAAAATAAATTAGAGTAAAAATAAAAAAAATAAAGGTCTTAAAAAGAGCCTAGGAGTTTGGGTCTAGTAAATCCTCTTCTTACCTAAAAAAAGATGGGTAAACGCTTAGGGGCCAGCATGGGCAGACTCATATGCCCGACCTATTTTTTTAGTGATCTGTTTAACTATGTTTTTGTAAAAAAAAAAAAAACAGACAATGCATTGTCTACACTAGCTCAATTTCTACTACCTTTCGTTATTGAAAAATTGGATTTCTAACTCCTTACATTAAAAAATTCATTTACACCCATTTTTTATTAGAAAACAAATTAGAGTAAAACTTGAAAATAAATTCTATTTTATAAAAAGAGTGGTTGTTAATAATATAAAAAAAACATCATAACCTCACTTGAAATCAAATTAAAAAATAATTGTCTCTCTTTTATTTAATATAAATTAGAGTAAAACTAAAAAAAAAATAGATAAGATGGGGGCCTTAAAAAGAGCCTACGAGTTTGGGCCTAAGAAGTCCTCTTCTGGCTTGAAATAAGATGGGCAGGCATTTAGGGGCTTGCCATATACTTGATCCATTTTTAGTGGTCCACTCAACTTTTGTTTTTGTTTTTTAAAAAACTAGACAATGCATTATCTGCACTAGCTTAATTTTAACTACCTTACATTATTGAAAAATCAGGTTTCTAACTTCTTAGATAAAAACACTCATTTACAACTATTTTTTATTGGAAAAGACCTAAAAAATATTATTATTGACCATGATAAACTTATTTTTGCCTTAAATTAACCAAAATTTGGTGAAAAAATAAAAAATAAACTCAAATTCAAAAAACTTTTCTAATGCTTAATCTATTTCGTTTCATTTTTTTGTTTCTTTTTTTCTTCACTTTCAATCAAACCTGTGACAATCAAACCAATATTTCTCAACCAATTCTTGAAGAAATTGTTTAAGCATTTAGGAGTTGATTTATATTACTCCTCAACCTATCATCGTTAGTCTGATGGCTAGAAAGAGGTAGTCAACAATTCCTTAAAAACCTATCTACAATGCATGACCAATGATAACCCTACTAATTTCCCCTTGTTGAATGGTGGTGTAACACTAATTTCCATTCTTCTACTAAACCCACTTCTTATGAGGTTCTATATGGACTCCTTATGAGGTTCTATATGGATTCCCTTCTCCACCAATTCACATTCCTTATCTCTCTAAAAAACTCCATAATAGAAGCAAATGATGATTTCCTTACCAAGCGACAAGAGATGATTAAAGAGATTAAAGGTAATCTATATAAAGCACAGAACATATTGGTACAAACTGCAAATCGCAAACATAGTGAGAGGGTGTTAATTTTTTTTTACATTAAGTGCAGAACATGAGCATAAATAATAGTAGAATGAAGGAAAAATAAGGGAGACAATTTTATTGATTTCAGAACACTCTTAAATAAAGATAGAGTTTTAGTTTGAAACAAAGACTATTAAATTTAAAAATTACATAACAAACAAATCAAATACAATTAGATTTATTCCTATAAAATCGGTCTTCAAGTAGTAACCTTCAACAACAGAATCTCTTGATCTTCTGCAGCTTTTAAGGAATTATTTTAACACTCCTCCCTGACTTAACTGCTGCAGACACTTAGCTTGCTTCTTAGTTCTTCAAAACTTGCTTTTGAACGAGCTTTAGTCAAAACATCTCTGAACAACAAAATCTGGTCATTGGTTCTGCAATAAAGTAGAGTAACTTCTCCTTCTTTCTGAACTTCTCTTAAAAAATATAACTTGATTTTAAAGTGCTTATTCCTGCCATGAGAAACAAGATTATTTGCAATAGAAATTGCAGCTTGATTGTCAAGATAAATCTGTATTGGCTCAAGTTGACCCATATGCAAATCTGCAAGTATTTTTCTTATGCAAATTGCTTGATTTACAGTAGCAGTAACTACTATATATTTGGCCTCAACTGTGCTTTAAGCAACCACATCTTGCTTCCTTGAACACCAAGAGAACATGCCTGATCCAAAACTAAAACAATAGCTTGAAGTGCTTTTCATATCATCCACAGATCCTGCCCTAGTCACTGTTAGAATAGTCATGAAGCATAAAATTTTAAGAATAAGAGAACTTTATGTCGCAGTTTATTGTACCATTGATATATCTTACTATTCTTTTTTCACCTTGAAGATGTGATTCACTTGCATAATGCATGAATCGTGAGAGCAAACTCATATCAAATGTAATATTAGATCTTGTTGTTGTAAGATACATCAAACACCCAATCAAACTTCTGTACTGACCTTCATCCACTTTGTTTGTTTCATCATTCTTGTTGAATTTTTCCTTCAGATTCATAGGAGTGCTTGTGCTTTTGTTGTTCTCTATGTGAAAATTTTTCAGGATCTCCTTAATATACTTTTTTTTTGACATATGAAGATTTCACCATTGCTTTGTTTCACCTCCATTCCAATAAAGTAAGAAATCAAACCAAGGTCTATCATCTTAAATTCATTGAGCATTTCAACCTTGAACTCTTCTATTAGTGTTTTATCACTTTCTGTTTCAAGTAAGTCATCAACATAAATAGATACAATAATTAAGTTTGCATTAGTTCCTTTTACATATAATGTGGCCTTACTTAGACTTTTAACAAAACCAAGTTTATATAGATGCTCATCAACTTTTCTATACCATGCTTTAAGAGCTTGTTTAAGGCCATAAAAAAGCCTTCTTTAACAAGTAGACCTTCTCCTCTTATCCCTTGACTTCAAAATCTCCTGGTTGTTCTATGTAAATCTCTTTCTGCATATATCTATTCAGAAACACAGATTTTACATCTAATTGATAAACTTTCCAATCCTTTAGTGCAGACAATACAAATAACAATCTAATTGTATCAAGTCGTGCTACCGGTGTAAAGGTTTATGAGAAGTCCTCTCCAAACACTTGAGCATAGCCTTTTACAACTAATCTGGCTTTGTATTTATTTATAGAACCATCTTCATTTTGTTTGATTCTATAAATCTATTTGACTCCTATGGCCTTTTTATATAAAGGCTTGTCCATCATCACCTAGGTATCATTCTATTCGATCATTCTGAATTCCTTTTTCATTGCTTCAATCCATTCGTTGTTCTTCATCTCCTCTTCAAATTCTGCAGGCTTACAAATAACAATATTGCTACATTCATAATTCTCTGATAAAGATCTTATACCTCTGACCGACTCATCATCAATACTGTCATTAATAATCTCCTGAGTTGAAGATTCCTACTTCTTTGTTGACGATTCCTGCTTCTTTTCTGGTTCCTCCCATTTTCATTGTTTATCTTCCATGAAATTAACATCTTTGTTTACTAGAATTTTCCCATTTTGAGGTTGGAAGATTATGTAAGCTTTTGATAGACTGTTGTATCCAATGAACACTCCTAGTTTAGCCTTTTTTTATCCAACTTGTCTCTTTTAACCTGTGGCACATAAGTGCAACAAAGGCAACTAAAGATTTTCAAATGTTGCAGGTCTGGTTTGTATCCAAACCAAAATTCAAATGAAGTTCTTTTCTGCAACGTAATAGTTAGCATTATGTTCAGCAAATAGACTGATGTGTTTGCAGCTTCAACCTATAGTTTCTTTGGCAGCTCTTTTTCATGCAGCATGCATCTAGTCATTTCCATAATGCTCCTATTTGTTTTTCACTCACATCATTTTGTTGTGGAGTGTAAGGTGCTGTAAGTTGGCGTTCAATCCCGGATTCATCATAGAATTGTTGAAATCCTCCACTAATATATTCCTTTTCATTGTTAGACCTTAATGTCTAAATCCTTCATCCACTTTGGTTTTCCACCTATGTTTTATACTTCCATAATACATTAGCAATGTCAGATTTGAATTAAAAAAATCCAAAAAAATCTAGAATACTCATCAATAAAGATTATGTAGTATCTGCTACCATTTAGTGAAGTTGTTCTCTGGGGCCCTCCAACATTTGTATGTACCAGTTGAAGTTTATATGTTGCTCTCCATGTAGTTTGAAGGAAATGTTTCCTAGCTTTTTTTTTCCCATATTGACACGCTGCACAGTTGGTTTATTTGTTCTCCAGTTGTGGAACACTTTTTACAAGATTGTGTTTTTGCATATACATTAGCCCAGCATGATGAAAATACCCAAGACTTCTATGCCACAATTCATCATTGTAAGTTTTTATGGAAAAAAATACTTTGCTCCTCCTCTATAATATTTAAAGTAAAACCTTTTACTTTCATTTTCACTCTAAGGACGTTGCCTATATTGTCTTTGATCAAGCACCATTTGTCTTCAAATATCATTTTGAAACCTTTCTTCATAAGCTATCCAACACTGAGAAAATTATCAATGTCAGACATATATAATAAATCTGAAATGTATTTCAAACTTGACAGGTTATTTATAGCAACAATTCCTTTGCCTTTGACAATAATATAATCACTATTTTTTATTTTAACTTTGAAAATAACAGTTCTACCAGGTTTCTTGAGCAATTCCTAACTATTTGTCACGTGGTTTGTGCAACCACTGTCAATTAACCAGGAATCACTCGAGCTGTTGCTTATTGAAAAACATGATGCAATAAACAACTGCTCCTCTTCAGGTTGTTGAGCAACAATTTTCTCTTTTTCTTCATGTTGTTGTGATTTACAGATTCTTTTAATATGTCTAGTTTAACCATATTTTTTACACTTAATATCTGGTCTCCACCAATATTTTCTCTACCGGTGATTTGTTTTTTTACAGTAAGGACATGATGGATATGTCTCCACCTTGTTTTTATAATTTTTTCCCTTTTTCTTTTTATTGAATCTCTTGTCTTTGCCTCCTCCAGGGTATTGAGCACTTGCTTAAAAAGCCCCTGCATTGATTCTTCATGTCTCATCAATCTTCTCTATTCTTGTGCCTGCAAAGCATTTATCAATTCTTTAAGAGATATATTGGTTAGGTTTTTTTTTTCTCTTCTAATGAAGAAATCTTAGACTCATATTTTTCAGGCATGGTTACCAGTATTTTTTGTACAATTCAGTCATCAGAAAATTCATTTCTAAGCAATCTTACTTTGTTTATCATGCTTAGTAATTTGTCAGCATAATCTTTGATGTTTTCTATCTCCTTCATCTTCTGCATTTCAAATTCTCTAATTAAGTTGAGAGCCTGCATATTTTTAATTCTTTCGTTGCCCTGATATTCTTTTTTAAGATAGTTCTAAATACCTTTTGCAGATTCCAAATTCATGATTATTGTGAATATTGTATTTGACACTGCAGTATATAAGTACGCTTTAGCTTTGGACTTCCTTGTCTTCTTTTCCTTGTGGATCTTTAATTGAGCTATTGTTGGATTTACTGGTATATCAGGAACAACATAGTTTTCTTATACAGCTTCCCAGAAATCTAATGCTTCTAGATGAATTGTCATTTTAATGACCCAAGTTTCATAGTTATCACCATTAAAGATTAGTTGTGAATTGTGTAAGATGATTGAGTCAGTTTTCATTTCTAGTGTTCTTTTTGATTTTGTATTTGTTGTTTAGTTTGTGTTCTGATTCTCTCAACTCACAAATCTTTCGAGATAATTATGCTCTCAAGATAATTATGTTTTAATACCAATTTATTATTTGTTTTCACTAAATACATAACACAAATATAAATAATAGTAGGATGAAGTAAAATTAAGGGATATAATTTTATTGAGTTTAGAACACTCTAAAATAAAAATAGAGTTTTAATCAAAAGAATAACTATTAAATTTAAAAATTACATAACAAATAAATTAAAAACAATAAATTTATTCCTAAAGAATTAGTCTTCAAATAGTAACCTTCAACAGCAAAATCTCCAGCTTTTAAGGTATTCTTTCAACAGAGGGCATTCAACATTGGTGACCTAGTCTATCTCAAACTACAACCTTGCTGGCATAAATCAGTAGTGCACATTATGGCCATTACTTGATTCTGGAGAAGATTAGAACTGTGGCTTATAAGTTGCAAACTTGTAACTACCTTCTTCAGCATCCATCGTCTCTCAGTTGAAGAAGCATGTTGGTAATAAGATTGTTTATAAGGAGTTGCCAATTAACCTCACGAGCACTCCTTTCTTTTTCACAGAAATCATCCCTGGATCATATGCAGGTAGGCTCCATTAATATATCCCTTGTACCATAATTACTCTTATCACGACCTTCTTCTTCTTCTTCTTCTAAGGCAATACGGTTTTCCTTTCTACCTCTCTTTTCATGTTTTTTTCTTTAAAAAAAAAGACAGAGGAGAAGGGAAATGAAAAACCCAGGTAGAGGAAACCATGTCCATAAAGAGGAGGATAAGTCACTGAGGGTCACTCATAGGTACGAATTTTCTTGAGATTTGTAATTTGTTGATTATTTTAATTCAATTAGAGAGAACTATTATGAGGTCAGTTAAAAAACAGAGAAAAAACTTGGGGTGTTGAAGGTGCTTGGAGGAAAGGCTAAAAAAAGAAGAAGTTGCGCTCTCCCAATGCTATGAATGTACGGCCAGTGATGGAAGTTGTAAAAGGTCCAGCCTTTGATATATTGCAGGTGCTGACACTTCTTTTTGTTCATCTGTAGGCAGCAAACACTTTAACCACTAGTTTTTTCAGTGATTCATTCCGTACTGTTTTCCTTTTCATTATTAATTTTGTTTCTATTGGCAGCTGGTCGGTGGCTAGACTTGTTAAGTGGCACTGGTTCTGTTGGTATTGAAGCTATCAGTCGAGGATGCTCTCAGGTATTTTACTTATTTATTTGTGTACTATGCTGCTAGTGTTTGCAATTATGAGTTTAATTACTTTAGATCTTCATTTCTGATGTCGCATGGTGGTCTACATGCTAAGGGGAGATCCTATAATCTAGATAAATACATAATTTCTCTCTATAGTTTAGGTTCATAGGCTTGTGCGTAAGAAGCTCCTTGCTTTCTGTAGTGTTTATAAAGTGCCATAGCCCAAAGGGTTTTGAAGGGATAGAAGAATGGAAGAAAAGGTGGTGGCCATTCTTTCAGGCACTTTACTCATGAACATGCAGCTTTGCCAGAAGCAACTAGTCACCTCCTTTCCTCAGCTAAAGACGATCCATCTGTTATTAGAAGTTGAAAAGTATTTCTCCTGAATATTCTTACGAATCAAGTTACATTGGTTGTAATTTCATTAGTGTCATGCCTCCATATACACGAGTTGATTATGGAATATTGATGGATCGAATTTCAAAAGTACCCATGGTTAGATAAGACACATTTATTGTAAGTGCTAATTTTGTTAATTATTTAACTTGGTTTATGTTCTTATTGACAAACTTCTTGCACAGTTTTTCTTAACATCAAGAATTTTCCTAGTCTAGCCCCCCTCCCCCATCTATCAAGTTTAAAGTACTCCAGTTTGCACCCTTCTTTTGTTACCATAAACCATTATCTACACCACAAATCACTGTGAAATCTTTGAGATGATATTATGTTTAGCACATTAAGGCCAACTGGCTTGGTTACTAGCACAATCTCAACCCAATAGCTTAAGCTGTTAGGTGAGGTCTCAAGATATGATTTATATTATTCTCTAACACACCCCCACAAGTGAAAGCCTTTTGAGCTTGAAACTTACACATACCCCTACTACCTCGTGCTTAATTTTTATCAAATAAATGAGGATGGTGAGATTTGAACTCGTGACCGCTTGGTCATCAAGGCTCTAATACCATGCCAAAGAACCATCTCAACCTAATAGCTTAAGCTGTTAGTTAAGGTTCCAAGATATGATTTATATTATTCTCTAACATAATAATATATAATTTCTTATCCATGAATTATTTACTGTTGGTCAACATGGTGACAAATAATTTTGTTTTTAATACATCAGCGAAAGTGAATATGTATGAAACTGCAGATAAATGACCGGCGATTTGGTCGGACTCATTTGGCAATTTATGGACCTGACTAGGCTCAGAAGAAGAGAAAGAAATAATAGTATGTCGGTGGTAGAACTTATACTAGAAGTCTACAAGTGGAAAGTGGAGAGCGAGATGTGGGCTTATAAAGCTTTTTCTGCATGAATCATCTCCTAATGTTGACTGCTAAAATATATGTTGTATCGTTCATCCTTGTTTTGTTCAGACAATTTGAAACCTGCCCTGGTTGATCTTTATGGTAAAAATATCTGTTATTAGGAAACTACAAATTTGTTATGGCTAGCTTTTAATTCATTCAATTGTCTTCTTTTCCCATTTAAAATTAGAAGTTGGATTTTATTTCACAGGCTCATGTCTTCATGGTTTCTTGGTATTTCCTTGGCTGCTTATTGAGCTTGAGAATATTGAGAGAGAGCCTTCTTCTGTCATGCTGATATTTCATGATTGTAAGGACTTCATAAACCAATTCTGTATTTGATGAACAGATCTTATTTTAGTTGTTGAAGTCAAATACAGATATTAGAAATCGTTGACTACAAAATGTTTGCTTTTTCTTGCCAATTTTAGCTTCAAGGAAATATGTACTCTCCTGTATTTTATCCTTTTGATGCCATAAGAGTCCATATCAGGCATACTGTAAAGAATGCGTATCTCTAGATTCATGCTTTGAACTTATATTGCATTACTACTCTGTTTTAGTTTGGAAGTCCAATAAATTGTGCTTCTTAGTGCAATATGCTTGAACCTGCCCTTGATTTATTTTTAT
>Ga0307516_10006609_pt1 | contig 13553 bp, 19 predicted proteins | sample 19_EM_MG_FD_203310 | JGI IMG/M metagenome (GOLD analysis project Ga0307516, IMG submission 203310) | Populus trichocarpa ectomycorrhiza microbial communities from riparian zone in the Pacific Northwest, United States - 19_EM | ecosystem: Host-associated > Plants > Roots > Unclassified | place... | reverse complement strand
GACAACCTGGAACGAAGTGTATTACATGACGGAGGATGAGTTGGATCACGCGGCGGCGGGAATACGCCGCTGAGAAGGGTATTTACAGTTACTATTTAATGTATTACAACTCCAAGGAGGGCGTATGACAGGTAATGCGAGTACTGGCATGGCATGCACCTCGGGTACGGGTTAGACGTGTTGTCAAATGAGAACAGAATGCCGTATCAACGGCACCAGGGGCTGCGATTATGGCGTGTAGCCTGGCTTGAGTAGTACAGAAGGTTGCGCTGGCAAGTCGTCCAGGAGGCATCTCCCTGGACACGCTTCGTCACGACAGCAACTTGCCGTCAAACTCGTCGTCCGGGAGAAATATGCACGGACACGCATCGTCAGGACGCCATTTGCCTTGACCCTCGTCGCCCAGAAGGCTACTGCGGTGCCCATCTTCGTCTAGTACACATACGCCCGGTTGCCTCACGTTGGGAGCGGCATGTACACTGACAAGCATAGTCCGTAAGATATACCCGGAAACATGTGCGCTGCGTCCAGAAGGCAAATGCCATGGCGTGCGTCGTCCGGACGCAACATGCCTTGGCACTCATCGTCTGGAAGAAATATGACCCGACACTCGGCGTCTGAAAGGCTTATGCCGTGGGATTCGTCGCCCAGTAGGCAGATGCCGTGGCGGGCGTCGTCCAGACACCACATACTTAGATATTCGTAGTTTGGAAGAAAAGGCTAGGCTATGACACTCGTCGACTCGAAGGCTAATGCGGTGCCCATCATCGTCTAGTGCGCATTCGCACGGCCGCCTCATATTTGGAGCGGCATGGGCGCTGACGAGCGTAGTCCGGAAGGTAGAGGCGCAGTCACGCATCGGAAGATACGCCTTGGCACGCTGCATCCAGAAGGCAAATGCCCTAACAATGGTCGTAAGGAAGAAATATGCCTTGACACTCTGCGTCAGGAAGGCAAATGCCCTGGGACTCGTCATATGGAAGGCATATACTGTGGCAGGCGTCGTCCGGATGCCACATACCTTGACACTCGTCGTCGCGAACACATATGCGCTGACACTCTCCGTCTGGAAGGCAAATGCCCTGGCACTCGTCATCCGGAAGGCATATGCCGTGGCAGGCGTCGTCCGGACGCCACATAGCTTGACACTTGTTGTCTGGAAGAAATATGCCTAGACACTCTGCGTCTAGAAGGCAAAATGCCATGGTGTGCGTTGTCGGGAAGAAATATGCCCTGATACCCGTCATCCGAAAAGCACATTCCGTGGCGTGGGTCGTCCGGACGCCACATGCCGTGGCAGTCGTCATCTGGAAGAAATACGCCCTGACACTCGTCGTCTGGAAGAAATATGCCTTGACACGCGGCGTCTGAAAGGCATTTGCCCTGACACTCGCCAACCAGAAGGCACATGCCATGGCGTGCGTCGTCCAGATGCCACATGCCTTGACACTCGTCGACACAAAGAAAAGGCGCCGCTTTGACAATCGTCGCCCGGAAGGCTACTGCGGTGCCCATCTTCGTCTAGTACGCATACGCACGGCCGGCACGCGATGGGAGCGGCATGTGCACTGACAAGCGCAGTCCAGAAGTATATGCGGTGGCACGTGTCGATAGATATGCCTTGCAGCACCGTGTCCAGCAGGCAAATGCTCTGACACTCGTCGTCTGCAAGAAATATGCCTTGACACTGCGCCTCTGGAAGGCATATGCCCTGGCACTCGCTGTCCGGAAAGCACATGCCGTGGCGTGCATCGTCCAGACGCCACATGCCTTGACACTCGTCGTCCGGAAAAAATATGCCCTGACACTCTGCGTCTGGAAGGCAAAATGCCATAGCGCACGTCGTCCGGAAGGCATATGTCCTGGCACTCGTCGTCCGGAAAGCACATGCCGTGGCGTGTGCCGTCTGGAAGAAATACGCCCTTACACTCGGCGTCTGGAAGGCAAAATGCCTAGGCACTCATCATCCGGAAGGCATATGCCCTGGCACTCGTCGTCTGGAAAGCACTTGCCATGGCTTGCGTCGTCCGGACGCCATATACCTTGACACTCGTCGTCCGGAAGAAATATGACCTGACACTCTGCGTCTGGAAGGCAAAATGCGCTGGCACTCGTCATCCGGAAGGCATATGCTGTGGCGTGTGTCGACCCAACACCACATGCCTTGACACTCATCGTGCAGAAGAAATATGCCCTGACCCTCTGCGTCTGGAAGGCAGAATGCCCTGGCATTCGTCATCCGGAAGGCATATGCCGTGGCAGGCGTCATCCGGATGCCACATGCCTTGACACTCATCGTCTGGAAGAAATACGCCCTGACATTACTTACCTAAACACTCGTATATAGTTTGGAAGAAAAGGCTGTGCTTTGACACTCGTCACCTGGAAGGCTAATGCGGTGCCCATCGTCGTTGAGTGGGGATACGCACGGCCGCCTCGTATTGCGAGCGGCATGGGCGCTGACGAGCGTAGTCCAGCTGGTAGAGGCACATTCACGCGTCGGAAGATATGCCTTGGCGCGCTGCGTCCAGAAGGGAAATGCCCTGACACTTGTTGTCTGGAAGAAATATGCCCTGACACTCTGTGTCTCGAAGGTAAAATGCCCTAGCACACGTCATCCGGAAGGCATTTGCCATGGCAGGCGTCGTCCGGACGCCACATACCTTGACACTCGTCGTCTGGAAGAAATACGCCCTGACACTCGGCGACTGGAAGGCATATGTCGTGGGATTCGTCGTCCAGTAGGCATATACCGTGGCGTGCGTCGACCGGACGCCACATGTCTTGACACTCGTCGTCGGGATGAAATATGCCCTGACACTAAGCGTCTGGAAGGCGAAACGCCCTGGCTCTCGTCGTCCGGAAGGCATATGCGGTGGCGTGTGTTGACTGGACGTCACATGACTTGACACCCATCGTCCGGAAGAAATATGCCCTGACACTCTGCGTCTGGAAGGCAAAATGCCCTGGCACTCGTCGTCCGGAAGGCATATGCCGTGGCACTAGTGGTCCGAATAGCACATGCCATGGCGTGTGTCGTCCGGACGCCACATACTTGACACTCATCGACAGAAAGAAAAGGCGTCGCTTTGACAATCGTCGCCCGGAAGGCTACTACGGTGCCCATCTTTCTCTAGTACGCATATGCACAGCTGGCATGCGTTGGGAACGGTATGTGCACTGGCAAGTGGAGTCCGGAAGTATATGCAGTGGCACCCGTCGATAGATATGCCTTGCTGCACCGTGTCCAGAAGGCAAATGACCTGACACTCATCGTCTGCAAGAAATATGCCTTGACACTCCGCGTCTGAAAGGCAAATGCCCTGACACTCGTCGTATGGAAGGCATATACCATGGCAGGCGTTGTCCGGAAGCCACATACCTTGAAACTCGTCGTCCGGAAGAAATATGCGCTGACACTCTGCGTCTGGAAGGCAAAATGCCCTGGCACTCGTCATCTGGAAGGTATATGCCATGGCAGGCGTCGTCTGGACGCCACATACCTTGACACTTGTCGTCTGGAAGAAATATGCCCTGACACTCTGCGTCTGGAAGGCATATGCCCTGGTGCTCGCCGTCCGGAAAGCACATGCCGTGGCGTGTGTCGTCCGGACGCCACCTGCCTTGACACTCGTCGTCTGGAAGAAATATGCCCTGACACTCTGCGTCTGGAAGGCAAAATGCCGTGACGTGCGTCGTCTGGAAGAAATACACCCTGACACTTGTCGTCCGAAAAGCACACGCCGTGACGTGCATCGTCTGGACGTCACATGCCATGGGACTTGTCGTCTGGAAGAAATACGCCCTGACACTCGTCGTCTGGAAGAAATATGCCTTGACACTCTGCGTCTGGAAGGCATTTGCCCTGACACTCGCCGACCAGAAGGCACATGCCGTGGCGTGCGTCCTCCGGACGCCACATGCTTTGACGCTCGTCGATACAAAGAAAAGGCGCCGCTTTGACAATTGTCACCCGGAAGGCTACTGCGGTGCCCATCTTTGTCTAGTACGCATACGCATGGCCAGCACGCGTTGGGAGCGGCATGTGCACTGGCAAGCGCAGTCCGGAAGTATATGCGGTAGCACGTGTCGATAGATATGCCTTGCCACAGCGCGTCCAGAAGGAAAATGCCCTGACACTTGTCATCTGCAAGAAATATGCCTTGACACTCCGCGTCCGGAAGGCATATGCCCTGGCACTCGCCGTCCGGAAAGCACATGCCGTGGCGTGTGTCGTCTGGATGCCACATGCCTTGACACTCGTCGTCTGGAAGAAATATGCCCTGACACTCTGCGTCTGGAAGGCAAAATGCCGTGGCGCACGTCGTCCGGAAGGCATATATCCTGGCACTCATCGTCCGGAAAGCACATGCCATGGCGTGCGCCGTCTGGAAGAAATACGCCCTTACACTCGGCGTCTGGAAGGCAAAATGCCCAGGCACTCGTCATCCGGAAGGAATATGCCGTGGCGTGCGTCGTCGGGACGTCACATGCCTTGACACTCGTCGTCCGGAAGAAATATGCCCTGACACTCTGCGTCTGGAAGGCAAAATGCCGTGACGTGCGTCGTCAGGAAGAAATACACCCTGACACTTGTCCTCCGAAAAGCACATGCCGTGGCGTGCATTGTCCGGACGCCACATGCCGTGACACTCGTCGTCTGGAAGAAATACACCCTGACACTGATCGTCGGGAAGAAATATGCCTTGACACGCTGCGTCTTGAAGGCATTTGCCCTGACACTCGCCGACCGGAAGGCACATGCCGTGGCGTGCGTCGTCTGGAAGAAATACACCGTGACACTTGTCGTCCGAAGAGCACATGCCATGGCATACGTTATCCGGACGCCACATGCCATGACACTCGTCGTCCGGAAGAAATATGCCCTGACACTCTTCGTCTGGAAGGCATATGCCCTGGTGCTCGCCGTCCGGAAAGCACATGCCGTGGCGTGTGTCGTCCGGACGCCACCTGCCTTGACACTCGTCGTCTGGAAGAAATATGCCCTGACACTCTGCGTCTGGAAGGCAAAATGCCGTAGCGTGCGTCGTCTGGAAGAAATACGCGCTGACGCTTGTCGTCCGAAAAGCACATGCCGTGGCGTGCGTCGTCCGGATGCCACATGCTTGACACTCGTCGACCGAAAGAAAAGGCGACGCTTTGACAATCGTCGCCCGGAAGGCTACTGCGGTGGCCATCTTTGTCTAGTACGCATACGCACGGCCGGCACTGGGAGCAGCATGTGCCCTGGCTAGCGCGGTCCGGAAGTATATGCGGTGGTACCCATCGATAGATATGCCTTGCCGCACAGTGTCCAGAATGCAAATGCCTTGACACTCCGCATCTGGAAGGCGAAATGCCCTGGCACTCGTCGTCCGAAAAGCACATGCTGTGGCGTGCGTCGTCTAGAAGAAATACGCCCTGACACTCGTCGTCTGGAAGAAATATGCCTTGACACTTGTCTTCTGGAAGAAATATACCTTGACACTTGTCTTCTGGAAGAAATATACCTTGACACTCGGCGTCTGGATGGCAAATGCCCTGGCACTCGTCGTCTGGAAGAAATATGCCTTGACACTCTGCGTCTGGAAGGCAAATGCCATAGCACTCGTCATCCGGAAGGCATATGCCCTGGCAGGCATCATCCGGACGCCATATGCCTTGACACTCGGCGTCTGGATGGCAAATGCCCTGGCACTCGTCGTCCGGAAGAAATATGCCCTGACATTCTGCGTCTGGAAGGCAAAATGCCCTGGCACTAGTCGTCCGGTAGGCATGTGCCCTGGCACTCGTCGTCCCATTTGCCGTGACTCGCTGCATCTGTAAAATAAATGCTTTGACACTCGTCGTCCGGCCAGACGATGCTCTCAGTGTGGTGTATACTCTATTCTCAAGTGTTTTTATGATCACCATAGGCGGTGACTATATCGTCACTGGAGTTCGAATCCAAAAAAAGTATGCAGTTGAATGTAAGCCCGCGACCGAATGTGCGGTGGTTCGGTCAGGTGCTCTTGTAACACCGACAGGGATCTCACGCGTGATTAAGCAGAAGTAGGCTGGTGAAATGGGTCTGAGTCCGTCAATCCACGTATCTATGTCTTGGACTGTCTGAATAAAAGTGCTATTATATTGTTTGTTCCCTTTCATGCTTCTGGAACGTCGAAGACACAAACACCAAGGTTCTACAATATTCTCCTGCTGCAATACTGATATCTTACCTATATAACCCCTTCCCGCTGCCTTTATAAGTGTATCAACCAACCGAATCAAACCCTTCCACAGTTCCACCGCATCAAACCGTTCCACCGCATCAAACCGTTCCACCGCATCAAACCGTTCCACCGCATCAAACCGTTCCACCACATCAAACCCTTCGACCGCTAGACGCTGCAACCGACTACCAACGCACAAACACCTCCAGCAGTGCTTTCCACTGTAAACCGAGCGAATCACAGTCAAACGCTAAGATGGGCCCCAAGCGCGACCCCAACACTCTGACCAAAACCCACTGGATATTTGAGCAGCTTCGCTTCGTCGACACGAGGGTGAGGTCGCTCTATACGGAGCAGATCTGGGCGCTGATCCACCTCAGCGGATTAAGCAGTGTCAAGGATCCGAACAGCCTGAGCCTTCAATACTACTTCCTTTTTGTGGATGAGACAACTATGAAGCACTTCGCGCAGTTCCAGGGGATGTGGACGCACCGCAATGATCGGGAAGGGGAATACCACGAGTGGTGGGGTGCCTTCCGAGCGTTCCTACGGGATTGTTTCGACAAGACCCGTGCGCAGCTAAATGCCGTCGCTGCGCAGGCACCGGCGGCTATCGGCAACGTGGGTGGCGATGGACTGCCGCCGGTGGGCCCATGCACACCAGGCGGCGGGGATGGCGGGGATGGCGGTGAAGGACGCGCGGAGCGGGGCGGCCGCAGGAGAGGCGTGGAGGAGGGAGCAGGGGAGGGGGAGCCGGCGAGATGGTTCCCGCTACAACCATCTCTCGTCCTCCCACCGGCTGGGGGAGGGAAGGGAAGGGTGGAATTCCTTGGGCGACAGCCCGGGGAGTCCGGTGACGACTCTCGCGTCTGTGTGTTCCGGGCAGTCATCATCGACCCTGACTGCGCGGACAACAGCTCTAGGAGCGGCGTCCATGACGAATACGACGTTTTTGGTACCGATGTGCGGAAGCACCTCACCAACATCCCTGCCCTCAGCATCCGGGCTCTCTTCGATGCAGTGAAGGGATTCTGCGCGAAGCGCGAGCCACGCGCCATGTACGGATGCCTTCTGGAACCGCGGCAGTATTCCGCCGCAAGAGACAAAACGGCACCGGCTGAAGTGGAGCAGATGGCAAGAATGTCGGGAGGCACGTACAAGCTATCACCGCAGGACACGGCGCAGCTTTGGAGCGACAACACGGTGCGGACATTCTTCTCGCTGTCGACGTACACGCCGCTCTGGGTCTTGGTGATCCTCCGTCGTGATCCGGCAAGTGGCAGGGGTGACACCCCTCCTCGCGAGGCGCAGACAACGTTTGACGTCGTAGGATGCATTATCCGCGCCACCCACTTACCGAACGGCGGCGTCCAGACCAACGCCGATCTCCTAGCGTCCATCAACGTTATCGGCCGCCAAAAGGCCCAGCTCGACTGCCGATCCCGCCGCCTGAAGTTTTTAGCCGGTGAGCTAGGCTTCCGCGATTTGTGCTACCCGCATGAAGCGGACTACGTTCCTGGAATGTCGGAAGACGCTCACCGAGCGAAGAAGCGGCAGAGAAGCTTCAGCTCAGACCCCATTGCTGAGGGGCGCGAGGGCGTCGGCAGCGACGGCAGCGACGGCAGTGACGGCAGTGACGGCCACTCCCAGAGAAAGCGCCCAAGGACCTCTGGTAGCCCACCTCGTGCGGTTGAAGTTCCCAGCGACGGCAGCGACGGCCACTCCCAGAGAAAGCGCCCAAGGACCTCTGGTAGCCCACCTCGTGCGACTGAGGTTCCCTCACGGGAGCCATTGACACCGAGACGTCGAATTGTCATCCCCGGTATGTCGTGGTTCACCAGGGCGCGTCGCGCCGCTATGATTGATGAAGGCGAGGACGGAGGTTTTGGCGAGGCCGGGTCAGGAAAAGGGCAGCCAGAATGATAGAGGCTGCGGAATCGGATTTTCATGAGTGCAATTGCAGGTTCGGTTGGGCTTTCCGCATTTCAGTTTATGTTCTGTATTTCTATCATGAGGTGTGTGTATTTTGCTGTCGGTGCGTAATACGGAAACCCCTTGTCACGTCGCTTCCGGCCCTTCACAAATGCCTTCCCTTTCGCCCACTGCCGTATTTACTGCAGGCTCTGTACCCCGTATCAACCACTCCAGGAAGGCCATCTGCTTTGCTGTGCCACCGTATCAACCACTCCACGAAGGTCATCTGCTTTGCCCTGCACCGCAATTATTCCGGGGATAAGATCGCCTGAGTTTGAAGTCGTCAGTTCTACTGCCTATTTATTGACATTGTGTTTACTGGAGGCTCCGGAACCACCGTATCAACCACTCAAGGTCATCTACTTTGCTCTGCACCACGGTTATAATCGCCTGAGTTTGAAGTCGTCAGTATCTATCACCGAGAAACTGTATCCCGCATTGCCTTGCTTATTCGCTGATATCGTATCTATTGCAGGTGTCTGTAGTCTCCTGTGCCACCGTATCAATCACTCCACGAAGGTCGTCCGCTTCCCCTCGTAACGCGCCCGTCAATCCTCATCATGTCCGAGACACCGCGGCGCGAGTCGAAGAAACGGAGGGTAGAGAAGACACAGAAAACTCCAACGTCGGGGCAGACCGAGGCACAGAAAACTCCGACTTCTTGGCAGCCAGGACGCCCTGCATTGCCTGCAGTACCCACGGCCAAGCGGACAAGGACTTCTTCCTCCGAAAACAACCGGACGAGGAATGCCAGGGTGACAAACGGCATCCGTGGAGCAGTATCGGGGGCCGTACAAGTCAAAGCAACACCGGACGTAGCGACTCCGGATACCACATCGGATTCTGTAAGCAACCCCAGTATCACCTCCTCCACAATGAGGCGGCGGGCTGTGCAAAGTCCTCGTCCCGATTCGTCGGTATCATACAGAAGAGTTTACACGGCTCCAACACCCTCAGAAGTGCTTGCGGCGGCGTCCAGGACACCCAGTGGCACGCGAAGTGTCATGCACAAAAATAGTTTGTCGCTGGCATTTGTGCTCAACACGGTTAAGAGGCTACTGGAGCAGCACACTTTGAAGTATCAGCCGTTTCTTCGGGAAGACAAACTTCTACGCGTGAGTCGTGAACACCATCCCAGGCGTGGCCTTCACCTTGCTGAAACTCAATCTAGCAAATAGATATATTGTGGTCATGAGTATGCGCAGATACGGGTACCCATGTCGAGTTCAGTGTTAACCAGAAATCGAACATTGCAGCGGTAATGACTTCCTTCCCCAAAGTATAGTTTGCAGCTTTTAACGCCACATTGTATCCAGCTCAAGAATGCCCTGACTGGTATACAATCACACATGATTGACAAGGCACGTTCGAGCATTAGCGAGCTTTATTGCTTACACGAGATTCTCAACGATGCCGAACGATTAGTCGCCATCAATGATTTGCTTGAGCGCAACACCTTTGCTGTGAGAGATTCTGATCGTGTAGCACACGGGATAAGTAGTTCCTAGCGTTCCTGGCGTGTTCGCACAATTCTCAGCGGTGCTGACTGGTTTCCTAGCGACGGGCAAGCTACTTTCTTGCGGGACAAATCTTCCAGTTTCTCTACATCAAGTACTTCAAGAGAACCTGGGATCGCAACCCTGGGCTTTACAATTGGATAATTGAGTGTCCTCCCCCTTCATTGATCGTTTTCGCAACCACAGCATTGCATCATGCACTGTGCGAATGCCAGAACAACAACGGTGTGATGACAGTCAGGGCTGCCGGTGCCAAAAACCCACATTGGATGTACTCATTCAATGACAAATGACGGCCGTAAGTTGGCATTGGACACTTGGGGAACGGTGCTAACAACATTTCAAGCGGTATATACGAAGTTGATGAATACGTGGAACGAGCTGCCAGCTGTATACCGAGAAAAAGTGACCACGACGATCACCGCTGAGCTGTGTAAGCATGTCATCAACGCAAAACCCACGATTGGCACTCTGCCAGTGCTGGATGACACGTCTCCCGAGGAAATCGATGCTGACATGATGTCGGCACTGATCGCGGACCCCTTACCGGTGGTGCCTCCATATCAGCAGATGCAGATTCCGCTGGCAGTCAACGAAAAATTGATTGACGCCGAGGATGGTATTATTCCCGACGACACCAATATTGGAGAGGATACTGGTGATCTAATGTTCAACGGTTATGGCACCGATGAGATTAGGGAGGGTACGGAGGGTGAAGATGCGGGGGAGGATGAGGAGACTGGCGATATGGGACAGGATGAGGAGTCTGGAGGTGAGAGTGATATATAGTATGGAATCAACTATGACGCGACTGGAGCTGTGTATGCGTGCGTAAAAGTGGGTAAACGGACGCCTGCATGGCCGCGTCGCAAACGTGAGGTGCTCCGGCCAGCTACGTTTGAACGTACATCGCCATGGCAGCCGCATCCAACGCCTGGTGCCGTGGCGGCCCCAGTGCCTTTCTCGCCACGGCGGTTGCCGGATCGCTGGTTTGTTCCGCTTGTCAGCGGCTTGCCCTCCGAGCCAGTCACTGCTCTGCCCGCTTACTCCACATGATCGATCGTGCCGCCCTTCCACGATTGTTCCGTCCACTGCTTCAAGTGCTTGCACCACTATGTCGATGCAGGGTGAGGTGGGGACGGCGGGAGCCGGTCGAAGCGGGGCGACGAGACAGTAACAGCCGCCGGATCGCACCAATTTTGCGGCTAAAAACAACAGGTTCCATAGTATCTACGACTGTAGGAGTGTTGTCGAAGTTTTCGTATTGCGAGTGATCCCTCGTGCACAAATTACTAGTGGCGGCACGCTCACTTAACATTAGCAGGGGCCTAATTAAACGTCCGCAAAATACCTATCCTCGCCACTCTCAATCCTACATGTCATCGTTCTCCGCGTCGCCATCATGCCAGCCGCCATTGTACTCGTCACATCGTATTGCATACCTTCCTGCTGTTTCTGATACACTAAGAGCTGCGCTAAACAAATCAGAAAGGTCACCAGCATACTCGTCGCGTCTTACACACCATCGTACTCCTCGCATGGTACTCACCATTGTACTTGTCGCGTCTTACTCCCTATCGTACTTGACGCCAGCGTCCTGACCGCCATCCCCCTCATCGGTATTATACTCGCAGTATCTTACTTGTCATCACACTTGTCTCGTCGTATGGCACAACATCCCGATGTTTCTGACACTCTGAGAGCTGCGCTAACGTCCCGAAGATCGCCAACATAGTCGTTGCAGTTTACTCGCTGTCGTAGTCGCCGGCATGGCCACCACCTTATTGACATCTACCCATCACGTCTTACTCGCCATCGTTCTCGCCGCATCTTACTCGCTGTCGTTCTTGCCAGCTGCGCTGTGCCCACCATCCCCCTCATCGGTATCATACTCTCAGTATATTACTTGTCATCACACTCATCTCGTCGTATGGCACAACATCCCACTGTTTCTGACACTCTGAGAGCTGCGCTAACGTCCCGAAGATCGCCAACATAGTCGTCACAGTTTACTTGCTGTCGTAGTCGCCGGCATAGTCCTGCCCGCCATCCTCCTTATCGACATCTTCCCGTCACGTCTTACTCGCCATCGTACTCACCGCATCTTACATGCTGTCGTTCTTGCCGGCTGGGTCGTGCCCGCCATCCTCCTTATCGGCATCATACCCGTCGCGTCTTGCTTGCCCTCGTACTCGCCACCAGGGTACTGACTACCACACTCCGACACCACACTCACGGCATCTCACTTGTCATCATAATCGTCTCATCGTATGGCACAACATTCCGCTGTTTCTGACACTCTGAGAGCTGCGCTTACATCCCGAAGATCACCAACATGGTCGTCGCAGCTAACTCGCGGTCGCAGTCGCCGGCATGGTCGTGCCTGCCATCCTCCTTATCGACATCTACCCGTCACGTCTTACTCGCCATTGTACTTGCCGCTAGGGTACTGACCACCATTGTCCTCATCGACAGCGTGCTCGCAGTATCTCACTCGTCATCATAATCGTCTCATCGTATGGCACAACATCCCACTGTTTCTGACACTCTGAGAGCTGCACTTACATCCCGAAGATCGCCAACATAGTCGTCGGAGTTTACTCGCTGTCGTAGTCGCCGGCATGGTCGTGCCTGCCATCCTCCTTATCGACATCTACCCGTCACGTCTTACTTGCCATCGTACTTGCCACCATGGTACTGACCACCATTGTCCTCATCGACAGCGTGCTCGCAGTATCTCACTTGTCATCATAATCGTCTCGTCGTATGGCACACCATTCCGCTGCTTCTGACACTCTGGGGGCTGCGCTTATGTCCTGCGGGTCGCCGGCATGGTCGCCGCATCTTACTCGCTGTCATTCTTGCCAGCTGGGTCGTGCCCGCCATCCTCCTCGTCGGCATCTGCCCGTCGCGTCTTCCTCGCCGTCGTGCTCGCCGTGTCTTGCTCGCTGTCATTCTTGCCTGCTGGGTCGTGCCCGACATCCTCCTCATCGACATCTACCCATCACGTCTTACTCGCTATCGTACTTGCCGCCAGGGTACTGACCACCATTGTCCTCATCGACAGCATGCTCGCAGTATCTCACTCGTCATCATAATCGTCTCATCATATGGCACAACATCCCACTGTTTCTGACACTCTGAGAACTGCGCTTACTTCCCAAAGATCGCCAACATAGTTGTCGCATCTTACTCGCTGTCGTAGTCGCCGGCATGGCCACCTCCTTATCGACATCTACCCATCACGTCTTACTCGCCATCGTACTCGTCGCATCTTACTCACTGTCGTTCTTGCCAGCTGGGTCGTGCCCGCCATCCCCCTCATCGGCATCATACTAGTAGTAACTTACTTGTCATCACGCTCGTCTCGTTGTATGGCACAACATCCCGCTGTTTCTGACACTCTGAGAGCTACGCTTACGTCCCAAAGATCGCCAACATAGTCACATCTTACTCGCTGTCGTAGTCGCCAGCATGGTCCTGTCCGCCATCCTCCTTATCGACATCCCGTCACGTCTTACTCGCCATCGCACCCGCCGCATCTTACTCGCTGTCGTACTTGCCGCCTGGGTCGTGCCCGCCATCCCTTTCATTAGCATCATACGCGTCTTGCTCGCCATCATACTTGCTGCCCGGGTACTGACCACCATTCTCCTCATCGACAGCGTACTAGCAGTATCTCTCTTATCATCATATATGTCTCGTTGTATGGCACAACATCCTGCTGTTTCTGACACTCTGAGAGCTGCGCTTACGTCCCGAAGATGGCCAACATAGTCGTCGCAGCTAACTTGCTGTCGCAGTCGCCGGCATGGTCGTGCCCGCCATCCTCCTCATCGGCATCATACCT
>Ga0307516_10006608_pt1 | contig 13556 bp, 8 predicted proteins | sample 19_EM_MG_FD_203310 | JGI IMG/M metagenome (GOLD analysis project Ga0307516, IMG submission 203310) | Populus trichocarpa ectomycorrhiza microbial communities from riparian zone in the Pacific Northwest, United States - 19_EM | ecosystem: Host-associated > Plants > Roots > Unclassified | place... | reverse complement strand
CCAAAGAAGGAACTGGATCTCTATTCAGCAACCCAGCCCTGACAATCTCAAATTCTGGTCTTAGTTTCATCAAAAACTGATCTCGCTTACTAACTTCATGAATAGCTTGAAGACTAGGTAAGGCCTCTTTAGACACCTTAGAATAGATAATACCAGAATATTCGCTTCATATATTAACAAAACCAGAATAATATTGCTCAATTGAGAGATTACCTTGACTGAAAATTGCTGATCTCGAGTTCAAGTTGAAAGCATCTTGCAGTATTATCTTGATGATATATACGCTTTAGATAATCCCACATCTCTCTAGTTGTACCAAAAGAGCGTAAATTGTTCACCATATGACCTTCAATAGATGCTAAAATCCAAGAAATAATTCGAGCATCCTTTGTCTCCCATTGACTAAATTCTGCATCATTTGCAGGAGCAGGAGAAGTCCTGTCAATATGCCTCCAAAGCTCTTTCCCTTTCAAAAACATCCTGAATTGAAATTCCCATGCCGCATAGTTCTTGCCTGTAAATTTGATACTCAAAGTTTCTGTAGACATTCTCAAAAAACAATCAAAACTAGAAATCTTAAAGCAAGACTGAACGAAGTTGTTGATTAAAAAGTTAATCAACCTAAAACAAAAGACAAATCAGAAGGTTACAGAACCAGCTCTGATACCATAACAATTTTGAGTAAATGGCTGAATGTCCTCTTCATCAAGATCGTTTCTATTTAAATAAGAGTTGTTGTACAATCTACTTTGGTAAGAAAATATAAACAGCTAATACACTAACTGCTAATATTCTAATATAGGTAAGAATATATATACAGTTTAATGCACTAATTATGGTAAAATAAATCTCATAATTGCAGCCATAATTTCTGTAATTCGGATCTATAATTTATGTCACTAATAATATCAAGATCTCAAAATCTTACCCTTTGTGACTTTTGACTGTATCAAGAGGTGATGTATAAATGATTGCTACTTTAGGAGTATATCCTATGGTCATGGAATGATTCGACTTAAAGTAATACTCTTATAAAATAGAGTTAATTCAGATCTGATTGATATGAGTGGGAAAGAAACAATAATTTTAGTTTTATATCTATAACTTGTATTCACTAGTTGGGATTATATCACTTGAATAAATTTGATATGATTTAGAATACTTGTAATTGTAAGGATGGATTGAGTATGAAATTCTTGAGGGATTGAATTATATTCAATCATGTGTAACTAAAAATACTTGGGGTATATTAGTATACTTTAAGGAATAATTAATTATGAGGTTGATGTCTCCTATATGGCTTGTATTAGGTTTATATATTAGAGCTTCGTTCACTATGTGCTTCAGGTCGCACAATCCATTAGTCAAGTATGAAATTCTTGTGTAAGTTTAAAATATAATGTATTAGATAGATTCAGTCCTTTATGGGCGAGTGAGAGATGTTGGTTATTGGGTTAGGCCTGGTCCAAGTATTTAGAGGAGTTACTAAAGGAAGTAACCACTTTCTCAACTTATATATATAGGGACATAACCTATATGAAAAGTTAAGTTTTTTATTGTTGAAAGAAAATAATTCTCTCTTTCTCTTCTCTCATCTTGGACTCTCTACATTAACTTGATAAGATTTACAAAGATGTTCGTACTGTGGAATATCACTTTTATTATAGTAATTGAAGTGGCACTGAAGTAATTGATCTAGGGACAAGAGAGCGAATTCTCACGTTACAAGTAAGTTTCCTTACAATTCTACACTTCAGAATGCACTTTCTAGCCCTTGTATACTAGATAGGACATTTTCTAGCCCTATCTTTTTTCTTTTGAGTGCTCTTTTAAGCCCTCGTCTTCGAGATAGTATGTTTTCTAACCTTATCTCCTTTCGAATGAGCCTTTGAGCCTTTATCACTTAGATAATGCATTTCTAACCCTATCTCTTTTTTTAGCGCGTCTTTGAGCCCTTATATCCCAGATAGTTTGCTTTCTAACCCTATCTTTATTTCCCTCGAGTGCGTCTTTGAGCTCTCATCACTCAGATAATGTGTTTTCTAACCCTATTTTTTTAGCGTGTCTTTGAGCCCTCATATCTCTAATAGTGTGCTTTCTAACCCTATCTTTATTTCTCTTGAGTGCACATTTAAGCTTGCATCACTTAGATAATGCATTTTCTAGCACCATCTCTTCTCTTTATGAGTGCGCCTTTAAGCCCCCATCTCCTAGATAACGTGCTTTCTAGCCCCATCTCTTCCCTTGAGTACACCTTTGAGATCTCATCACTCAGATAATGCGCTTTCTAGTCCTATATCTTCTCTTTTCGAGGGTGTCTTTGAGCCCTTATCTCTCAGATGGTACACCTTCAGGCCCTATCTTCTTCCTTTTGAGTGTGTCTTTGAGCTCTTATTTCTCAGATAGTGTGCATTTAGGCCATATCTTCTTCCTTACGAGTGCATCTTTAAGCCCTTACCTCTCAGATATTGCATCTTCAGGCCTTATTTTCTTCCTTTCGAGTAAGCCTTTGAACTTTTATCTCTTAGATAGTGCGTATTCAGGCCATATCTTTTTCCTTTCGAGTGCACCTTTGAGCCTTTATCTCTTAGATAATGCGTATTCAGGCTATATCTTTTTCCTTTCGAGTGCACCTTTGAGCCTTTATCACTTAGATAATGTGTTTTTTAGCCCAATCTCTTCCCTTGAGTGTGCCTTTGAGCCCTTATCACTCAGATAGTGTACTTTCCAGCCCTATCTCTTTCCTTTCGAGTGTACCTTTGAGCCCTCATCTTCTAGGTAGTGCGTTTTCTAACCCTATATCCTTTTGAGTGCACATCGAGCCCTCATCACTTAAGATAGTACGCATTCTAGTCCTATCTCTTTTCTTTTCGAGTGCACTTTCTAGCCCTCGTATATCGACTATTGCACTTTTTAACCTTATCCATTGAGTGCGCCTTTGAGCTCTCAACCATCAGATAATACGCTTTCTAGCTTTATCTCTTTTCTTTCGAGTGTGCTTTCTAGCCCTCGTATACCAGATAATATATTTTCTAGCCTTATCTCTTTCCTTTCAAGTGCACCTTCAAGCCCTCATCACTTAAGATAATACGCATTCTAGCCCCATCTCTTTTCTTTTTTAGTGTACTTTCTAGCCCTTGTATACCAGATAGTGTGCTTTTCAGCCTTATCTATTACGCCTTTAAGCCCTCAATCATAAGATAGTACACTTTCTAGCCCTATCTTTTTTTTTAGTGCACTTTTTAGCCCTTGTATACTAGATAGTGCGCTTTCCAACCTATCTATTGTGTTTTTAAGCCCTCAATCATTCGATATTACGCTTTCTAGCCCCATCTCTTTTCTTTCGAGTGTTCTAGCCCCATCTCTTTTCATTTTTAGTGCACTTTCTAGCCTTTGTATACCAGATAATGCGCTTTCCAACCTTATCTATTGCGTCTCGAAGCCCTCAATCATCAGATAGTATACTTTCTAGCCCTATCTTTTTTCTTTCATTTCGAGTGCATCTTCAAACTCGCATCACTCAGGTAGTGTGCTTTCTATCCCTACCCCTATCACTTACTAAGCGCTTCGAGCCCTCATTTCTAAATAATTGACTATTTTTTGATCTGGTAAGTTCAGTATCTCTCATTTCTTTTTTTTATTTATAAAATTACTATCTAACGTCTTTTATGAGACTTTCTGTCGTAAGCATTATAAAGAGGAAAAAACTGTCATAACTCATTTGTGGGTTATTCTCCAAAATTTATCCTGTTTCCTCATAAAAATTAAAAACCAAAAGCAATAATAACAAGAAGACTGACAATTTGCAAAAGTTGGTTGCGGAAGGTTTTAGATAAAAGAGATAAAAGATTGTTGGGCCGTTAGTTGGCCCAACCCATTTTGGGCGAGCCAAGCCTGGATTTCGGGCCGGGTCTAGCCCATTCATTTAAAAAATAATAAATAAATAATATATATATAAAAAATAAAAAGCTAATTTTTCAAAAGACCATTTTGAAATTATCTATGGGTCCATCATACATTTTTCTAACAATTTTGTCTAATATCAGGATGTACACTATAAGATACAGACCCGGTATCAATGTATCTTATTTTTCCCTATGTAAAATTCAAAATTTCAAAAATGAACTTTATGTTTTTAATAAAAAAGATGTTTTGTTTTCACGCATACAACCAAATTCTAAAATTTTCATTCATATTAAAAAAAACAAATTTTATTTTTATCATGTTTTAAAATACAAAATGGATATTGTAACGAGTTTATGATTATCCATTAGGATTTGGCCAAAATTTTTAAAAAAAAGCCCATAAAAATTAATTCATTTAATTAATATACGGGGCATGAATTTCACAACATAATACATAATTACGTTATTAATTTAAATGGATTGATAGAAATAAATGTTAGAAATTAGTTGTATCTAGTGAATAATTGTGATGCTAAAATTAAAGCTTTAGAACGGTTAGGATTTAACCCGATAAGATAGAGACTTTCTCATGAAGGAAGATGTGCCTTGAACTTTAGATGAGACCAACAAATAGAAACACGACTTAGAATAATAATCTGACAAGAATGTAGTTTACCTTAGATAGGGTGTACTGGAGGTGATGCGTCTTCTCTTTGCACAACTAGTCTCCTTACCTAGACTATCGCAAACCATTAGGTTTTCTAGCAACCATAATACTTGGTGGCGACTCTTGAACTTCATAATCATAATTGTTTGATTAAACCCAAGACCCCCTTTAACATTCTCAGGAGGTAGCTCTGTCATTCAACGTCGTGCACGTCACGACAGTATGTATGGCAAAGTAACACTCCTTGATTTGTTAATGCTACAATCTCCACATGGTCAGGAAAAAAATCAAATGATATTTCAAGATGGGGCTTCAGAGTGTCAATTGAAACAAAGGAAACATGATATTCATTTCTGATCATGCTTTGTATAAAGAACCCAAAGACAATGTTGGTTCTTTGGTTGTGTAGCTTCGTGAAAGTGGATTCATAAGTGAACATGTTGCAAACCTTGGACAGAAGCCTACATTTTCCTAGTCTCCATTGATGAATGCATTAACATTTTATAGATGATATCCGAGCAAATGTCATAAGTTGAGTTCATGGTAAAACAAATGTTTTTGTTACCGGTTTAAGGAAACCATAACAATGCTCCTGGATTGGAAGTCAAGCAAATCCTCTTTAACACTGTCAGACATTGACAACTCTTGACTCTTTAAGGGAAAACCAGATTTGGAGGACCTATATTTCGAATACTGATACAACCATATTATTTGATAGTTTTATATATATTTACCTGGTATTTTGTTAATTTTTTATATATAAAATTCCTTGGTGATCCTTTTTTTAATGTTTTTAAGGCACATTTGAATGTGAGATTCGAAAAGGAGTAAATTGGAGATAAAATTCAGACCATGTTTCAACTCGTGCCGAATATTAGTAGATTTGACCTCTGATCGATGTTTTATGCAGAACTTGAGTTGTAGAGGTCAAAATGAAGTGATTTCAGTGGAATTAGAAAGATAACATCCATATCTTTCGATACATATATGGCAAAAAAATAAAAAATAAAGAAGATGAAAATCGCAGCCTTCAAAGACAAGTCTCGCATTCTGTCAATTTTGACCTTCGGGCATTCTGACTTGAATATCTTGAGTTAGAGAAGTCTATTTGATGCAAACTTTTGGATTCCTAACTCTAGAACCTATCAATACCAAATATCAGTAGAAAAAGATCTCATATGAGAGAGATATGATTTTTCTAAGACAACCTATAAATTCTACCAGTAGACAGGTTTTGTGAAGAAACAAGTCCAACTTACTTAAATGTAAATTGTCTACTTTGGAAATTACTTTTTTTTTAAGGATACAAAAGGAGGGATGTGGGGATTAGGGTTTCCTAAAAAATAAACAGAAAGAGAAAAAGAAAGAGAGGAGGCAGCTAGAAAAAAGAGGAAAACTCCACCTTTTTCTCCTATACTCGAAATTATGTTCTCATTTGTTCTATTCATTAGTTTTTCGATAGACATGTAAGACGAATTTATTTTTCTTAGTTGAAAGGATAATGAAACCTTCTAATTTCAAAAACTATAAGATCTATTCTATCTTTTCTTTTCAGTTTATATGATGAATATAAATGTTTTTCTATGCTTATTTCCTATTATTGTTTAGTTTTGTTGTTAGAGCGGACTATAAATTATTATTCTATACCAATCTACTGCTAAGTTTGCTATTAAAACCAGAGTTGTGATATTTAAACTTGTTAAGCGACTAGGTTTAATAATTATGATGGATCTATGTTATTAATTTTAGGAAAAATATTCAATTAAATCGAATATAGACCGCAGACAATTATGTTGTCTAGATTTATCAATCTATCTAGTTCTTAAGGTTGCCATTGAATTAAATTACTAGTGCGGACACTATGGTTATTTAATGGTTAGGGTTCGTTACACTACAGATCGGTTGATTGACTAATGTTAAGAAAAGATAGATATTCAAAATATAAATTGATGTGTATTTTCAATGATCAATTTTGATTTCTATAGGTGGACGTTTACTTGAGACCAAGGTTTTTCTCTTGATAAGTTTCAGATTTATTTAATTTAGCTTGATTATTTTATTTTGTTTACCATAGTATAGCCTAGATAACCTCAAAACCCCCCCACTTTGAATCATCTAGCATAAAGACCTGAACTAGATCTTCCTTATGAGATCGACCTCTTGATTGCTCTAAACTATCTTGTTTGTTAAGTTAGGGTAATTAATTTATGTGATCACGACATCATAACAAATACCTACCATGTAGATTCCATAATTCATAAATATAGATGCATATGGATGTATGATTACGCATAATGATGTATATTGGATATGGATTAGCTACACCCTGGGTTGATATATGGTCATCATTCCTTTATAAATGGGTAAGGTTCTAATCCTTTCTTAACTATCAAGAACATTTAATCTGAGCCAATGCTTATCATCATCATCATTGTTTATAGGGAGAAAGGCAAATACTTTATTTTCTATGTCCCTAAGAAAAGAATCAGTCTCAGCCATGCTTTGTTGAAATCGTGGACATCCCTTTCAATTTTTTGGGCATTATGGTGGATTCTCTAGGCATAGATAGAGGCTCAGTCAATCTGCTCATCCATGTTTCTCATCTTTTCTAAAAGGAACATGTTGTTCCTATTCAGTTGATTGTTGTTGGTGTCAATCATCTGGTTGTGGTGCTTGACCAGTTCGCACTTTTATTTCAAATGATTTGCCTTGGCGTTTTCTTCATCGAGCTTTTTCTCTAGTAGATTAACCTTATTTCCCATTTTATCCAAATTAATTTTGAAGACCCCAACAACCTTTACTTTGGATTTCGCTTCAGCCAGCTCACTTTCCAACATCACATGCTTCTTGTATAGCCTTTCATACTGCACAATCCGGTTGTCTAATTCAACTTGGGTTTTTGAAGACATATCAGCCCTTTCTTGGCAATAATTGAATTTAGTTTTTAAAGCCTCTAGCTCAATACTGTTTTGCATCCAATATGTTTCCAATTCTTCTCGCTCTTTCTCTGTTTGGTTTCTAGCTGCCTTTTCTCCTTCTAGTTACTTCTTTAAGGGTATGATTTTATTATCCTTTTCCTGTTGCTCTGCAAATTTTCTAAATTTCTCTTTAGTGAGGATTTGTTCCTCGAGGGATATCTTGAGGGCTTTACTGGCTCAAATGATATCTTAAGGGCTTTACTGGTGCCTACCTCTATTTGGAGTCTTTCTAGTTGTTCTCTCAACTCTTCCTCGTTGTTAATCCTTTTTCTTTTAGTCGGTTCAACAGCTTGCGAAGTCTCGGCTTCATATCCAAAAGTCATGGGGATGGTGACTAGTGATAGATTTCTCCACCTTGGATACTTTTCACTAGTAACTTGATCTCTCAAACCATCTGATTCTTTCTTGACCAATACCAGAAGCTTCCAGTCTTGCTTGATGTTTTTCACAACTTCCAAAGCATATTGATCCTTGAATAACCCTAAAAAATGTGATAACCCAGCCATCCTTGGCACATATTATACGCCCTTAAGTTGCCTCACAACCAAAGCGGATGTGTAGCTAACATATTTGGTCACTCCCATCACAGGCACCCATAATCTTTTCCCATAACTCATCAAGTAATTTGTTACTCTCATTCATGGGGTTTTCCACTTCACTTCTCCTTCCATTCCTCTTCTTTAACTATATTCAATGGTCTTTGACTAGATCACTGAAGTTGTTAAATATCGGCCTCTCGGTTTCTATATGGCTAATCAACCATATGTACAACAATTGTTCATAACATCTCATTGATCTCTTGCAAACCCTCCTAGAATGGTTGAGTGTTAAGATAATTTCTGCTAGTATTGCCATAATGAGATTTATCTAAGTGTTTTCATAGGGTGTGCATTCCAAAGCAATATATCACAAATAAACTAGTGATGCATAAATACATTTATCCATATCCAATATACATGTATGAGCAGGATAAAACATGCCAAGACATAAAAAAAAAACCAAATGCAAAAATTTAAACAGATCAATTCAAATAAACCACATAAAACACACAAAGCCTAGTTCAATGCTGTCAAAAACAAAAAATTCCCAGTGGAGTCGCCATTATGTCGCACATGGGCGCATGGTATAACAGGGCGTCGGGATCGAGGATTCGACACCTAGTTGTTTGGCTGTTTGGTTTAGGGTCACTAGGAGACCTGGATGTACTGGTCTTATCAGAAATTTCAAGGGTAAAGGACTGGTTGTGGCTAAGAAAGGTATTAGCACTCATATTGCACTTTACCTGAGGTAAGCTACATTGTGTGATCTAGATATGGTTTAAAGTTTTGATGGGTTCCTAAACGATGGTCTGTCTATGGCTTAGAATAAAGATTTACTCTCATGAATAAATCTAACATTTTGAATTTATTATGGGCACGTATAGCCAAATAAATTCTTATAGGAAGGGTTTATGTAGGTGCGCTGACAGGGTTCACCTATTCTGGAAGCCGAAAGATTTTTCTATAACACGTATATTATGGTAAAAAAAATACTCCCAACAAAAATTGATGAATACCAAAATAAGCCTAAGAGTTTTCTAGTCAACTTCTGATATTTAAATATCAGCCTACTTGTAGGTCCAATATTTATTGATCATTAAATTTTTAGGGTTACTGAAATATTGGCCAAATCCTTAAGAAAATTTAAAAACTTGTTGTAAATTCCATAGAAAATACAAAAAAAATATATGCATTTTTTCTCCTTCTTATAAATAAAATGCAAGTTTTGTAAGGATTGGATGGTATGCAATCAATATAAATCCTTGTTTTGTTATATGCAATTAAAACATTGGATTAATTAATTTTTTTATTTTCCCTTTTTTTCTTAACAATTATTTAACAAAAAATAAAATAAAATGCACACACACACACCCTTTTTTCACTAATTAATCATATACCAAAAAATTACACATGTTTACATACCACTAAGAATTCAAATTCTAACAATAATTTAAAAACACACGCTAAAAATTCAAAAATTAGCAAAATGGTCCTCCCAAGGGTTGAAAGAAAAATAGAGAGATTCCGGAAAACTCGGGAAGCACACTGGAAGAATCTGGGATAGTCAGAACAATGGTGACCAAGGTTGTCAAAAACACTTTTTTAACACGACATAAAATATATAATATAAACTCGAATCGTAAACTCGGATCGTAAAATCATAAATAAAATATTTTAACTAATTATATATTGATAATTTCAGTCAAATAGTAAATAATAATATAACTAAAATAAAAATGAAATAAATTCATTATTCCTAGCATTAATAACGATATCACAGCTTGCTACAAAAAATTCATTATTCCTACAAAAGTAAATATCAATTGCGATGGAGATTACTGCTTTTGTCTTCTAAGCCTGCATATTCCATATCATCACAGCTCAAACAAGCCCACATGGAACACCATGGAAGAAAACATCAGAGTCATATGCTCAAAATAAAAGCACTCCGAGACTCCATGAAATCTGAAAATGAAGACTTACCATTCACATGAACTTAATAGAGAAAGGATAAAATGTGTCATTCAATTGCTACCCTTTCAAATCCTTACTGCTATTATTCCATCTATCAAGACAACAACTCCCATCTGGCCATGCAAACACCCCATTCCCTTTCAACACTCTATTTTCCCATTGCCCATTGTATTTATTCCTATTAGCCCCAAACAAAATGATTGAAATAACATACTCCAAAGAATGGTTAGAAGGAGTTTGCTGAGATTTTTGAGAAATCGCCATATTTTATTCATTATATAGATTATATGAACAAGGAAATTATCAAAGCTTGCTAGATCTGAATCGTGGAACCACAAAGCTTGGAAATCAACCCAGAAACTCAAAACCATTAACTAATCAAACCAAGAAAGGTCAGATGAGTTAAACACAGAAATTCAAATGAATTGAAAACTAAAATCAACCCAGAAAATAGAGATGAAGGAATGGTGAGATTGAAGATTCAGTTTAGCAGCATATCTAGTAGAATAACTAGTACTAAAATCAAAGCAATTAGATCTATTACTGATGAGATATCATAACGACAATAAGCAATTAGATCTATTACTGATGAGATCTAGTAGAATAACTTTGGTTTTTGCTAGTTTTCATGGCAACACAACAGCTGAACAACAGTTGGCGCAACAATTTAAGGGCATAGTAAACTTGCCGGAGAAAGAAATTGGCAAGAATGATGTTGATTGATCATTGCAGAGAAAAAGAAGAAAAAACCCGTACATGAGGAAGAGGAATAAATATTACATCATTACTAGAGAGCATTGATCCTTATTTCATAAGTGGAGTCAATTAATATTTTTGTTTTTGTCAAACTCATAAACTCGGTCCGAGTTTACCAAGTTGATCGAGTTTAACCGAGTTTGATCTAGTTTGCTTGTTTTCAAGTTTTTAACCCAATTTTGCACGTTATATATATATGTATATGATTTTACGAGTCAACTCATGATTTTGACAACCTTGATATCGACGCGTGGGTCTCACGTGCCACTGCAACTGATGGCGCGTGCAAGTGATGCTCCGACGTCTTGGGAGTCGTATGATGATATGGATCGGCCACTCTTCTTCTCCTCTTCACTCCTATGTTGATGGTGTAATAAAAGGGAACATGTAAAAGCAAGAAACAAACACAACAAACTTCGGTTCATTTTCTTTCTTTTTCCACTTTAGATCTGCTTATCTCTCATTATTTTTTCTTCAAATGGTCATTGCTGCTACTACCGAAGGTGGAGCAACGTGTGCGAAAAGGGTCAGTTCAGTGGTATTTTGATTTTTTTTTAAAAGCAACATCAACGTTAACTCAAAAGGCACGTTAACAACTGAACGCATTTGAAAGTAGATTTTTTAAAAAAAAATTAAATTCTTTGGAAATCACACTGAAAATGTTGCAAATACATCAAGAACATATTTTTTTAGGTTTTTGTTGTTTGTTCTATTTATTGGTTTTTTTCGAAAAATTTCAAAAAAAAGGATAAAAAATTAGGTAGCAACAGATAATATGCAACATCATTAATATTCTTATAAAACAAAAAATGCAAGGGTTTCATCATCTATTAATCTTGACAAAACTGTGAGAATCCTGAATTTATTTTATACCATAAAATAATTAATTAATGAGACATAATGTTTTCCAATACAATTTAATGAATTTATTAAGTAGACTAAGGTGTACAAATCTATAAGGAATTTAATTAAAAATTAACATAATCCCTCTTCATCTTTTCTTCACATCTTTTACAACAATCCATTGAACATTCAAGAGATTTGTTCCATAACTCGGACCCGGCAATTGACCCTCATATAGGGTAATGTCCTTATCGCCCATAAACAAGGCATTAATCCTATTCAGGATATCCAATTTCACAGCCCAAAACAAAGTATTAATCCTTAAATTAGGGAATTAGCCATCTAGCCCATAACAGGGCACTAGCTCTTAAACCAAAGAATTGATCATTCAGCCCAGAACAGGCCAACAATCTCGCATCAGACAATAAATAAATTGAATAATAAAGAATCTAACTACGACATTTTAATAATTCTAAATAGAACATAATTAATTACCAAGCACTTACCTAACGTCTAAGCTCTATATGTAAGATCCTGTCTCGATACCTCCTTAGCAATATCTCCTACAAATTTTGATTGCTCAATATTAAATGTTTTAAATTCTCTTATAACACAAAAATCTAGAATCTTTCGTAATAGTTCTCTTCTTCAACTTATTTGATATAATTCATATTATCATAAATTATATAACATATAAATGGACATGAAGTCTATTCCACCTTGCTTCAATTCAAACACAACTACAAGCATAATTACCACTAAAACTCAATTTAAGTTCAATAATTTTTCAAAAGTATTATATCCCTAAAACATCAAAAATTTATTTTCATCACATAAACATAAAACCATTCATCAAAATTGTAATCCATATGTTTAGTTATCATAATTTCAATACAATTTACAAGAATAACACAAACACATTAAACCTCTCTTTTTTTTTGTTTCTCAATGGTCGGCCATTAGGCTTCACTACCCATCCAATTTATTTGTTATTTCAACATGATTTCACTCCCACAACAACCTACAAGGATCCTAGAAACCCAAATTCTAAGAAATTCATTTTTCCTCTAATTTCATCTCAAGAACCCTAATTCAATTTTGATCAATTTTTGCACAAAATCACTAAACTCATGTTCAAATTGATACAAGGGAGTTCCAAACACCCTACCTAGTTACAAAGTGTGTTTTGAAAGTCGACTTGTGATTAATACTTAAAAGTGTATTTTTATCAAGATTTTATATCATCATTCTGCACTTGAAGTATCAATAACTCCTTAACTAGAACATGTTTTAGAATAACATGTCTAATAATATAAGATACCTTTAATTTATGGTAAATGTTCATCTTAAATGCAGGCCTATCACATAAATCAAAGGATTGATTGATGAGTTCAACTACTGAAATTGAGAAGACAAATAGAGGGTTAAGCTTAGAAAAGAGATGCTGGTTCAGTCCAAACTGAAATACTGTTCAGTCATTGGGTCATATCTGAAGCTGTAGATCTTGGATTTTAATTTGGTTTATATGGCTAGAAAGCTAAGACATAGGCCTAAAACATTCATCAGGAGTGAAAGACTCAATTCTGCTGTTTGGAAGTCCAAATCTTAGCAACAACAGAGAAGTCTGAATCTGTCCTGCAGCCCAGACACTGTTCAACCCATATCTCGAGTTCTAGAAGTCCAAATGCACTGATTCTGTTTTTGTTGGAAAGCTGAGACAATTTCCTATAACTTTCATGACAAAAATCTGTTCAAATTCTGACGTTATCAATGACATTTTGTCCAGACAAGAAGATAAGGATTGTCACCAAGTCAAGATGTGGCCACCCACTCAACAATTAGTCATCAAATCAATAGTTTCAAATTTTTGCCTATAAAAGGAGGCAGTTTCCAT
>Ga0307516_10006606_pt1 | contig 13557 bp, 14 predicted proteins | sample 19_EM_MG_FD_203310 | JGI IMG/M metagenome (GOLD analysis project Ga0307516, IMG submission 203310) | Populus trichocarpa ectomycorrhiza microbial communities from riparian zone in the Pacific Northwest, United States - 19_EM | ecosystem: Host-associated > Plants > Roots > Unclassified | place... | reverse complement strand
GCCAGTGACTACGAAGTGACTACAAAACTAATTTGTGACTGCTAAGCCTACCTGTGAAAAATATCATATTAGTCAGCAGATAAGTGGGGTTCATGAGGGGGTTCATACGTAAAGGGGGTTCACAAATAGATTTATCCATTTATATAGGTATCCATGACCGGTATGTGTGTGGTTATGTGTATACGTAAAAGTCTGACTTGTAACGCCTGCTGCCAACTGTGTTATTGATCTTTGAAGCTACAGTGACTCAACGTTACTTCAAATCACCTCATTGACAACGCCACCTTTTTGGCAAAAGCTTCCTCCCCCAGCATCATGCAACGATTAAGAGCTACAAAAGACAGCTGGCCCAGATACTTAGAAGCGGTCCCAGGCGGTAACGGAGAGGTTCCTGAAGTGCCTGATGTCGTGTTTATTCGTTTATTCATGCCGTATTCAGCTCACGGTTCCCGACCCTACTTCAAACTGGGCCAAGCTTCGTGGTTATCTCCCTTTTGAACCTCAACAAAGACCGACCTTCTGCTGTACATTGGCTTTTATATTCTTGTCCCACTGCAAGTTCTCCACCATTCCACCATGCCCTCTGTACCTATCCTCGTGGACGACACCCTGCTGAGGATTCTGTCAATGTGCGACATCCCCTCGGTTCTATCCGTGAGCCAAGTACGTTGTCCTGCCCATTCCCAAGATACCACGAATGGCTCACTAAAGTTTCAAGGCCAGTCGGCATCTTTATGAACTTGCATTTTCCAGAGAGATATGGCGACTCATTGTGTCCGACCTCCATGCTCGTTCGTTCATTAATTTCCTCCCTGGACAAAGTCCGTCAGACCTTACTATTGACGAGCTCGTCGAGCTGGTCAGACGTACCGTGCGGGGACCTCGCCACTGGTCGCCATCGCGGAAAGACCCAGTCAGCCTAGGGCCGCTGCAACGGATCTGGCGGAGTCTTGGGGACCGCGCGGCGCCCTATATCCCAATTGCAAGCTCATTTCCACGTCTTCCTCACAAGGGGACATTTCAGCGTTGTGCTATGTCACGCAAACCAAGCACAATTCATCAGGTCATTTTAAATCGAGATACCAGAAGTGACCTGGAATGTGATGTTCAGCTCATTCCTGGCGGTCAATATCTTTTATTCCGGGAGAAATCTTTGCTCGAATGCTGGAGTCTGGTTGAGAAGAGAGTCGTGTGGCGATATCAGAGAGACTCTAACGATTCCAGCAAAGCTTGGTTGACATTTGCGTATGAAGTGGTCGAGGAGGGGCGAGCTGTTGTGATTATCGCAATAACAATCAACGCAGGTTACTCGGAGTAGGTCGATGGTTCATGTTCACCGTCGCAAGCCTGTATTCATCATTCTTAGCGATGTGGCAGAGGTACTGCGGTTGGACTTGTGCACCAGGACGTCACGTAGCCTCCTTTGCTTTGACCACCTGCAGTTGGACTTTTTTGCGGAGATGCCGTTTTGCAGTGTCCGAGGTGACCATGCTCTCTTGCACGATCGCTTCAACGTTCGGTTATTTCAAATCTCTACAGGCTCACTTCGGTCTATAAGGGTATGTCCGCCTTGCAAACGATCTCTAGTTCACTCTGAACATCCTGAATAGATGGGTCCCATAGGCCAATGTCGACTCGATCTTACTCATGACCATATGATCGCGACGCTACTGAATCTCTCTTCCGGCGAAGTGAATATCTCTTTTTTCGACTTGCGCTCTTCTTTGAAACCGACGTGCGAAGATCGGTGGTTACCCCTCCCATGGATCCTCCCGGATTATGGTACTAACATCAAACTCAAAACTAACCTGTCCCACGAGGAGTTTCAGAAGCTGTTATCGTTTTCTATCCACCGATCACCTCTCCATGCAGACGTTTCTCGAGTTTGGCTGATAGTTAAGGCGCAAGATCCGCGACGGAATCAAGCTCATCGGTACCTCGTCTATAGAGTGAACCTGAACATAAACAATCCGGGGTCAAGGCTCGCCCCCGTTTCCCCATTGGCTTATCTGACAAACATGAGGATCGTCGATGCCTTTGATACCTCGAGAGGTTCCGACCTTTCTTATTCTGGGCATTTCATAAATTGGGAATCTGATGAAGGCAGACCTCATGTTTTCTCGGCAAGTTCATCCCGCAAGGCTGCTTACCTTCGAGATGTCCCGCGCTCCGTTGACTCGGCGGATATTACTCCCTATAGCGGAACGGTAATTTTCTTTACGAAGAAAAACATCGTCGTCAGGTACGACACATAAACACCGTTTGCCCATTGGTTTCGAATGCCTGTCATGGATTGTGGCATCTGCGATGGAAAACGAGTCCCAAACGTATCAAGATATAAAATTTGAATAAAATGGATTTCTCAGACCCTGGACCGGCGTTGCATTTCAACCCAATGCGGGCCCCGCTCTGTTCCTAGTCGGGAGCGCCGCGGGTTAACCTAACCTAACCTATCCTGTGTCACGCTTGCGGGCGGAGGGAGATGCCGACATCCTGTTCTCTTTCTCTTCGAATAGGGGGCAGATTTCAGACATGTGGTATCACAGTTACCCGCGGCGGTCCCGATAAGAACGTCTATACTCCACTGTCCCATCCGAATTCAAATCCTCGCATCATGGGGAACTTCACTAGCCGCACACCCAACCCAATCCGGGTCACAGATCATACGAGGAAGGAGACCATAACCCTTTCCGCAGGAGGATCTGCCTCCAGTTCGGGCTTCAAGTTGAATCCTCTCCTTTTCCTTGCCCGCATAACCCGGCAACAACTTGTCGACCATAAGCCTTTTCGTGCACCTTACTTGAAGTGTCTCCACGATCTCTACGACGTCGACGCTTTGCCATGTCTAGGAAAGCAGCTACTGCTTCATATCCGACCTACGAAACCCACAGACTCGGACATTCGTGACTTTTTCCTATATCATTGGCCAGAGGTCTTGCTGAGGAAGCCACGGGATCTCGGCTTTAAAAGTCCTGCCCGGGTACCGCCTTTCGACGGCGCTATTCACCTGAGTCACGGTCTAGCTCTTCATCTAATAGAGAAGGTAATTCCCCCAGTTTCGGGAAGATCATAGATATTGATCTTGTTGTTCGCCACTAGGAAACATTTCCGGAAATGCAAGGAATATCCCTGCATGAGCTGCGATTGGCGATTATCTCAATTCTTCTGTATGAGGCTGGCCGCCTTCTAGTTTTTTGGTGGTATAAATCTGGGTTTCGTGAGGACGAGCTCGAGTTAGACGGTTCATGCCAAAAACCGTTACGAAAACCTGGAAAGTCCAAGTCGAAGAGTAGTGGGATTTGCGATAAAGGCATCACCCGTGTCAATCGAAAGGCTAGGAACGTCGGGGGCCTGAAAACAGATATTTTTGATCAACTTTCTCAGTGGTATGGCTTCAAAGGCGGCCATAACATTCAGACTTCTTTTTTTGGTGGTGTTGTGGAGTATTGGCGCTCTTACAGGTCCAGGACTGACTCCAGAATGAAACGCCTTGCGAACCGCTTGGATTATAGTAGGCAGTATACAGACGAGGGATTGGATGATATCCAGGGCCTCGGAATCCGTCATCCCAATCTGCACGGGTTATCTAGTGCGTCTACATTCGACTGCTGGCCGGAGGACCTCGAAATCGTTATCTGCGCGTGATGATGTTGAATCCGTCCACATTCGACCGCCGGCTGGAGGGCCACAGAATCCGTCATCTGCACGGGATGTTTAGTACGTCTACATTCGACCGCCGGTCAGCAATCGCGTCTGAACATCTATTTGTAAATTCACTGACAGCTGCAGTGGTTTGGAAAACATTTAGTTCTCCGAGCACAACGCAGCGGTTACCACTTTTGGATCCAAATGATCTCCCACATCACTCCGAATCCTATCTGCAGAGTTTAGCTAGGACGCGCATGGTGGTCCATTCTGGGGAAGCTATCTGCCACATACTGGATGGGTCGGGGGCGGTGCTTACGGGCATTTGGAACCCATGATTTAGCGTACCTATCATGGGCTGCGCGACACTGCTGGACCCGAGCTTTGAAAAAAGTTTAATACCCCAGATCAACGAGTCAGACTCATCTTGAAGACAAAATGGCAGTCTAGAGCGGTTACATTGGGTTCTGCGCTCCACGTAGAGTTATACTTCCTCGTCACACACTATGCTGTATTTTCGTACCTCCCTCCCACCTTGCCCGATTTTCCTTTTCCTGTACTTCCCAGTTTATGTGCAATTCATTGGGCCTGGTGTGAAGCCGTTTTCGTAACTTGGGCAAGATGATGATGGAATCCCCGCCTTGGCCACCGGGTCCGTCAGCCCCAATGCAACGAGATACTACCACTTTTTGCGGGAAAACCTCGTCGACAGGGGGTGTCAGCGCAGTGCGCACCAAACAGCAAGGGGACTCAACTCTGATGAGCTGGAAATTTGCGATGCGTCTCATGTCAGAGAGTTCAAACCTGGGATGGAGTCTGAAACGAATCCAACGAGGTACAAGGGTCGAAAAGGTACCCATCACAAATGTCGACGTCATGGTTTCTTTCTTGGACCTGCCACTTGAATTGCTACCAGTCATTCTTTCTCATGTCCTCAAACCACAGCACCTAGCCACTGCTTGTCTCGTCAACAAGACCTTCTGGGAGTTTGCAGTTCGCAACCTTTATGACCGGGTCGCCATCTATGCGTGGCATCGCAAAGGCAAAACTCGGGTAAGTAGAGAGGAGGGTTCTTATAATCATTCTCGCTCACTCTCTTCCAAAGGTAATCCAATTATTCACAACGCTCTCCAAATGCTCGCATTTAGCAAAGCTTGTCCACCGGCTGGGTTCGTCACTTCAACCGATTGGACCCCAGATCATTCCTTGACAGCTTGACATCGCCAATTCCCTCATACAGACCTCCGAGAATTTCCCAAAGCATTCGCCAGCAACAGCGAATTTACTCTCGATACAGTACTCGCCGGTTTGCACAACTGTACCGATCTACAAGCTTGCACCTGGACGCGCGATGGTTCTCTCACATCCGACATCCTCCGTGCGCTCCAGCACTCCTCTGGTAGCCTGCAAGAGCTTGAGATCAACGGCCGGAGCGACGGCAGCTACGATCCATGTGTGCTCAGAGGGTTTACCTCCCTGACAAGGATATCTTTGATAATGCCCAGCGGAGCCGTGGTGCAGCAGCTGAAAGGTTGGATGGAGGTGACGGGACGGACGTTGAAGAGTTTGACTATCATCTGCAAGGTGCATCTGACGATACTCACGGCTCTCCAGAGGCTGAGTGCACAACTCTGATATAGGCTTCGCCGATAATCACAGATGCCCTCCTGGAGAGCCTCGCACCGCACCTTTCCAACCTCAAACACCTGTACCTCACCGGCTGCCCACGTGTCACGCACCGCGGCATCGGCACCATCCTTTTGCAAAACGTAGTGGGGATCGAGGGGCTGGGACTTGAGGGTGTTTCTGCCAAATTCGTACGCCAAACGCTTCCCTGTTCTCGATAGATAACTCAGAAAGAATACGCTTCCACCAGGACATGGACGATTTCAACCACAGAGCAAAACACCCCCCCATCCTTTCCTCCCTCACCTCCATCACGCTCGCTATCCACCCTTCCCGACCTCTCCCAGCCTTCCTTTCCGCCGTTTCGTCCCTCCTCTCCTCCTCCCCACTGCAAAACTTCGATATCTACTCGAACTCGACGCGCCTGTCCGAGTCCTCAATCTCGCCATCGTCCTCCACAACAACGGACACCTTTTGGTCCAGACTTGTAGAGACACACGGGCAAAGGCTCCGGCGCGTGTCCGTACATCGAATGTCAGTCGGTATGCATGCAATCGAGGAGATTTGCAAGAAGTGCGTCAAGCTCGAGGAATTTTTCGTCGTTGTCGAACCGGACTCACTGGTACGTATACATTCATTTGAGTACGCTCTTGTCTGTCTATTTTTGACGCATATATCCTATAACCCCAGGAGAATCTAGGCACTCACCTAGCCCATGCGAGATTCCTTCGCGCGGTCCACATCAACTACCCGCTAGCAGGTAACGCGAGCGCAGACGCCGCAGTACCCGTTATATCCGCGAATGAGGCACTTTCCATTATCCGTCGATGCAGTTCGTCGCTCACGCAGTTCGGGTGCAACGCAAGGGTGTGGCAAGTTTCTCGGACGATTGAAGTGGACCCGGATGGCACATACAGGGTCTACCCACGGCTGGCACCATATGAGAGTCTCGATATTCCAGAGCAGTTCTTGGTCGTGCGGACCTGATGAGGGTGATTGTATGCGCGGTCATTTGGAGCGGAAATTGGGTTAGCTTTTAATGGTGGCAGGATTACTACGGACACGGTGATAAACTAACAAACCCCCTCAGAAAACACAAATATGGACGCGGTCTACCCAGAATCAGAACGGTGTGCCAGGGGGGAAAACCATTGGATTGCGGACTTGGGCACGCGTCGTAGGCCCACAGAGTAATTCGACGAGGGTCAGCGCGAAAAGGAAAGCCGTTCCTTGTCGGATCATCAGCTCCTGATATGAATCCGCCGTATTCGACTCACCAGGGCCACGGCTGAGCACGCAGAGGGCGCTGGGGATGAGTACACCAATCAACCTACAACTGGAAATACTAGCCTTGTCACCAGCTTTCCCGAGACCACGACAGGGTCTTCCTTGTATTCAAAATCTATTCCAGATCGATCGGATTATCATTTGGGAGCTGTCAAATATAGAGAGGGCTGAACGGACGTACGCTTGTCGAGCTTTGTCTCCACACTCGGATGAGAAGTTATTGGTTGTTTTGGCAGTCCAGAGGTCAACGCAGCCATAGATCCTATGTCGCAGTCGGGTTGTGACTTGAGGGCTGCAGAAAGATACTGTCTCACCAGCGCAAATCATCCCAACGTGCTTCCACTTATTCAGATACTCCCGGACCAGCTTTTGAACATTCTTATCGTTCGCCATCGTCTCCGCACCCTTTACGCCGCCCGGTATGACGATTAAATCGTATTTATCCTGTCTTGTGTATTATGACGAGCTCGTAACCCGGTCAAACACAGCAGAAAACGAACCGGTCCACAATCTGCAACGTCAAAATAACTATCGGGCATGATGTTGATTCCACGCGACCCTTTGGCAAATGGCGGGCTGGTGCTCGAGTGGGGAGGAGACGTGAGGGGGCCAGAGTCGTGGACGAAGGCGGAAGTGACGAATATGCCTGCGCGGACGAGGGTGTCGTAAATGATTGTGCTGGTTGTCAACGGCACATTGAGTGTAGAGCTTGCGGTGGGAGCGGGTTGGTGAAGAGACGTACAACTCCATTTCTTCGGTACCATCTGCGAGGAGGACCAGGGCGGAAGGCATCGTGGTTGTGACTTTACAAACAAGATAAGATAAGATGATGACGACACCACTCATTTCTAAACGTCAGCATATTCAGTCGTCAACAACGTTCCTATAGAACAGCGACCTCGACAGTACAGGCCCAATACCAGACTGCCTTGAAACACAGTTTATGACTCCAAGTCCATCGCAAAGTGGGAATACGGATCGCGCCAGTTGTTCACCACTCAACGGCTGATTCAGGTGCTGTCCATCCAGCTTATCCATCTTCAGATGAAGGGTGAAATTTTCTCGGGGATTTTTGGTCAGGCACTGAAAAATCAATCGATCGAGGCTCGTCCAGATGGCCCACATCTCGTCAAACTCCAGCAGGAACGTAATCCACACCTCTTCGATTTGACGATGTTTGATGTAGGTGGGTAGGTGGTATATATAACAATGGGGATTCCTGGTTTGTATTTCAAGAGACCGGAGGGCGGTGTTTCGGTCAGTAACACGTGGCATAGCGCCTTCTGTGTCACCAAGAAAACACATCAGTGGATATATAACCCAAACCGTATAGCTCAACAATTCGACGTAACCAAGGCATCGTCAAACCGCAAATGTCGAATGGAATGGCCTTGCTTCAAGAGAAGTTTCGATGTCCATTCCAAGTTGTGTAGGGGGAGCTCAAGACATGGTCTGACGCGGAGAATCGTGATTTGGGGCAGTATATCGATGGAGTTCAGCCAAACGAGGACAGGTGGGTTCCTCCAATCATTTCCGTGAAGGAGGTTGAGTGTGTGTAGGCCCGGAGGCGGTTGGAAACGTCGCACATCTCCATTGACTTCGTGGCAGTGTAGGGAGCCCACGGTTAGTGCCTCCAATTCAGGGAACGCGCAAATGAATTGAAGGATTTCGTCCACCGGTGTACACGTCGACGTCTCGTGTCTAGACCACCTTTCATCTTGTATTTCCAAGTTTCGGACTCGGGGAAAGGTGGATGCTAGACCGCGTAACAAGCTCTGCTGTTCGGGGACATGGGAAAAGGGAAATGGCGGCGCAAGTGCAGAGCGAGAAAGGTGACCTGGGTGAAGGCACTGCAACGCATCAAGTCTTCCACAAGCAATATCGTCTCCGGCTGCCAACGACTTAGCAGCAAGTCCCGGAGGCGGAAGGCGAGATCCCGAACGGCCTGTGCCATGGTTTCTGACCTGATGAATGAGTACGCAGGCTCCTTGACCATCGGGTAGCGGGCGTAGAGGTGGAGGTGGTCGCAGAAGGCTCGCCAATTATTTCGGTTCGGGAGAAAACCGGGCGTCGGCATGGCTTAACCCAATCTCGACATACGAGAATGCAGTTGGAATGGGTTTCCCTGTCGTCAAAGAGTTGGTCGAGGATGTAGTCGAAGATTATCTGTGGGAACACTGGCTCGGACACGACTCGAGGAGACATCTCGAAGACGGGTCTCACCAGAGTGTCTCGGTGTCTCGTCTAGCGTCATCCTCCTAGGTAAAACCTGAGACGGGTATAGAAGGCGGAGGACAATTGCCGAGGGCCAGAACTATCCATCGCGAAAGAAAGCTACGTCGAGATCGATAAAGGACGACGCCGACAAGATTAGATGTCCAGAGTAAATTTTCGACTGAAATGCACCAGTTAGGATAGGACCTATGATGATTACACACGAAATCTTACTGCAGCGCCATCCAGGACCATGCTGTCGAGTCTCCAAGTTTACCTTGATCAAGCACACGACCGACTGCGCAATCCTTGACGAGACCAGGTCGGTATGTATTGCAAAGTTGCAAACCCATGGCGGAGTTCTTCAACATATTGTGATTTCACGTCCCCACTGTCGTTCACAGTGGACATTCGGCAAACGCTAATTGCAACGGCCAAAGTGGAGGGCTCAAGCCACCACTCACAACGGCGCGAGCAAGATCTGAATGGAAAACCTCTTTGCATCGTCGTCACTGAAGGTCGTCGTTCCCGATACCTCGGTTCCATATCCTCCTCAAGTCGAGTCGGACGAATGGCTGGAAGCTCTCGACAGGGACTCTGTGGACAGAAAGCAGGCGTTTTTCGGTGAGCAATGAATGGGCTAATATCCACTTTGGAATTGCTCACTGCTGGATCATTAGACGAGCAGCTTCACTCTTACCTGACCCTGCGCACCGAACATCCCACACCCGACTGCCCCGCAGATCCTGAAAAACCGCCAGAAATTTTGCTTGCTCTGTTGTCCCACATCCAAATTGCACTGGATGCGACGTACATCTCTTCTCTCCCGACACCTGCACCGGAAACTCCACCAACTTCACGTCTCTCTGCACCTCCCCGTGCATCGTCCCTCCCAAAGTCGAGCTCGCTCCGGGTTCCCGCATATCACCCCTCCATAATCCCTCCGGAAACTCCCAACCCGACCCCGTTGTCCGCAGAGCATGACCGCAGATACCTCACGTCTGAGGGAACACTCTTACTCGCAAGCATATGGGGCCAAGACGCGACTGAGGATTCTGGAGAAGCATTCTCTCTTTGTTGGTCACAGGCGGAGCAGGTGTGGGTAGCTGTATACCGGCTGTCTCTTACTGTCTGTGAGGTTGCTCGCCATTCAAGTCTACTCGTCAACTAACACCTTTACCACAGCCTTTCTGCGGTTAAACGTCCCCGATCCACTTTTATGTCTCACCGTATCCGCCACTCTTCGCGAAAAACCACTCCGTTTGACGCGACCCACACATCCTCTGGCAGTGTACCTTACTTCTATTGGAAGTCAAATTTTCAATGACCCTGTGTCACCTCTGAGTCCAAACGGCCCATCGGGGGAGCAAATGATTCAACAAACATTTGAAGGACTCGAAGAAGGCAATCTTCTGGAAGGTCTCCATGCAGGTGTGGACCATCTCATCCGCCTGCCTACCTGCTAATCTATATTCAGTACCTATGTTTTCCGACCTCTACCTGCCCACGACCCGCCTTGGGACTGTTTCACGCCAGAAGCTCTTCTACCTCCCCCCCGTTGCCCTCCCAATTCTTCCCGCACCCAGTCCGTCACCCCTGACCGCCATCCGCACCTCCCATCCCACTCTGCGCAAGTCATACCGCAAGACCCTTTCCACCGTCTCCGGTTTCCGTGTGCGCATGCGCACGGTATTTGTCCCATACGTCCTTCTCCCATCCGAGATAGCCAAGAGCCCTGGGTCCTGGGAGGCAGGCGGCGACGAACGTACCGTCGTCCTGTGCGTCGAGATCGAGAACTCGGGCGAGGCTGGGAATGATGTTGGGTTCTTGGTCGAAAACGTGGACCTCGGTGTAAGCGGTGAGGGGGCGAAGGCGACTTTGATTGGATGGGGAGAGGGGTGTTTTGAGCCAGAGGAGGAGACGGTCCAGGCGAAGACATTTCCGCTCAAGGTCGGAGCGATGGCGCAGTATAATCTGCTGTATGCGGTGTCTTTTCTACATGCGCCGGAGGAGGTGCAGGGGTTTTCGTTTGCGACAGAGGGCGGTGTGGAGAAGGGGATGAGCGCGGTGGATCTTCAGCGGGCGGTGACGATCAGTATCGTTGGAAAGCCGTACATGATTCCGTCGCGGGTGTGTAAAGAGGGAGGGGATGAGATTTCGTCGGCGTCGTGCCCGACTCACTCGTTCTCGTCGCGGTGGAATTGCGTCTTGGATCTCTCGCCGCAGCAGAGCATGCCGCCTCCGATCGACGATCATCGCCACCAAGCGCTCCCTGAACCCCCATCCCCGTTTCCGGCATCTGCTACCCCTCGTACGGTGGCTATCGTCTCCTCCGGTGCGACGACGCCGCAGTCTGGGACGAGACGCCACACGTTGCCGTCGCCACTTCCTAGTGCTCGCTCGGGTCGGAACTTGGGATTTTCGAACCGGGCACTGTCGTTGTTTAACCCGCTGAGGAAAGATAGGGAGAGGGAGTACCTCGCCCCGCCGCTGCCGCTCTCGGGTTTGTCCCCGAGGATGACGTATGTCCCTCCGTCGGTGACTGCGCATGGCCCGTCGACGACGTACAGCGCCCCGCCCCCGCCTTTTGGACCTCCCTCTTCGGCATCTACATCTATATCGATCGCTGGGGAAGGTAGTGGGTACGCGCAAAAACCGCACCAGCATGTAGGGACGACGAACGTGAACACGAACCCCCCGTTGACGCCTGCTTACCCGCCGTTCTCTGCTACCTATGGGGGGTTCCCGCATAGCCCTATGTCGGTTGCTGCTGTCGATATGGGCAGCGTTGTCGGCCCAAGTGTGGAGATAAGGAGAGAGAGGGGACTGGGGATTGAGGGGTGGCCGTTTCCGCAGACGCCAGGGCCTACGGTCGGGGCTGGCTTTGGGCTGCAGCAGCGGAGGGCGGGGAGGGGGTATGGGTATTACTCGGAGACTCAACAGCAGCATCAGCAAGCGGGAGACGGAGAAAGCGAAGGCGACATCGTTGTTTCTGTTGGGTTGCTGGCTGTTGATTTGAGCGGTGAGGAACGGAAGGAGGGGGAGAGGGGGGGGGAGGTGGTGTTGGGACCCGGGAGGATATATCCGTTTGAGTATTTTACGCTGGACATTTTTGTGTTTAATCGGTCGGAGAGGGTCAGGCGGTTTGAGGTGACGTGTCCGGATCGGAATTGGAGGAGAAGCGGGAAGGGGAGTAGGATATCGGAGGAGCGCCTGGGGCAGGGGCTGGTGAGGAAGATGATGGGTTATCCGGGGATCTTGCCAATGGATGCGAGAGTCCGTATTGGGTGGGCCATTTTTGCCATTTTTCTTGGTGCTCCTTTTATACTGATCAACCTTTTCTTTGTAAAAATTAGGCCTTTGTTGCCTTCTGCATGTCAATCAGTACGTATGAGATTTTTGGCAATCTCACCAGGTGTACATTCAATCGACGTGTTGACATTGACGGATATTGAATCTGGGTTTTCAATGAATCTCAGGTGATGATTCTACTTCTCTTCTCGTGCTGATAAAGATATTGACTCTTATTTCTTGTTCTGTTAGAGCTGTAATGGATGTTGTTGTACACGAACCCGGTGGGCATTAATCGAGTGCTATTCCCCGAGTGCATGTCGGGATGTCCTTGAGCTTCCACCCTTGCTGAAACAGCTGGAGAGCTCGTTGCTTTATAGTGACACTGATATTGTGGTATACCATTGAGAATACGACATAGAGAAGAAAGGATCCATTTTTCTTATTTTTTCTTTACGCTTTTGAACACATGGTTCACACGTGGTTCCTGTGTTGCACGAGTTTGCGTTTGTTCGTTTGGCAAGCCTTAGCCCCGTACAAAACTATTTATGACTTCCAAACAACCATGTACGTCGATCGCTCATGCTTCAAGCATCGTTCGTTGTGAAGCTCAACGCATTATAATATCCAGGCCTCCGAAAGGCGGCGGAAAGAGGAAGGCGGTCGCCGATGGTACCGCAACCCCCCAATCACCTGTGAGTATCGACCGCGTCCGCTTCCGCCTTGAAGAAAGATCTCATGGAAAGATTCCACAGAGTCTAGCCGAACAGTTTTCCTACCTCCACAGCCCGCGCCCATTCAAGAACCCCAACTACACCAAAAACGTCAATCGGCGCGCGAAGAACCTAAAGGCCGTGCTAGCTCAAGAACGCGAGCGTGAACGGGCAGAACGTGAGAGACGTCGGTCGGAGAAGATGGAGGGGAATGCTATGGATGTTGATGGAGAAGAGGAAGAGGTGCCTACGTGTGAGTTGACTTCGCATGGTCGCGACTCGTGCCCCTTCGTCTGATTCATTTTTTGCCACTGGAATCAGACACCTCGATTGAGGCACCGCCTTCATTGCTGCCTCAAAGCCACTATTGTGATATCACGGGCTTGGAGGTGGGATGATGCTTCATAGCTTCAGTTTGCTCATGCTTAAGGGCTCCTAATTCAAGGCTCCGTATACTGATCCAACGACTGGTCTGAGATATCACGACAAGAGCATATACGAGGTCATCAAGGGTCTTGTCAGCATATTTCGCTATTCCCTTTTTCCATTCTTAATTATTTGCTTCTTCAGAGCCCAAGTGTGGCAAAGGAGTATCTAGCGGGTACGTGCTTCAGCAAAGCTCTTGCAAGATTCATCTGACCATCTTTTCCAGCTCGAGGTGTGCATTCTATACTGAAGTAGCATTCTACCATGCAGCAAAATTGTCTCGTATTCATCTGGCACTGAACTTGGTTCCATTCGTCTGAATTCCAGCTGATGATTCCTGATGGATCCGCTTGTC
>Ga0307516_10006605_pt1 | contig 13558 bp, 13 predicted proteins | sample 19_EM_MG_FD_203310 | JGI IMG/M metagenome (GOLD analysis project Ga0307516, IMG submission 203310) | Populus trichocarpa ectomycorrhiza microbial communities from riparian zone in the Pacific Northwest, United States - 19_EM | ecosystem: Host-associated > Plants > Roots > Unclassified | place... | reverse complement strand
CCATGGTCTACTCCTAATATCCAGAAATGTGTAAAGACAGACTGCGCACGGCCCAGCGCCTTGCGTCCATCGTCCTGAAAGTCTCAAATAAGTGGTGCGCGGGGCGGGACTCGAACCCGCACAGTATTGCTACCGTCAGGACCTAAACCTGGTGCGTCTACCAATTTCGCCACCCGCGCGCCTGAAATAAAAACGGGAATCCTCAGCTTTCAGCCTACGGACCCCCGCCTGAAATCGGTCAACTTTCTATTTTAGCCTGTATCGGCGCCCGATCCGGCTGCCGGCAGGCGGGCCCGGGTTTACGCCGGCACCAACCCGGGTGTTTCGCGTTTCACGCGAAACCATGCGGGTCTGGCGCTGCGCGCCGCCCCGCCGGGCGGACTATTGAAACGCCGGTGTTTCGCGTTTCACGCGAAACCATGCGGCGTACATCGCTGGCAGGGCCAGCAAGGTCAGCACGGTGGCCACAATCAGGCCGCCCATGATGGCCACGGCCATCGGGCCCCAGAACACGCTGCGTGACAGCGGAATCATGGCCAGCACGGCGGCCGCAGCGGTCAGGACGATGGGGCGCAGCCTGCGCACCGCCGACTCCACAATCGCATCCCAGGCCGGGATGCCTGCCGCGCGGTCCTGCTCGATCTGGTCGATCAGAATCACCGAGTTGCGCTGGATCATGCCCATCAGTGCGATCACGCCCAGCAGCGCAACAAAGCCAAACGGCCTGCCAAGCAGCAGCAAGGCACCCGCCACCCCGGCAATGCCCAGCGGCCCGGTCAGGAAGACCAGCATGGCGCGGCTGAAACTGTGCAGTTGCAGCATGAGGAGGGTAAAAGTCAGGAACAGCATGATGGGAATGCCGGCGGCGATGGACGCCGAACCCTTGCTGCTTTCCTCCACGGCGCCGGCCACTTCAATGCGGTAGCCGCTCATGCCGTTCTGGTGCCATTTCGCTTCGATCGCCTTCAGGCCCGGCAGCAATTCCGCGCTCACAGTGGCGCCTTGCAGGCCTTCCACAATGTCGCTCTGCACGGTGATCGCGTAGTCGCGGTTTTCGCGCCACATCACCCCGGGCTCCCAGGTGAACACCGGCTTGGCGATCTGCGTCAGGGGGATCGACTTGCCCGACGTCGTCGGCAGGTAGGCGTTGGCCAGATCGGTGATGGCGTTGCGCTCGTCCATCGGCTGGCGCAGCACGATGTCGATGAGCTTGTCGCCCTCGCGGAACTGCCCGACGGTGCTGCCGCTCAGGATGGTTCTGGACGCCTGCGCAATCGACTGGCTGGTCACGCCCAGGGCACGCGCCTTGGACTGGTCCACTTCCAGGCGCAGCACCTTGACCGACTCGTTCCAGTTGTCGTTGACGCCGCGGGTGTTGGCGTTCTCCCGCATCGCGGCCTTGACCTCATCGGCCCGTTCGCGCAGCACCAGGGGGTCAATGCCGACCACGCGGAACTGCACCGGGTAAGGCACGGGCGGTCCGTTGGGCAGCAGCTTGATGCGGCCGCGCACCTCTGGAAATTCCTGGGCCAGCAGCGCCGGCAGTTTGATGCGCAGCGACTCCCGAACCTTCAGGTCTTTGGGCAGGACGATGAACTGCGACACATTGGTCTGCGGAAAGACCTGGTCCAGCGGCAGGTAAAAACGCGGCACGCCGGAGCCCAGCCAGGTGCTGACCGATTTCACGCCCTCTTCTTTCAGCAGGCGCTCCTCCACGCGTTTGGCGGTCAGTTCATTGGCGGCGAACGAGGTGCCCTCGGGGAACCAGATGTCCACCATGATTTCAGGCCGGCTCGAATCCGGGAAGAACTGCTGCTGCACCTTGCCCATGCCGAAAATGCCCAGCGCAAACACCAGCACGGTGGCACCTATGGTGATCCAGCGGTATTCCACGCACCAGTTCACCGCGCGGCGGAAGGTTTTGTAAAACGGCGTGTCGAAATGCTCCTGGTGGCCGGTTTCGGCGCCTTCCGGCAACGGCTTGGCCTTGAGCAGCAAGGTGCCCAGGTAAGGCACGAAGTACACCGACACCACCCAGCTCAGCACCAGCGCAATCACTGTCACCGCAAAAATCGCAAAGGTGTACTCGCCCACGGTCGATTTGGCCAGGCCAATCGGCAGGAAACCGACCGCCGTGATCAAGGTGCCGGTCAGCATGGGCATGGCGGTGATTTCGTAGGCAAAGGTCGCGGCGCGTACCTTGTCGTAACCCTCTTCCATCTTGCGCACCATCATCTCCACCGCAATGATGGCGTCGTCCACCAGCAGGCCCAGCGCAATGATCAGCGAGCCCAGGGAAATCTTGTGCAGGCCGATGCCGAAGTAACTCATGGCCAGAAAGGTCACGGCCAGCACCAGCGGGATGGTGATGCCCACCACCAGCCCGGGGCGCATGTCGATGTAATAACGTTTCCACAGGGGGTGCTGGCCGGGCCGGCGGTGAAAACCCAGCGCGATAAAACTCACGGCCAGCACGATCACCACCGCTTCGATGAGCACTTTGACAAATTCATTGACCGACGTCGCCACCGCAGTGGGCTGGTCCTGGATCTGCACCAGCTCGATGCCGGCCGGCAGGTTGGCGCTGATGCCGGCGGTCGCCGTCTTCAGGGCCTGGCCCAGCGCGATGATGTCGCCGCCCTTGCCCATGGACACGCCCAGCGCGATCACTTCCCTGCCCTGGTGGCGCACCTTGACAGCCGGCGGATCAACATAACCGCGCTTGATTTCAGCGATATCACCCAGGCGGAGCTGGCTGCCCGAGTTTCCGCGTATCGGCATGGCACGCAGTTGCTCGACCGCCTCGAACTGGCCGGCCACGCGCACCTGCACCACGTCCAGCGGTGTCTGGATGGCGCCGGCCGACTCGACCGCGTTCTGCTGGCCGAGCTGGTTCAGGACCTGGTTGAAATCGAGCCCGAGCTGGGCCAGGCGTTTTTGCGAAATCTCGATGAACAGCTTTTCGTCCTGCACGCCGAACTGCTCGACCTTGGCGACATCGGGCACGCGCAGCAGGCGCTGGCGCACGTCGTCGGCAAAGGTCTTGAGCTCGGCATAACTGAAACCGTCGGCCTGCAGCGCATAAATCACGCCGTACACATCGCCGAAGTCGTCGTTGAAGAACGGTCCCACCACACCGCCGGGCAAGGTGCCGCGCATGTCGCCGATTTTCTTGCGCACGGCGTACCAGACGCCGGCCACGTCGGTGGCCTTGGACGAATCCCTGATCTGGAAAATGATCTGCGACTCGCCGGGCTTGGAGTAGCTGCGTATCTTGTCGGCGAACGGCACTTCCTGCAGCGTGCGTTCGAGCTTGTCGGTCACCTGCTCGGCCACCTGTTGCGCCGTGGCGCCGGGCCAGTACGTGCGCACCACCATCGCGCGGAAAGTGAACGGCGGGTCTTCGTCCTGGCCGAGCTGGAAATAGGCGGCAAAGCCGAGCAACATCAGCACCACCATCAGGTAACGCGTCAGCGCCGGATGGTCCAGCGCCCATTTGGACAGGTTGAAGCTGTCTTTTGGTTGTGATTGGGTCATGCCCGCCTCACTTCGCAGCAGGCGCAGCAGCGGCCGGCGCCGGGGTGGCGGCTGCGCTTGCTACTGTATTGATAGCTGTCTGCGAAGGCGTGGCGGGGGCTACAGCCACTTTTTGCTGATAAATGGTGACTTTCTGGCCGGGCGAGAGCACATGCACCCCCGCGCTCACCACCAGCATGCCCGGCTGCAGTCCGCCGGCGATGACCGCCTCGTTGCCGTCCGCGGTGGCGATCTGGATGATTTGCGACCGGACCGTCATCGTCGTCTTGTCGAGCACCCAGACAGCGCTGGCCTTGCCCTCCTGGCGCAGCGCGCTGGTCGGCAGCTTGATCACCTGTACGCCGGTCGCGCCGCCCAGGCCCTGCGGCTGGATATACACCGTGGCGCCCAGCACCGGCGGCTCCTTCGTGTCCAGCGCCACCTTCACCGGGTAAGTCCGCGTGGCCGGATCGGCGCTGGCCGAGACCTCGCGCACCTTGCCGGCCAGCTCGGTAGCCTGCGACCAGACCCGCACCCTGACCGGCGCGCCGACCTTGATGGCGCCGACCTTGTCCTCGGGCACAGAAAACACCACGTCACGCGGGCCGTCGGCGGCGATGCGCAGCACCGGCGTGCCGGCGGTCACCACCTGGCCGGCTTCGGCCTCCACTGCGGTCACCACACCCGACACGTCCGCGACCAGCGCCGCATAGTTGGCCTGGTTGCCCTGTACGGCCAGCTGCGACTGGGCCTGCTCCAGTTGCGCCTGCGCCGCCTTCAGGGTGGTGTCGCGGCGTTCCAGTTCGGCGCCGCTGATGAAATTCTGGTCCTTGAGCTCCTTGTAGCGCTTGAAGTCGGCCGCCGCGAGGTCGCGGTTGGTACTGGCCGCAGCCACCTGGGCGCGCGCCGCATCGGCGGCGAGTTTGTAATCCTGGGGGTCCAGCTGGGCCAGCACCTGGCCGGCTTTCACATGCTGGCCGAGTTCGGCCTGCCGCCTGATGATTTTTCCGCCCACCCGGAAGCCCAGCCGGGACTCCACCTGGGCCTTCACCTCGCCGGCATACTCGTGGCTGGCCGTGAAGGAATCGGTTCCCACGGTCATCACCTTGACAGCGCGCACCGGCTCTTCGGGCGGGGCAGGCTTGGAACAGGCGGCCAGCACGGCGACACTGCAGAGGACGGCAAAAGCGGTTTTATTCATGGTGTGAAGGGACAAAAGCGGTGACGGGGGAGCCAAAAATCAGCGGGCGAACGGCACTACTGACTGACTGGTTAGTAATCTAGGGTAAATCACTAGCGGTGTCAAGCGACAATCCCCGCCATGACGCCAGGTTCCCCTTCCGGCCCCCCGCAAGCGTTGCGGCCGCCGTCCAGCCACTACGAAAACTTCCCGGTGGCCTCCGTCCTGTGCCCGCCGCGCCTGCGCCCGGCGATTGCCGCCATCTATTGGTTTGCCCGCAGCGCCGACGACATCGCCGACGAGGGCGACGCCCGGCCTGCGCAGCGCCTGCAGGACCTGGCAGCCTTCCGCGACGACCTGATGGCTGCGGCGGACGGCCGTCCCGGCTCCGGCCGCTGGCCGCAGGTGTTCGGCGCGCTTCAGCCCGTCATCGCGGAGTTCGACCTGCCGGTCAACCTGCTGGCCGACCTGCTCAGCGCCTTCGAGCAGGATGTGGTCAAACAGCGTTACGCCACGGAAGCCGAGCTGCTGGATTACTGCCGCCGTTCGGCCAACCCGGTGGGGCGACTGCTGCTGCACCTGTACGGCGTTCACGACGCCGACGCCCTGGGCCAGAGCGACCACATCTGCAGCGCCCTGCAACTCATCAATTTCTGGCAGGACCTCAGCGTGGACATCCCGCGCGGCCGCATCTACATCCCGCGCCAACTGTGGGCGGCGCACGGCGTGGACGAGGCGCAGCTGATGGCTCTCGACGTCTGTCCCGCCACTACAAAATTGATAGCTGCCTGCGCCCACAGCGCCAGGGCCCGCATGCTCCAGGGCACTGAACTTCCGGCCACTGTGGCGCGCCGGCTGGGCGGCTTCGATGGCTGGCGCGCGGCGCTGGAGCTGCGCTGCGTGATCCAGGGCGGCCTGCGCATCCTGGACAAGATGGCGGCGATGGACCACCGCACCCTGGCACAGCGCCCCAAGCTCGGGGCCTGGGACGCGGTGGTGATATTCATGAAGGCCCTGTTCTGATGGTGCGCGCAGTGCCCATCCCCCACGCCTGCCAGCTCGCCGGCCGGCAGCACGACGCCAACTTTGCCGACGCGTATGAAGTGCTGGTGCCGGCGTCCGGCTTCAGCGCCACCGAGATTTACCGCGCCCTGAGCCGGCAAACGCCGGGCTGGATCGACGCCCTGATGCGACTGCGCAACCGGGTGGTGAAACTCTTCGGCCTGAAAGACCTGGGCGCGCTGTCGTCCGTTGCTTCCGGGGACGCCGTGCCGGGCCAGCGCCTGGGGCTGTTCGAGGTGGTCAGCGTTGCGCCGCAGGAGCTGGTACTTCAGGACGACGACAAACACCTGGTGGTCCAACTGTCGGTGCTCAAGCAAAGCCATGATGCGGCGCACGACAAACTGACGCTGAGCACCGTGGTGCACATCCACAACCGGCTGGGCCGGGTTTACATGCTGTTTGTCGGCCCGGCCCACAAGATCATTGCGCCTGCGTCGCTGCGCCGCGCACCGGCTGCAGTCGCGGGCCTGCGACAATCCGGCACATGAGTCCTGAGGAATACGTCCAGCAAAAAGCCGCCGCGTCCGGCAGCAGTTTTTATTACGCCTTTCTGTTCCTGCCCCGGGAACGCCGCGCCGCCATCACCGCCTTCTACGCTTTTTGTCGCGAGATCGATGACGTGGTCGACGAGGTCACCGACACCGGCGTCGCGCACACCAAACTGGCCTGGTGGCACACCGAAGTCCTCAAGTCCTACGCCGGTGAGCCCACCCACCCGGTGATGAAAGCGCTGATGCCGCTGGCAGCGACCTACCGCATCGAGGCGCGCCACCTGCAGGCCGTCATCGAAGGCTGTCAGATGGATTTGTCGCAAAACCGCTACCTCGATTTCCCCAACCTCAAGACCTACTGCCACCTGGTGGCGGGCATCGTCGGCGAGGTGGCGGCGCGCATCTTCGGCCAGACCGACGAGGCCACCACCATCTACGCGCACAAGCTCGGCCTGGCCTTCCAGATGACCAACATCATCCGCGACGTCGGGGAAGACGCGATGCGCGGCCGCATCTACCTGCCGGTCAATGAGTTGCAGCAGTTCGATGTGAAGGCGCATGAGATCCTCAAGCGCCAGTACTCGGACCGTTTCACCGCGTTGATGAAATTCCAGACCGACCGCGCGCTGGCACTGTATGACGAGGCTCTGGCCCTGCTGCCCGAAGCCGACCGCCGCGCGCAAAAACCCGGCCTGATGATGGCCAGCATTTACCGCACCCTGCTGCGCGAGATCGCCGCCGACAACTACCAGGTGCTGCACCAGCGCGTCAGCCTGACGCCGCTGCGCAAGTTCTGGCTGGCCTGGAAAACGCAGGCCTTCGGAAAGGTCCAGTGAGCCCCCACGTTCCCCCACTTCGTGTGGGTCACTGCCCCCCGAGGGGGCGCTGCGCCTGCGGCCCGGCGAAGCCGGTTCCGCGGCCCCTGCTTGAGAAGACCCGCCGCGGCCAAGGCCTGCTAACCGGCCGCTGGCTCCGGGGACTGTGACGTGAAAATTGCAGTCATCGGCGCTGGCTGGGCCGGCTGCGCGGCGGCGGTGGAAGCCACGCGACTGTGCCAGCAGGTCACTCTGTTTGAAGCTGGCCGCATCCCCGGGGGCCGCGCGCGGCGCGTGGACGGGCAGTGGCCCGACGGCCGTCCGCTGCCGCTGGACAACGGCCAGCACATCCTGATCGGCGCCTACAGCGAGAGCCTGCAGTTGATGCGCGACCTGGGCCTGGATACGGCATCGCTGCTGCACCGCATGCCGCTGACCTTGCAGTTTCCCGATGGCCAGGGCTTGGCCTTTCCGTCGCTGCCGACGCCACTCGATGCCTTTGCCGGCATCCTGCGCGCGCGCGGCTGGTCCTGGCGTGACCGATTCTCGCTGCTGGGCGCTGCGCTGCGCTGGCAGATGGTGGGTTTCCAGTGCGCGCCGCAGATGTCGGTGGCGCAGCTGTGCAGGCCGCTCAGCCCGCGCGTGAACGCCGAGCTGATCGAGCCACTGTGTGTGTCGGCGCTCAACACGCCGGCTGACCGCGCCAGCGCCTCGGTGTTTTTACGCGTCCTGCGCGATGCGCTGTTTTCGCAGTCGGGCGGCTCCAACCTGCTGCTGCCCCGCACCGACCTCAGTGCGCTCCTGCCCGACGCTGCACTGGCCTGGCTGACGCGCCAGGGCGCCGATGTGCGCCTGGGTGCACGCGTGCAGGCGCTGGCGCCCGACGGCAGCGGCTGGACGCTGGACGGCGAGTACTTTGAGCGCGTGATCCTGGCCTGCCCGCCCGGCGAAGCGGCGCGGCTGGCGCAGGGCAGCGGCCTGCCTTGCGAGCCGTGGCTGGCGCAGGCGCGTGCGCTGCAGTTCGAAGCCATCACCACGGTGTATCTGTCGGCGCCCGGCGCGCGGCTGGCCCAGCCCATGCTTGCACTGCGGGCCAGCGCGCCTGAAGGGGATGCGCCGGCGCAGTTTGTGTTCGACCGCGGCCAGCTCGGCGGGCCCGACGGCCTGCTGGCCTTTATGGTGAGCGCCAGCCTCGGCGACGGCGCCGCGCTGACGCAACGGGTGCTGCGGCAAGGCCGGCAGCAGCTGGGGCTGACGCAACCCGTGGCCGTGCAGACGGTGGTGGAAAAACGCGCCACCTTCGCCTGCCTGCCCGGGCTGCAACGGCCGGCTACGCAGGTGTTGCCCGGTGTGCTGGCTTGCGGCGACTATGTGGCCGGGCCCTACCCCGCCACGCTGGAAGGCGCGGTGCGCTCGGGCCTGGAGGCGGCCGCGCTTGCTACCAAATAAGTAGCATGCCAAGTCCAGCCGACGGAGGCTGGAGGCATTTTTCTCTCACAAACCGGGGTTTAGGGCTGGGGCGCGCGACGCGCCATGGCGCGAACCTGCAATTGCGCGGGCCGCGCCAGGCAGCGCTGCAGCCAGTCGGCCAGGCGCGGGCACGCGGCCATCGCGTCCGCGCGCTGCACCCAGGCCAGCACCGAGGCCACGCAGATATCGGCCACGGTGAACCGTTCGCCGGCAATATGGCTGCGCTGCTGCAAATGCTGCTCCAGCACCTGCAGCACCGGCGCCAGCCGGCGCTCGGCTTGCAGCGCGAGTTCGGGCTTGCGCCGCTCTGGCGGCATGGCGACCCGGTGCATCAGAAAGGTCAGCGCGTCTTTTTCGCACTCGGTCACGGCCCAGAAGGTCCAGCGCAGGATGTCTGCGCGTTCGGCATGGTCCTGCGCCGCCAGCGAGAGACCGTCGGCCCCCTGGAAACGTTCTGCCAGGTAGAGGGCGCAGGCCATGGACTCCCAGACAACGATGCCGTCGTCGTCGATGACCGGGATGTGGCCGTTCGGGTTGAGCGCCAGGAAGGCCGCCGTGCGTGTCGCGCCGCCCTCGTACACCTGCGCAATGTGTTCGTAGTCCAGGCCCAGCTCCTGCGCCACCCAGAGCGGGCGCGAGGTGCGGGAGGCGGCGATGCCATGGATCTTCAGCGTCATGCCTGCGCCTCCGCCGCGCGGAACAGGTCACACAGTTCGGTGAGGGTGGTCACGGTTTCGTGCGGCGACGCCTCGTGCGTCCACAAATGGTCGAAGCGGTTGACCCACACGGTCTGCATGCCCGCGTTGAGCGCACCCAGCACATCGAGCGTGGCATCGTCGCCGACGTGCAGCACATGGTGCGCGGCAACTTCCACCGCGCCGGCCGCTGCGTGAAAAATCCTCGGATCGGGCTTGCCCACGCCAAACTGCTGCGCGCTGATGGCGGCCCGGAAATATTTGCCCAGGCCCACGCGCTCCACCTCGGCGTTGCCATTGGACAAGGCCACCACCGGAAAGCGCGACGCCAGGTAGTCCAGCGACAGCATCACATCCTCAAACAACGTGACCTCATGGCGCGCGGCAAAAAAAACATCGAAGGCGTCGTCGGCCAGCAGCGGGTTTTCCTTCGAGCGGTACAGCGCCAGGCGGATGGCCTCGCGCCGGATCGCGCTGAGGTTGTGCTTGAGTTCGGGCCGCGTGCGCACGATCTGCTCGCGGATATCATGGCGCGCGGTCGGGTTGGCAAAAAGCGCGGCGGTCATGGGCGCATGGCGGCCCAGGTAGTCATCGAGGGCGGCCTCAGCCCGTTCTATGGCGGGCCATACAGGCCAGAGGGTGTCGTCAAGGTCAAGGGATATGGCTTTAATAATTGTCAGGTCAAGCATAGGTAAGGGAGAATAACCCATGACTTTCGCCCCGGAACCACCCTTTACCCACGGCCAGCCCGCAAAAGCCGGATCAGCGATTGCCGTGTTGTATTGCAACCTCGGCACACCTGATGCGCCTACCGCCGCAGCGCTGCGCCCCTATCTTGCGCAGTTTCTCGGTGACCACCGCGTGATCGAGATTCCGAAAGTGCTGTGGTGGTTCGTCCTGCACGGCATCATCCTGCGCGTGCGGCCCAAAAAATCGGCGGCCAAGTACGCGAGCATCTGGACGGACCAGGGCTCACCCCTCAAGGTGTGGACGGCGGCACAGGCTGCGGCGCTGGGCGACACGCTGGCCGCGCGCGGCCATCGGGTGATCGTGCGTTACGCCATGCGTTACGGCAATCCGTCGATGGCCTCGCAGCTGGACGCGCTCAAGGCCGAAGGCGTGACACGCATCCTGGTGCTGCCGGCCTATCCGCAGTACAGCGGCACCAGCACCGCCAGCGTGTTCGACGCCGTTTACAGCTGGGCCGCCAAAGCGCGGCGCATTCCCGAGCTGCGCTTCGTCAACAACTACCACGACCACCCGGGCTACATCGCGGCGCTGGCGGCACAGGTGCAAACGCACTGGGCTGCGCAGGGCCGCGCCGACAAGCTGGTGATGAGTTTTCACGGCGTGCCCGAGCGCACCCTGCATCTGGGCGACCCCTACCACTGCGAATGCCACAAGACCGCGCGCCTGCTGGCCACACAGCTGGGTCTGGCGAAGGAAGACTATGTGGTCACCTTCCAGTCGCGTTTCGGCAAGGCTAAATGGCTGGAGCCCTATACCGAGCCGACCCTGGTCGCCCTGGCGCAGGCCGGCACCCGCAGCGTCGATGTGATCTGCCCCGGCTTCACCGGCGACTGCCTGGAGACACTGGAAGAAATCAACATGGAAGCGCGCGAAGCGTTTCTTCGCGCCGGCGGCACCAGTTTTAATTACATCGCCTGCCTCAATGACGGCCCGGCGTGGCTGCAGGCGCTGGCCGACATCGCGCAGCAGCACCTGGCCGGCTGGCCGACGCAAGCGGCGCCGGATGTGTGGGCGCTGGCTGCGTCAAGCGCGGCGGCACGGGCGATGGGCGCGCCTCAGGCCTGAAAGGTTACCGTCGGCTGATCACCACGCCGCCACCGGCGCCCGAGCTGTCGTTGTTGCTGCCGCGCAGCAGATTGTTGCTGGCGATGGTCATGGTGTAGGTGTCGGGGCTGTAGTTGCCGGAACCCTGCAGGTAAACCGGGTTGCTGCCCTGGATCACAACGGTGTTGCCGCGCACGCTGACCTGCACATCCTGCCTGACCTTCTTGGACTGGCCCTGGTTATTGGTGAACTCCAGCACCATCACGCCACGCCCCCCGCCCTGCACGCGCAAGGTGCCGTTGTAGGGAAAACCTGAAGAGCCCGCATAGTCCACCAGCCACTCGCCCTGCATCTGGAACTCCGCAGGAGCGACGTCTCGCGACCGGCTGCCGCTGTTGTTATCGTTATTGCTGCGGCTGTTGCTGTTGTCGCTGCGGTTGTTGTTATCGCTGTTGCTGCGGGCGTTGTTGCTGTCACGCGAAGGCGCGTCCTGCGCCGGCGAAGATGTGGCCGCATCACAACCCCAGGCGCGCACCTTGCAGCTTGAGCCGCCCTTGGCACGGCATTCCGAATTGGCACGCGCTTGCACCGCAGAGCTGGTGGCGCCGGTTGCCCATCCGTAAGCATTGGAGCCCTTGGCCTGGTCCGCCGAATAGGCCGCACATTCGGCACGGAAGCGCAGCACCACGCTGCAATCGCCGCCGCACTCGCGCGTCGCGCGCGCGTCGGCCTGGTCGATGCTCGGGTGGTTAAAGGAAAAGCCGTATTTTTCGCCCTGCAGGGTGTCGATGGCGAGCGAGCCAGCCGCCATGGCCTGGCCGCCCGCAAGAGCAAAAAACAAAATCAACGCGAGTTTGGCTGCCGCCGCCTTTATTCCTGGGATCATGGTTGTATGCCTGTTGGAGTACGTTGTGAATTGGAAAGAGCCTGCGGTGAAAGCCATTGCGCCCTGCCCTGCCTGTCTGCCCGCCAATTATGAAGCCTTCATCCCCTTTGGCCTTGTTAGGCGCTCATCAATTTGAGGCAGGTGTGCACACGCCGCCACTGCCCGACAATGGCCCAAGGGCGACACCCCTTCCGTACGCCATGTCCCGCTCATCTCCAAAACAAGGAAGCCACCGTGCACGCACTGACACTGCTCTCGCTCAATGACGGAATTCTGCAGGTGATGCACAGCGAGCACGGCCACGTCGGCAACCTCAAGCGCATCGGCAGTGCCTGGAAGTTCAAGGCCGTGGGTTACGGCTCCGGCGGTGAAGTCATCCCCGGTGGCGGCCCGCTGACCGATCGCCACAACACACCGTTTGCAGCGCCTGACGAAGCGCTGGTCAATGCGGCGCTGGGTTCCCCATAAAAAATCCTGTCCAATAGCACCATGGAACCCAGCAGCAACACCTCCGACCAACGCCTGACCGATCTCGAGATCAAGGCCTCCTTTACCGAAGACCTGCTCGACAAACTCGACAGCGTCATCGTGCGTCAGCAACAGCAAATCGACGCGCTGATCCGCGAGATCGCCGACCTGAAGCAGCAAGCGCCGGCGGATGGCGGGGTCGGGACGGTGCGCAGCTTGCGGGATGATTTGCCGCCGCATTTTTGAAACAAGGGGACAGGTGATATGAGAGTCCTCTTTGTCTGCAGCAAAAACAAATGGCGCAGCCCGACGGCCGAGAGCATCTTCTCGGAGGAGCCGGGTATCGACTGTATGTCTGCCGGGCTGAACCATGACTCCGACAATCCGCTCACGGCGGAACTGGTGGACTGGGCAGAGATCATCTTTGTCATGGAGACCGGCCAGAAGACAAAGCTTCAGGCCAGGTACAAGGAACAGCTTGCAGGCGCAAGGGTCGTCTGTCTGGGCATCCCGGACAAGTACCCTTTCATGGATCCGGCGCTGATCAAGCTCCTGAGAACCAAGGTGACTCCGTATCTCCGACCAAACCATTCCGGATGAATTGCGACGACGAAAGCGCCAGGCACTCTCCCAACGCCAACAAATTGGGCGAAAATTGGTGCACGAGTTAAGCCGCAGGTTTTTCGGTCTACATTACGGCAGGCAGCACAGGATGTCCTCCTTCTCAGATCCCAATGCGATTGCCAACTACGCAGAAAACGCAACCCGACGTGTTCCCGGCTTGAATGACGTACATCGCATGTCAGCCCTGCTATTGGCTGAAAGCACACCTCCTCACGGGCGAATTTTGGTCGTTGGCGCTGGCGGTGGCATGGAACTCAAGTTCTTCGCGCAGTCGTTTCCAGGCTGGCGATTTGACGGCGTTGATCCCTCCGCCGAGATGTTGAGCCTGACAAAGACAGCTCTTGGACCGCTGGCCACTCGCGTTCATCTACATCATGGCTATATCGAAGCGGCACCTATGGGGCCGTTCGATGCGGCCTCTTGTCTCTTGACGCTGCACTTCACCCCAGAAGCTGAACGCTACAGAACATTGTGTGAAGTCCGCTCGCGATTGAAGCCCGGAGGAGTTTTTGTTGCCATGCACTACAGTATTTCTCAACACCACCCAGAGCGCGAGC
>Ga0307516_10006604_pt1 | contig 13558 bp, 12 predicted proteins | sample 19_EM_MG_FD_203310 | JGI IMG/M metagenome (GOLD analysis project Ga0307516, IMG submission 203310) | Populus trichocarpa ectomycorrhiza microbial communities from riparian zone in the Pacific Northwest, United States - 19_EM | ecosystem: Host-associated > Plants > Roots > Unclassified | place... | reverse complement strand
CGACTGTGGATCGCAATCAGTCTGCCCAGTGGCTGCGCAGCAGCTACTGCGGCACCAACGCCTGCGTCGAGGTTGCGGAGGTGTCGGGCCAGTTCATGGTCCGGGACTCCAAGAACCCCGCCGTAGCCCCGCTGTCCTTCACCCGGGATGAGTGGGTCGCCTTCGTTCGTGGTGTCAAGGCGAACGAGTTCGGCGGGGAATGAAACGTCGCTGATCTGCGTGCGGCAGTGTGGTCCGCACGCAGATCAGTGAAGTATCCATAAATAGCGGGGTTGGAGCTACCGCGGCTGGGTCACGCGCCGAGGGTGGATACAGCACAACCTCACCGCCGGTTCCGATGGGTGTGCACGGCCGGACAAAAGCCGTTATTGCGGATAATTGGCCATGAATGCGAGGCTCCTCACGCTTTCACTCATCTTTGCTTCTTCGTGAGCCAGCGCGGATCCCTTACCGTGGGGTCGGGGAACCGTCACGGAGGAGCAAGCATGACCAACTCCACGGAGCAACCGGCTTGGCGCAAAAGCAGTCGGTGCGGGCATACCACCTGTGTCGAGGTCGCCAAGGTCGGAAACGAGTACCTGGTCCGCGATGGTAAGGACCTCGGCACCACACCTCTCCGCTTCACCGAGGAGGAATGGGCCGCGTTCGTGGACGCGGTCAAGGCAGGGGAGTTCAGGTTCCAGTGACCGATTTCGGTCGCTGATCTTCTGCCAATACCCGCTGTGCCGCGGGTTGAGCGCGGCATACTTCGCTGGTGGGCGACACCGAGCCACGGCCGGAGAGTGACAACCGGGTCACCGACCCTGGACGGTTTCGCGTACTGCACGGTGCCGCCGAAACTCTGCTCGACGAGTTGACCGAACGCTATGTCGTCGATCGGCGGGAAAGCACGGAGCCGGTCGGGCCCGAGCCCGGCGCCGACGTCGTGCGTGCCGTTCGGCTGATTCCTCGCAGTCCCGCCGCTGGGCCGCTCTCGATCGCCTTCACCGACTTCCCCGGGGTTGTCTTGCGGCTCGGCCGGTGGTTCTGCCAGGCATTGCCCGCCTGCGGCTGCGACGACTGCGCCGAGGATCCGGCCGAGCTGGTCGCCGGCCTCCGGGCGCGGGTCGCCGCGCACGTCGAGGGCGGGCTCTGGGAGCGGATCCGGCGCGGCCTGACCGGCTCCTGCCTGGAGACCAGGCTGATCGGGCCCGGCCTGCGGGCCGGCCGGGAGGAGCAGATCGACGCGGGCGAGGCCCGTGCGGCCCGGCGCGAGGGCTTCGCCGCGCCGGTCCAATGGGCGCCCTGGCCGCGCCGCGCTCCATAGGTTCTCGGGCACCCCCAGTGCGTGCCGCCTTCGGTCCTAGGTCGCCCGGCCGCCGAGCAGGTCGATCGCGAGGCGGATCGCCGGGCGGCGTACGACGTTCGCCATGGAGAGTTCGCCGCGGCAGAACGACTCGAAGGCCCGCCAGCCCAGCGGCGTCGCCATGGCGGCGTGCACGAGACGCGGATGCCGGGCGAAGACGTGCAGCAGGCGCCGGCCGGCCGCCATCTCGGGCACCAGGCCGCGCGTGACGAGCTGATCGTATTCGGCCAGGTCGGCCGGCGACTGGGCGTGGGCCGCGACCTGGCCGGCCCACACACCCGATCGCAGTGCGTAACTGATGCCCTCGCGGGTCCACGGTTCCAGCAGGCCCGCGGCGTCGCCGACGACCAGCACCCGGCCCCGGCGCAGCGGTGCCTCGTCGGTGCGGCAGCGCGTCAGGTGACCGGAATCGCGGATGATGCGGCGGTCGGACAGACCCAGTTGCCCCAGAAAACGGGACAGATAGTCCTTCGTCTCGGCGCCCCGGCCCTTCGTCATGATCACGCCAACCGTGAGCTCGTCGTCCTTCGGGAAGACCCAGCCGTACGAGCCGGGCACCGGGCCCCAGTCGAGCAGGACGCGGCCGCGGTAGGCGGCGCGGTCGGCCTCGGTCGCGGCCACCTCCACCTCAAGGCCGAGATCCTGCTGCGCGAAGGCCACGCCGACGTGCCGTGAGCTGACCGCGGCCGAGCCGTCGGCCCCGATGACGACGCGCGCGGTGAGCGCTTCCCCGCTGGCCAGGGTCACCGTCGCGGCGTCGGCGTCCTGGCCGATCGCGCGGACCTGGGAGTTCTGCCGCACGTGGGCACCGGCCAGGACGGCCGCCTTGTACCAGGCGAAGTCGAAGTCGTCCCGCCGTACCATCGTCAGCACCGGACGCGGTGACCGGCGCGTGAAGGCCCGCCGCCCGTTGTCGGTGAAGGTGATGGCTGCGACCGTGTCGCGGGCCGGCACGGTGATCCGGGAGCTTGCGGCCGCCAGCGAGGTGCCGATGAGCCCGCCGCCGCAGGTCTTGTAGCGCGGGTGCTCCGCGCGTTCCAGCACGACCGTCCGCGCTCCCGCCGACGCCGCCGCGTGCGCCGCCGCCAGGCCGCCCGGACCGGCACCAACCACTGCCACGTCCCACTCCGCTACCACGAGCGGGAGTCTATCCAGGAGTCGGTATGTACATTCGTACGCATGAGCGCGACCACGGTCGTCGCCGGGCACACCGGCGTCGTCGACGCTGCGAAGCGTGCGGTCTACATCGCGTTCTTCGGCGCGGGCGCCACGATGGCATCCTGGGCCACCCGGATTCCGCAGATCCGCGACGGCCTCGGGCTGACCCCGTCGCGGCTCGGCCTGGTGCTGCTGGCCATCGCCGCCGGGTCGATCGTGTCGCTGGTGCTTGCCGGCCAGATGGTGGCGAGGTTCGGGTCGCGGGGCACGGTCGCGGCGATGGCCGCCTTGCTGCTGGTCGCGCTGAGCGCGGTGGGGATCGGCTACCCGTACGGCGTGGCCCCGGTGGTGGTCGGCCTCTTCTTCCTCGGGTTCGCGAACGGGGCCTGGGACGTGGCGATGAACGTGCAGGGCGCCGGGGTGGAACGGCTGCTCGGGAAGGCGATCATGCCCCGCTTCCACGCCGGCTACAGCGTCGGCACGGTGGCGGGTGCGCTGGCCGGTGCCGGGGCGGTGGCGCTGCACGTGCCGGTCACGGCCCATCTTGTCGGCTCGGCGATCCTGGTCGGGGCGATCGTGATCTGGTCGGTCCGCGGCTTCACCCCGGACGACGCGGAACGCACAGTCGCGGAACGCCCAGTCGCGGAGGGCTCGGTCGCGGAGGGCTCGGTCGCGGAGAGCGACGGCGGCGGGCTGCGGCGTACGCTCGCGACCTGGCGGGAACCGCGCACCCTGCTCGTCGGAATCTTCGTGCTGGCCTTCGCCTTCGCGGAGGGCACGGCCATCGACTGGATCAGCATCGCCATGATCGACGGGTACGGCGCGCCGGCCACGGTCGGCACGCTGGCCTTCGCCACGTTCCTGACCGCGATGACGCTGGGTCGCTGGTTCGGCCCGGCACTGCTGGACCGGTACGGCCGGGTGGTCGTCGTCCGGGCGCTCGCCGTGCTCAGCCTCGCCGGCCTGACCCTCTTCGTCTTCGGGCCGAACACGGCCACGGCCTTCGGCGGCGCGCTGCTCTGGGGCGTCGGGGCGTCGCTGGGCTTCCCGGTGGGGATGAGCGCCGCGGCGGATGATCCGGCCCGGGCGGCGGCGCGGGTGAGCGTGGTGGCATCGATCGGGTACTGCGCATTCCTGGGCGGTCCGCCGCTGATCGGTTTCCTGGGTGATCACGTCACGGTGCTCAGGGCGCTGACGGCGGTGGCGGTGCTGCTCGCGGTGGCCACGGCGGCGGCGGGAGCGATCCGCCCGCTGGCGGCCACCCCATCCGATTCTCGGTGAGCCACCGATGCAAGCCGGTAACAATGTCACGGAACCGCGGAATTGCCGAAGCCCAGGCCAGGTGCCTGACTCTGCTGGCGAAGCCGGTGATTGGTGTTTTGGCAGGGTGACGGTCGTCCTCTTCGGGAGCCGGTGAGGTCTCGTAGCCGAGCGGTATCGGCGTGGCTCACCAACTGCCTCGCGGCACTGACCTGCGCAAACTTGACGTCCCGAGCAACACCGGCGGCTGCCCGAAATCTGTGAGATTCAACCGCCCCGCCCCGCCCCGCCCCGCATGCGGGTGGCGATCTTCGCTGGATAGTGGTGCCGGCAGACTTTGGAAAGGCGTTTCGCCTGATTTTGGCAACACACATCTGGGAGATATGCGGCATCCAGGACGCGCTGGTGGGTCGGCGGCGGTCGTGGCCGGTGGCGCTGGCAGACGTTGGAGAGTAAAGGTTCGCTCCGCACATTACCTCTCCAAGATTGCCGCCGGCGCCGGCAAGATGGGGGAAATAGGGCGGTTTGCGAGCCCGGGAAATCCGGATCGTGGGACCGACGCCCAACCTCCGGGAACCACGCTCACCAGGTGAGCGAGGCGCCCAACCTCCGGGCAGGCACCATCACCCCACATGGGGACACGGCAAGCAGCCTCCGGGACTCGTGAACAAGGCTCCTCCGCACCCTGCCGATCCAAGATCGTCAGCGGGGGTGACGAGATAGGCGAGATATTCCGGTTTGTGGAGGTGGCACGGCCAGCGAATGGCAGGAATTCATCGCCGGCGCCAAGAACGGCGATTTCGACGACGTTAATTAAGGGTCGGTAAGGGTACCGAGAACGTGGGGACCCCATCTTCGAGCCGTTAGGCGGCCGAGGCCCAGGCTTCGTCTTCGGCTTTCTTTTGGGCCATGCCCTGCTCGCCGTTGTAGCGGGCGAATTTTGGCAGGGCCGCCGCCAAGGCTGCCGTTCCGATGATGCAGAGGACGCCGCCGAGCCAGATTGATCCGCCTATGCCTAGGCGGGTCCGGGCCATCAGGCCCGAGCGGAGTTGGCCCAGCAGCGGACCCGTTGAGTATGACAGCATTTCTATTCCGGCCAGCCGGCCGCGCAGGTGGTCCGGGATCGTCTGGCTCCAGATGATCATGCGGAAGATGCCCGAGACCATGTCCGCGGCGCCGGCGAAGGCCAGGCAGGCCAGGGTGAGCCAAAGGGTGTTGGACAGGCCTACGCCGATGATGCCCGCTCCCCACAGGGCCGCCGCGATCAGCACCATGAGGCCGTGCCGGTGCACTCGGTTGGTCCAGCCTGAGCCCAGCGTGGCCAGCATGGAGCCGACCGCCGGGGCCGCGTAGAGCAGGCCCAGCACCTTGGGGCCGCCGAGCTGGTTGGCCAGGAACGGGTACAGCGCCTGCGGCATGCCGAAGAACATGGCGTTGATGTCGACCAGGTAGGTGCCCAGCAACTCGGGGCGGCCGCGGGCGTACCGCAGGCCCGTTGCGACCGCGCGTAGTGACGGACGGTCCGCGGCCGGTGGGGGTGGCACCGCCTTGACCAGGGTGAGGCAGGCCACCGAGACCGCGAAGGTGGCCAGGTCGAACGCGTAGACCCAGGCCAGGTCCACCGTGGCGATCAGGATGCCGGCCAGCGCCGGGCCGCCCAACTGGGCGATCTGCATGCCGAGCGAGCGCAGCGACATGGTTGCCGGTAGTTCCGCCGGCTGCACCAGGCGGGGGAGCATCGCCTCGAGCGCCGGTCGTTGCAGGCCGTCGACCGCGGCGGTCAGCGCCGCGACCACGAACAGCAGCCACAGGTGGGGCCGGTCGGACAGGGTGTTGATCAGCAGCACGCCGCAGAGTGCGGCGAGGGCGACCTCGCCGCCGCGGACCAGCAGGCGCCGGTCCAGGAAGTCGGCCAGGGCGCCGCCCACGAAGGCCATGACCAGCAGCGGTACGAGCTCGCAGACGCCGATCAGGCCGACCATCAGCGGGTCGTCGGTGAGCCTCGCGACCTGGTACGGGATCGTGACGTAGGTGATGAACGACCCGAGGCCCGACACCGCCCCGCCGAAGAAGACCAGGCGGAAGTCGCGGGAGGTGCGCAGCGGGGTGAGGTCCAGCGCCCACCCTCGCCTGGGTCGGTCGGTCACGTTCGGCATCCTGCCCCACCCGTCGGTGGGGCCGCGACGCTATTTCAGGACCATCCGGCCCGTGGCCTCGAAGGATGCCAGGTCGGCCAGGGTCTCGCCGATGATCAGCGACTTGGGGCCGGGCAGCGCGTCCAGCGGGAAGAAGCCGGCGTCCACCGACTCGTCCGTCACCCGCTGCAGCTCACCCTCCCAGGTGTGGATCCGGAAGGACATCAGGATCTGCTGGTACGTGTGGCCCCACTCGTTGGTGTATGTGTACGAGGTGTAGAACGCGAACGGCGTCAGGGACGTCGCGCGCAGGCCGGTTTCCTCCCAGACCTCGCGGATCGCGCACTCCTCCATGCTTTCCCCCAGCTCCATCGCGCCCGCCGGGATCGCCCAGCGGCGGTTGTCGGAGCGTTGGATCAGCAGGAGCCTGCCCTGCTCGTCGAGGAGGACGCCGCGCGCGCCCACGAACAGGATCGTGTCGGCGTCGCCCACGCTCGAACGGACCCGACCCAGATAAGACTCGTCCCACGTCAATGCCACGGGCCTAGATTAGTCAGGCCGACTTCTTCGCCGCCTTCTTGGCCGGGGCCGTCTTGGCCGGGCTTGTCTTCTCAGCCGGCGTCGCCTTGGCGGGTGCTGCCTTCTTGGCGGCCGTCTTTTTTGCCGGGGCAGCTTTGTCGGCCGGTGTCGACTTGGTGGCCGTACGGGATTTGGCTGCGGTGATCGGGGTGGCCTCGACGCTCTTGGCCCGGGCCTCCGGGGTTTCGCCCCGCGCCTGCTTGGCGCGCTCGACGCTGGCCTTGAGCGCCGCCATCAGGTCGACCGCGGCAGCGGGCGCCTCCTCGGCCTCCTCGGGCGCGACGATCTCGCGGCCCTCGACCTTCGCGTCGATGACCTCCTGCAGCGCGGCCCGGTAGTTGTCGGTGAACTCGTCGGGCTTGAAGCTGCCGGACATCGAGTCGATCAGCGAACTTGCCATCGCCAGCTCGGCCGGGCGGGTCTCGATGTCCTCGTCGAGGAAGCCGAAGTCGGGGGTGCGCACCTCGTCGGGCCAGAGCATGGTGTTGAGGACCAGGACGTCGTCGCGCACGCGCAGGGTCGCGAGTTGCTCGCGCTGGCGCAGCGCGATCTTGACGATGGCAACCCGGTCGGCCTCGCTCAGCGCGTCCCGGAGCAGGATGTAGGGCTTGGCGGCCTGTCCCTCCGGCTCGAGGTAGTAGGCCTTGGCGAACAGGATCGGGTCGATCTGCTCGGCCGGCACGAACTCCAGCACGTCGATCGCCCGCGACGTGGTCAGCGGCAGGTCGGCGAAGTCCTCGTCGGTGAGGATGACCATTTCCCCGCCGCCGATGTCGTAGCCCTTGGCGATGTCGTCGTAGGTCACCTCCTCGCCGTCGACCGAGCAGGTGCGCTTGTATTTGATCCGGCCGCCGTCGGTGCGGTGCACCTGGTGGAAGCGGATGTCCTTCTCCTCGGTCGCCGAGAAGAGCTTCACCGCGATCGACACCAGGCCGAACGAGACCGCACCCTTCCAGATCGCCCGCATAATCGCCTCCTACCCCCGCGTGAGCTGCGCCCCAACTCAGAATGGCATCACTGAGACGCCTGCGTAAGGTGTTCGGTCCTGCCTATGGTGATCAGGTGCCTGGTGCGCCGCTCTCGCCGATGCTCGCGACCTCGGGCGTGCTGCCCCGGGGGCCGGGCTGGAGCTACGAGTTCAAGTGGGACGGGGTTCGGGTCCTTTCCTCCTTCGCCGGCGGCCCGCCGCGGCTCTGGGCGCGCTCCGGCGCCTCGGTGACCCTGGCGTATCCCGAGCTTGCCGCGCTGTCGCTGCCCCCGGATTCTTTGGTGGACGGCGAGATGGTGGTGCTGGACGCGGCCGGGCGGCCGTCGTTCACCTCGCTGGCCGAGCGGATGCACGTCCGGGAGCCGGGGCGGGCGGCCCGGCTGGCCGCCACGCTGCCGGTCACCTACATGATCTTCGACCTGCTCCGGTATGACGGGCAGTCGCTGCTCTCGCTTCCGTACGCCGCGCGCCGGGCCCGGCTCGAGGAGCTTGACCTGGGTGCCGGGCACTGGATGGTGCCGCCGGCGTTCACCGACGGGCCGGCGACCGAGGCCGCCGCGCGGGAGAACAGCCTTGAGGGCGTGGTCGCGAAGCGGCTGGACACGCCGTACGTGCCGGGGGCGCGGTCGCCGGACTGGATCAAGGTCAAGTTCGATCGGAGCGGCGACTACGTCGTCGGCGGTTGGCGCTCGGGGGTCCGCAAGCTCGGTGGGCTGCTCGTGGGCGTGCCCGGGCCGGACGGGCGGCTGCGGTTCCGCGGCCGGGTGGGTGGCGGGATCGGGGCGGCCGCGGAGCAGCGGCTGCTGTCGGAGTTGGCGCCGCTGGAGGCCCGCGAGTCGCCGTTCGCGGTCGGGGCCGTACCCAGGGAGGACGCCCGCGGCGCACACTGGGTGCGGCCCGAAATGGTGGTCGAGGTCCGCTACGGCAACCGGACGCCCGACGGACGGTTGCGGTTCCCGCGCTTCCTTCGGCTGCGACCGGACAAGTCCCCGGACGAGTGCGTGGAGGAGGACGACGATGGCTCCTGAACGGTTCGCCGTCCAGATCGACGGGCGCGACCTGGAGCTGTCGAATCTCGACAAGCTCATGTATCCGGCCGCCGGCTTCACCAAGGGCGAGGTCATCGACTACTACACCCGCGTCGCACCGGTCCTGCTGCCGCACCTGAGGCATCGGGCGCTGACCCGGATCCGCTATCCGAACGGGGTCAACGGCGCTCATTTCTTCGAGAAGAACGCGCCGGGCGGGACGCCGTCCTGGGTACGGCTGGTCGCGCTGCCGGTGCCGGGCTCGACCATGGCCCGCGAGACCATCGACTTCGTGGTGGTGGACGAGCTGGCGACGCTGGTCTGGGTGGCGAACCTCGCGTCGCTGGAGTTGCACACCCCGCAATGGCGGATCGGCGCCGACCCGGACCTGCTGGTCGTCGACCTGGACCCGGGCGCGCCCGCCGGGCTCCGGGAGTGCTGCGGGGTCGCGATGCTGCTGCGCGACCGGCTCGGCGAGGACGGCGTCACGGCCTATCCGAAGACTTCCGGCAAGAAGGGCATGCAGTTGTGCTGCCCGATCTCCGGCAGCCAGTCGTCGGAGGTCGTGTCGGAGTATGCGAGGACGGTCGCCGAGGAGCTGGCGGCGATGGTGCCCGGCTCGATCACCGCCAAGATGGCGCGGGCGATCCGGCCGGGGAAGGTCTTCATCGACTGGAGCCAGAACGCGGCGGCGAAGACCACGGTGGCGCCGTATTCGCTGCGCGCGCTGGACCGGCCGCTCGCCTCCGCGCCGCTGACCTGGGACGAGGTCGAGGCGTTCGCGACCGGGGCGGAGCCGGCCCGGCAACTCGGCGCGAGCGAGGTGTTGGAGCGCGTGGCCACCCACGGCGACCTGCTCGCGGATCTGCTGACACCGGGTGCCCGGCTGCCCTGAACGCTTGCGTGGTTGAGGTACCTTGCGTCGCAAGGTACCGTGTGCGGCATGACGGATGTCGCGCAGCTCTCGACCAGCCTCCGGCGGGGGACGCTTGAGTTCTGCGTGCTCGCCATGGTGGAGCACGAGGACCGGTACGGCACCGAGATCGTTCGACGTTTCGGCGAGGAGCGGAACCTCGCCGCCTCCGAGGGCACGATCTATCCGCTGCTGTCCCGGCTACGCCGCGTGGGCTGGCTGGACAGCAAATGGAGCGAGTCGCCGACCGGGCCGCCGCGGCGCTACTACGCGCTCACCGACAGTGGGCGATCGGCGCTGGAGCACTTCCGCACCGAGTGGGTTTCGTTTCGACAGACCGTCGACCGTCTCGTAGGGACCGGTGGGGCATGAGCAGCGACAAGACCGACGACGCCGTCGCCGAATATCTGTACGAACTTCAGTTGCGGCTGAGCGGCCTGCCCGTGTTGCAGCGCCGCGAACTGCTCGCGGATCTGGAAGCGCACATCACCAACGAGCGTGCCGAGCGCGGCGTGGTCTCCGAGAGCGAGGTGCTGGAGATCCTGGAGCGGCTGGGCAGCCCGGAGGTGGTGGCGGCCGCGGCGTACGAGGAAGCGGGTCTGCTCCAGCCGCTGCCCGGCGGCCGGTCGCTGGTCAGCCGGCGGCCCGTACCGGCTCGGCCCGCCTTCGCCTTCGCCGGGGACGGCCCGCCCGCGCCCTACTCCCTGCCGCCGGTCCCGCCGCCCCCGGACGAGCCGGCCTCCGCCGGCCCGTTCCCGCCGGCCGGGCCCGCCTTCGCCGCGCCGCCGCCGTTCACCGGGCCGCCCTACTTCGGGGGCATGCCGCTCAGCGAGCCCAAGCACCAGCCGAACAACAAGGTCGGTGCGCGAATCGCCATCGCGGTCGCGCTCGTCGCGGCCGTCGTCATCCTGTTCGGTTGCCTGGCGGGGGCCTTCCTCGCGAGCACGTCGAGCGTTCAGGAAGCGCCCGCCGTGGACGCGGTGCCGACGGAACCGCTCGCCCCGGCGGCCCCCGAAATCGGGCGTTAGTCGACCTGAGGCAGGGGCGGCCCGAGCACGTCGTCCGCGTCCACGATCGTGTACGCATACCCCTGCTCCGCCAGGAAGCGCTGGCGGTGCGCCGCATACTCGGTGTCGATCGTGTCGCGGGAGACCACCGTGTAGAAGTGCGCCTGCCGGCCGTCCGCCTTCGGGCGCAGCACCCGGCCCAGCCGCTGGGCCTCCTCCTGCCGCGACCCGAACGTGCCCGACACCTGGATCGCCACCGCCGCCTCGGGCAGGTCGATGCTGAAGTTGCCGACCTTCGAGATCACCAGGGTGCGCAACGTGCCGGAGCGGAACTCGTCGAACAGCCGCTCCCGCTCCTTGTTGGTGGTCGAACCCTGCACGATCGGGGCGTCCAGATACTCGCCCAGCTGGTGCAGTTGGTCGATGTAGCCGCCGATCACCAGCACCTGCTCGTTCGGGTGCTTCTCCAGCAGGGCCCGGACCACCGGCAGCTTCGTGCGGGCGGTCGCCGCCACCCGGTAGCGCTCCTCGGCCTCTGTCACCGCGTACGTCATGCGCTCGGCGTCCGTCAGCGTCACCCGGACCTCGGTGCACTGGGCCGGCGCGATCCAGCCCTGCGCCTCGATGTCCTTCCACGGCGCGTCGTACCGTTTCGGGCCGATCAGCGAGAACACGTCGCCCTCCCGGCCGTCCTCGCGCACCAGGGTCGCGGTCAGGCCCAGCCGCCGGCGGGCCTGCAGATCCGCGGTGAAGCGGAAGATCGGCGCCGGCAGCAGGTGCACCTCGTCGTAGATGACCAGGCCCCAGTCGCGCGCGCCGAAAAGGTCGAGGTGGGTGAAGGCGCCGCCGCGCCGCGAGGTGAGCACCTGGTACGTGGCGATGGTGACCGGACGGATCTCCTTGCGCTCGCCCGAATACTCGCCGATCTCGTCCTCGGTCAGCGACGTGCGGGCGACCAGCTCGCGCTTCCACTGCCGGCCCGCGACCGTATTCGTCACCAGGATCAGCGTCGTCGCCGAGGCTGTGGCCATCGCCGCCGCGCCGACCAGCGTCTTGCCGGCGCCGCAGGGCAGCACGACCACGCCGGAGCCGCCCGCCCAGAAGCAGTCCACGGCCTCCTGCTGGTAGGACCGCAGGGTCCAGCCGTCCTCCGCCAGCGAGATCGCGTGCGCCTCGCCGTCCACGTACCCGGCCAGGTCCTCGGCCGGCCAGCCCAGCTTCAGCAGCGCCTGCTTGAGCCGGCCGCGCTCCGACGCGTGCACGGCGATCGTCTCGTCGTCGATGCGCCCGCCGAGCATCCCGGCCAGCTTCTTGCTCTTCGCGACCTCGATCAGCACGATCCGGTCGAGCCCGCGCAGGACCAGCCCGTGCGACGGGTCGTTGACCAGTTGCAGGCGGCCGTACCGGTCCATGGTCTCGGCGACGTCGACCAGCAGCGCGTGCGGCACCGGGTAGCGCGAGTATTTGATCAGCGAGTCGACCACGCTCTCGGCGTCATGCCCGGCGGCGCGGGCGTTCCACAGCCCGAGCGGCGTCAGCCGATAGGTGTGCACGTGCTCCGGGGAGCGCTCCAACTCGGCGAACGGGGCGATCGCCATGCGGCACGCCTGCGCGTCGGGATGGTCCACCTCCAGCAGCAGGGTCTTGTCGGACTGGACGATCAGGGGTCCGCCGGTCACCAGGTGCCCTTCCACGAGCGAGAGAAGACCCTCCAGTGTGACACGGGATCCGGCGAACCGATGAGGCTTGATCCGGTGTGCGACGCTTCGCTGAGAGCACCGGACGGGGACGGATCGCGCGCGGCTAGGCAACGGGGGCGCGCGGTCCCGCCGTCACTCCTCCGGAACCGCGGCCGTGATCCGGTGCAGCGCGAAGGTGTGCAACGTCTCTGTCCGTTCGTCCTCGGCGCGTAGATAGCCCGCGCTCAGTGACACCGGCCGGACCAGCCGGGACAGCGTCGCGCCGTGCGAGTCCACGTACCCCACCCAGACCCGGGCCTTGTCGCGTACCGCCTGCTGCAGGACCGCCATCGCCTGCGTGTGGGCCTGCACGGAGGTCAGGCCGGGCACGCTCTGGCCGTTCGCCACGCGGACCGTGACCGGCGCGCGGCGGGCCGCCCGGGTGGCGAGGTCGCCGCGTCGGATCTGCTCCACCACCCCGGCCAGGCGGGGCCCGGCCAACATCGGCACGGACAGGTCGGCCGCGCGGGCAGAGGCGGCCGTACGGGACGCGGCACGCCGAATCTTCGGCTTCGCGAGCACAGCCGACCCGGCGGCGTCCTCGGCGACCGGCGCGAAGCCGGCGTCCCGCAGCGCGCCCAGCAGCCGCGCCAACTGCAACGGGCTGGCCAGCACCGTGGGGGCCAGCCGCCGCAGGGCCAGGCCGGCCAGCCGCTTGTCGGCCAGCACCTCGGCGATCAGCGCCTCGTCGTCGCTGCGCAGGTAGGACCCGGCCGAACCGGCGCGCAGGCCGCCGTGCTTGCGCGCGGAGTCGTCGATCAGATAGGTCAGCGCCTGCGGCACCGGCGTCCGGGACCGGCGCTGGAAGAGCGCGTGCAGGTCGCCGGCGCTGTAGCCGACGTCGAGGGCGCGGCGCACGCTGGCCGGGGTCACCCGGTGCACGCTGGCGCCGCCCCCCGATTCCGGCTCGGCGACGATGTCCAACTCGGCGGCCAGCTCCGGCTCGGGCGGCCCGGGCACGACCACGGACAGGTCGGCCTGGACCAGCACGTGATCGACGGGCTCGGGCAGTAGGGCGTCGAGGGTGCGTACGGCGCCGGTGACGCCGGGCGACCGCCCGCCGCCGAAGCCGGTGCCCAGCGGATCCCGGTCGCCGGCCGGCGGCTCGGGCTCCAGCAGCCGCCCGTACGAGGTGAGCGCGCCGAGCCCGGTAACGCCCAGCGTGGCGGCCCCGGCCAGGGCGTCGCGGTGGATCGCCTCCCGGCCGCGGGCGCGCCGCGGCGCCTGCCAGGCGAGCAGGCCCAGAACGTCGTCGACCTGCGGCGCGGCGCCCGGGGGCAGCTCGGCCAGGGCGGCGAGCGTCTCCCGGCGGGCCTGCGGGGCGCCGGCCCGCTCGGCGTCGGGCGCGAGCGTGTTGATCGGCCTGTCCCGGTCGTCGCGCTGCCCGATCAGGGCCGGCTGCCGGG
>Ga0307516_10006603_pt1 | contig 13558 bp, 9 predicted proteins | sample 19_EM_MG_FD_203310 | JGI IMG/M metagenome (GOLD analysis project Ga0307516, IMG submission 203310) | Populus trichocarpa ectomycorrhiza microbial communities from riparian zone in the Pacific Northwest, United States - 19_EM | ecosystem: Host-associated > Plants > Roots > Unclassified | place... | reverse complement strand
ATGTCATCAGCAAAATTCGTGTGATCTTGAGCGCTGGTGACCATAGAATCTACGAGCTCAGTGTACGCAGCGTTCAATGAACTACACGGAATTGCGTCAACAGATTAGCGGACAATGAGCAGTGTAAGGGATGGCTCGACTTCTTTCTCAACGTATCGCCGTCCCAAGCTTTTGCTGGATCCCCTCCGAACACGATTAATGATTCCAGTTTGCTCTTCTTATCCGCTGCTTTCCTTGCCAGAAGCAGAAGCTTGGAGGCGTATTCTCGTTCAAGTGCAGCGCGGTCTCGATACAGGTCACGAATCTGTGCGCTTGGGATAAGTTCCACCACCTTGAGAATATCGGATGTCAGTCTTACATCGGACACGAGCTCTAGATGTGTGTCGAATAGCGCAGCTATTCTGTCCACTTGATCCTAGCGAGGCGTACTCGTTTAGTCTCTGATCATTGATCTTGGTAGTTTTAGCGTTACTGGGAGGGTGATGCCATAACTTTTCCCGGTAGTTTGCATTCTGTACCGAAAATTCTTTTGGCTTGTCGAACGCGATTTACGACGTTCGTTTGCAATTGCAGTTACTCACGCGGATCCTGGGTCACGATGAAGCACGCGAGCTGAGGCTGACTTCGAGAATGGATTCTTACGTGAGAATCTGGTCAGGTGGCTGATGGCGACAGCCTTGGGAACACTGCAAATTGCAATTGGATTTGGAAGCAAGCCAGACAGGCCGGTCCGACCGTCCGACAGCTGGAGGAAAGGTCAGAGTTTCCCTTCAACGTGGGGATCCCATAGATTGGAAGAAAAAAAGGACTTCAACTCAACGTTAACCCTACTCGACGTCTCAGTGGGATTGTTTACTATTGCACCAGCACGTGTATTCCCATGAATCCCATCACGAGTGACGACTCTGGCAATTGCCGGGTTTTGGCAGTTCATGGCAGAACTAAGTCAGAACGGCGTTCTGCTTTGTTGCCAACGACACTCGCCCGGCCCCTGGCTCAGATCTAGGTACCGCCCCAGAGCACCGTATGGTGGAACTCCTTTTGGTAGGTAACTGTCGGTTGACGGATTGATTTGGTGTACATTTCATTCCAAGTACTTGTCGGGATGGCCTGCAGGCTGCCATCGTGTTCACTTTCACTGAAAAAGGACGACAATTCCAACCGCTGAGTGGTCCGGTGCAAGCATTGCCCCCATGATGACCCAAAAGCCCAGATGGTAAACCGCGATAACAACCACATCAAAATATCTCGCAAATGTTCGACTCTGCCCTAATGGCCTGCTGCAGTACGCAGAGACGCCGCCATCTTCCTTGTCGACAAGAATATCAACTTACTCAGGGCCCAAATGTTCTGCCACACTCAGGGCTCCTCAAAGAAAAGTCAATCTGGTGGAAAGTCCCGAGCGCTGACAGGACCAATTAATAAAATTGTGGCTAATTCGACACATGCTTCGCTGCTCCAGCGCATGTATAACTTCCCATCGAAACTGTTGGAGCAAGGGCCAGGCAAGCACTACTAGTAAGCAAGCGAGGATGCCATCCGTCAATTAACGCCGAGTAAACGACGGATGCCTGCATATCGATGACGTCCTAGGAACGTTGACTTCGAGTTATTTGTATGGCGAAGTACTGCAACCTTTCTAGTGAGCATACCGGTGGCGACCTGACACAGCGCAAATCTCAGCATGACGAGGATCGTGTGCATACTAGAATCAGCTGCCCCAGGTTCAACCGAAGTTTTGACTTGATGTCCAATAGATTTCCCATTCAGACGAGCATTCAACGAGGTTTCGTCGCGAGAATAGACCTGAGGGTGGGCCTGACAAACATCCCCAAAAGATACCCGTCAAGCATCATGGCTTTTCTAGACGAACCACGATGTCCCCTTCGGAGTCCCCCCGATTCTCGAAAATGCAAGAAAGACTGTCGAAACCGTTAAGTTTGCTGAATCGTGACATAAGTATGGTTGCACGAGTACCCACTTCTCGTCTACAAGCATTTCGGAACGGAAGCACCTTTTACGACGAGAATGTTCCAAGCAGATCTGGCCCCTGGGGGATATCGTCGATCGTGATCGTCTAGCAGGTGCGAGGTTGGAGAATGAATTTAACAACTTGGGAGTTCGCCGATGTGACAATAAGATTGTCCGATTTAGGCTTGCCCGGTGTAACGAGGCCGGGGTTTTGCCCCGGGGGTTCCTCGTATGACCCTAGCCCGAGTATGCACGCCAGTTGCGGGATTCGTTGAAAGACCGTGGAGGGGATTCGCAGAGGCGTTTAACCCTGTACTTAGGCTGTCGTACTCGTGGAGGATCATCCCCGTCTGAATCTCATGCAATAGAAATGAGGGAACCGCTTTTCGGTTCTTTACAGAAGCCAGTATGCCGTTGGCCGCTCCGAGATCATCGCGAGATGACACTAGAGGACTTGAGAAAGTGCGGAAAGACGATGTGGTCCCAGCGAAGGTGCGAAACTGCCGAAGCCCCCGACAAACATATTTTCGCTTGAACTGGGGTTCAACGGGGGTGCGTGTGCGGATCTTGCGAAAGATTAGCGTGTGGCCTGGGAAATCCGCACGAGGATGGGAAATCAAGCTTCAAGGCGTTATCGGCGAGGCTGCCTTGCATGCAGGGTCCCAGGTGATGAAAGCTGAGATTCAAATTGAGTGCATTGAATGTCTTTGTCTTTATTATTGTCGGTGGTTTTGACTCCTCGTGTTTCTTTTCACGCGATCAAGCAACGGGCTCGCACCCTGTTACAGTAGAGTTCCGTCCTGACCGCGCACTTATAGGCTACTACCACACGGGGCCTTCTAAACACCTACAGGAATATTTGATTTTGTTGCTTACCGACGACAGAACAACGTGTACCTTCAGGTCCTAATTTGACATGATACCGCCCTTTCAACGCAACAAACCCACGCTGCAGACGCGTGCAATTGACACCGCGGACCGTGAGCATCGCCCGAAGATGACAGTTTAAATTGGAGTTCTGCCGTAATTTCCCTCATCAACCGAACTAAACGCCTCGTGAATTTCTAGGATTCCCTGAGAACGAACTGTGGTGCGTGGACCTCGTTGTAATTATAAATGAGCCACCACTGTAGCTCATGTTTTGATTAGATTATCAATTATCTATGAAGCCTCTTGATTCTTGTTCAATTCTTCCACTGACGGAATTGATAGCCGAAAAGGCCGAAGAAAAAATGACCCCGTTTTGGAGGGACAGGGTCTAGTTGCTTTTCCACCACGCCACCACCCACGCTTTGACACTAGCAAGGAAAAACCTAAAACTCGATCGCCGGCAACGGCGAGACGCTGTTTGTCCGTTATTGTGCCTTGCCGAATATAATTCGGGGGTGAGGACAATCCTTACACCCACCAAAGTATAAAAGGACCCCGCGATCGACTGTGGAATGGCGTTGTCGATTCGACCCCGCAACTTCCCCCCCTTAGTCCCGTCAGCCGCCTTCACCCGCTCACGTCAGCCAGTCGTCAGCCTCGCCAGGAAATCTCCTTGACTTTCACCCCCTCCCTCCTAACTAAACTCACGACACGATGGCACGCTCCTACTCTACAATCGCCCCACAGGTTTTGGCCCTGTTCATGACCATATTCGTGACGTTTATTGCCGCGTCCCCCGTACCAGTGTTATCCAGCACAAATGGTACAACGACAACACTTGAGAAGAGAGTTACCCATGTTGGCAGGGTAAGCGCTCCCCCTTTACTATTTCCCCCCCTGGGCTCATGGCGCTATCTCAAAGGGCACATGGTTCCATGTTGGTTAGTTGCCCGTCCAGTAGGTATCCGTATCGCAGGTACTCACGATGGCTTTTCTTCTTCGCAGGGCTAGGCAACTGTGGTCAATGGGACGTCGACAGTAGTCCGATCGTCGCTATGTCAAAGGCGTTCTATGATTCAAACGGGGGCTCCAACTGCGATCAAGTGGGTACCGAATTCCTTGCTGCTCCATTCCTTCTCCTAACCGTTGGGCCTCGTCGGCTAGTGGGTACAAATTGTAAACACAGCGAACGGCAAAGTCGCTTACGGCAAGACAAGGGACAGCTGTGAGTCATGCGGATGGAACGATCTAGGTAAGCTTCCCGCACTCCCTCAGTTAGTCCATCAAATCTAATTCCATGACGTACACCCTGTCACCTAGACATGTCGCCTTCGCTTTTCAAGCAACTAGCTCCGCTCAGTGTGGGACAGCTCACGATTTCGTGGCACTTCATGAGCACAGGCTGGAAACCCTGATTCCTCTCCCAAGAAACACCGAAACTGCATATGCTATCTTCTCGCTTTCCGCCCTCCCACACTGTATCATGCGCGACCCTTTGTCTCTCTTCTTCTCCCAGGCACCACGGCATTACGCTGAGCGTATTAGAAGACGTTTTCTCCGCTGCTAAGCAGCGACAAATAACGCCCACTTAGAAGTTTCCCCGGGCACGCCTCGCTTTTGTATCGATTATTCAAGACCTACGGCCCGAATTCTTCACTTTCACCCACTTGACGCAACCGACAAGCCTCCACCCACCATCCATGCCATCACGGATACCTTACCTACCTCGCAGCAGACGGGTCATCAGTGATCCTGCCACAAGCTTTCGTCCTTCCTCGGGCTTATCGTGTTGTGCCCCTTTTGCTGTCGGTTCACTGCTTCCACCCTGTAGATTTCCCCTTGCTATTCTCTTCTTCAAGACCCAACGCCATACCGAACTCGATGTTCGAGCGATGTGTGAATGTTTTGTGTATATATCCCCTGTGATGATGACTTGCCCGCTTCTTACTTACGATTCTTGCTTTATAACTCCATTGTACCTGGATGAATTTCACGACGTATCACAGACGGAAGTGTGCCTCCTCAACACCAACACTAACATGGTCTCGACATCGGACGTCCTACCCTCGTTTTTGTCCTCGGCCGTCAGCCAACTTGCGGTGCTCTTCTACCATCACATAAACGAAGTGGGGAAGATTATCCATCTTCGACGTTGCGAATGCCAAATGTATTTTTTTAATACGATGCGATGCGAAAAGCAGACCTACTCAAGTCCTAAGTATATATACATCAGAAAATGTGTCGGGGTTAGATAGATAAGTGGCGGAGATGAGAGAAGAATTGTACATGACGAAAAAGAAAGTAAAGAAATCAAGAAAAGATTCGTAAGAAGCTAACAGCCAGCTCGGATGATAAAATGGCGCGCACAAGGTGATGGTGGTAATACAGTAGCAGCGTTCGTTTATGGACGCTTTCAAAGCAGGTCATGGATAAATGTCATCAGAAACGAAGAAAAACCCTTCGAAAAAGCATTGGAGCCCAAAACCCGAAACAGATAAATGACTCGTGATGCTCTTAGACAAGGAAAGCAATTGCCAGCACAGTTGTGCACAAGGAGGACAATATCGTACTCCAGAACGAGCTATACTGAACCCAGGCGGAGTTGGTGGCGGAAGTGGAAGCGTGTGGAGCGTTTGAGGTGGCACTTTCTGATGCCGCAAGTTGGCTGAGAGTCGAGGACAGAGACGAGGTTAGGACGTCCGATGTCGGGACTGTGTTGGTGTTGGCATACGGCGCAGGGCTAGGTGTAGGAAGGGCATCAGGAGACGAAGTCGGAGTAGGGGCAGTAGGAGTAGGAGCAGTAGGAGTGCTACTTGTAGAAGTGTCAGTCGAAGCCGTTGCTTGGGAGGGTGCTACTGGAGTAGATCCGCCGTCTGTGATCTGTGTGATGGCAAATGCGGGACTGGTATTGCCAGAATCGCCAAAGACTAGTCAAAGATGCATTTTCAGTTCACAAACGGGTGTGAGCGTGATGATTGGGAAGGTTTACTCACGGACGATGATGTAGTCATTCCTCGGGGGTACGTTGGGAACCGTGATAAAAACGCTACCGACGTGGTAAGAGAAGTTCTGCGCAAGAGGATGGTCTGCGATAAGGTGAATCTACGGTCTGCACGCGAATGGAATGCTCTTCTTACCGAGATCGAGGTTCAATCCACCTGTCGGCCCGAGGTGTCCCAGGACGACCTTCCCTTTGGGATTTGTGATCTGAGAATCAGGAGGAATGTTGTCGGTTTTCCTGTTGTAGTATTATCAGCATAGCAGGATGCTGGGATCAACAGATTAAACCCACCAAGAGACGACTTGCTGTGTGCCGATAGGCCATATTGTGCTGACATTAGGGCTAGTGATGGTTGGACTAAACACGTCCCGCGCGACGAGAGGGACAGCCTGGACTAGCGAAAGGAGGAAGGACAAGCATAGGATCGTGATTGCAAGCATCGTGAGGGGGGTCGTCTGAACAAGACGGGACGTGGCCAGTGGTGGGAGTCGCAGTCGTTATGTTCGAACTCAACGACGTTTATGTACGACCGGCTGATCAGGTGACTATGACATATTGATACAGCCGACGGTGATAAGGACTCTTCACCGTTCCATTGACGGCACATCAATGCATCAGCCTCGAATGATACGAAAAATTCTCGAAGACCGCGGAGGCTATTATATTTCTATTAAGGTATGACACTATGATTACAACAAGTCAAGTGGGTCAAGTCCGTGCAGTGAGTACAGATGTCAAGTCCATGCAAAGATCATTCATTGACCCGTAGGGGTCTTTTCAAATGTTCGTGTAGGCAATCATTATCTATCGTTTCGGTGAGTATGCTTTTGCGAATGTATGAGTAGGTTCATGAGCCGAAAGATTCAGGCTGTAATTGTGAATTTGGGGCTCTGGTTCCCAGAATCGCCAAAAACTGCCGGAGTCAGAATCAGTCAAGCCACTGGACTACAAAATGTATGGGGAAGCTCACCGACGACGGAGTAGTCCTTGCCCGGTTTGGTGTCGGTAGGGATCGTAACTTCTTGACTGCCACTGAGTATGTCGAATCCACTGACGAGCGGGTGCTCTGTTATCTTTATTAGCGAACGTGCACCAGCCCTGTATCAATAACACTTACCAATACCGATGAGAAGATTGTCTTTCGCAAGAACAATTGAGCCCTTGGTGTTTGTGATTTGCTTGGGGGGGTTTGTGACATCCCTAACATTTATTTATGAGCTTTACTTCAGTTTTCGACTGCTCCGTGAGGACGTACCAAGAGACAGTGTAGGTGGATCCTGCCTTCCAGACTGTTCCAGCAGAGGGATAAAGAACAGGGGGCACGAAAACATCTCGCGCTATCAGAGGGGCAGCGTTGACAAATGTTGCAAGCGCTGAGAGTGCGAAGAGGGTCCTGAAGAACGTGAACTTCATGTTGAGAATGATGATATGAAGGTCGTTGGGTTCGTTGGACTCGTTGAAGAGAAGTAAGCGTAGAGGGGATTTGACTTGCCACAGTCAGCGGAATGTCTCGGGCTTTTATATCTTTTCAAGCGGTTCCAGAGTTCACTGCCTTGGATGGAGCCGATGATCAATCGTCAGGGTAATTGGTAACCGACAGCACGGCGCCAACTCAAAAATTGCTCCATGCCCTCATGTCACCATGATCAGGTGTCTTCTCCTCTTTCCCCGTCACCGACTCTTCCTCCCTTACACAACGCCAGCTGGGTTCCGTTACTTTCACCAACCTTGAATTCCGAAGCCTTGATATCCATCGAGATTTCTGTAACGGAACCATACTAGCTCCTTCTTGGTGTCTTATCTGTACTATGCTCAAGCCAATTGAAGGGAAAGAAGCCCCGGCCAGCAGGACCGTTAGGTTCGCAAAGCGAGTTCGATCACCTGCTGTGTACCGTAAGGAAGTCGGACGATGATAGCCAAACGATCTGCAAAGTTTCGAAATACGTTTGCATCTCAAGATTGGCTCTGCCTTGTTTCCTCGAAGCTGTATGCCGATAACGGCAATGCAAGTTCCGTGCGCAAGTCCAGTGGGTGCTTACGGTCCGTACGGAGCGTAGACGTTAGCCGGCCGTCTCAGTATTGCTCCCCGATGACATTTCCAAACCTCATCAATAGGTGCCAAGTTTTTCGGAACACTTTTTTATGCCGGTACTTAACCGGTCTCTGGTGCATCACTGTTCCAAAGGGAGCTCCATTCCCAGGCTTCCCTGCCACACCCGATAAAAAAAGGAATCGTTCTATTTCTTGTCCATGTCACACATGTATGAACGCGTGCAGTGCGCAGTGCCAGCATCGTGGAGCATTCAGGGTCACCTAGAAATCTGGAACCATCGGGCTTCTGCACACCGGAGCGGGACGGGATCGCCACAGGCTGTGTGGCCTCCGTATGTATTTGTGGCACAGTGAGAACCACATCATCAGACGTCTCAACCTCGACTTCCTCCAGTGAAGACGTATGGGTTTCTTTCGTGTAAGCCTCCGATCTCACTGGAAGCTCATACCAAGTCAGCCTTAACAGTCTCGCGGGGTTCTCCAGATTAGCTACCTGAATAGTCATGGACTCAACCTGCCACCTGTACTTTGCGTGGAATACGTCAGATCGGTCGCAGCACGCCCAAGCGTTGGTCATTGACGCTCCCAGTGAAGAGGAAAACAACGATTTGTCCGCGATCGAGATCAACACATAACGAGGTGAAGAGCGTTAGCCATCTTCGGGCGCCCATCTCCATGAGTGAGGGGATGTAGCACGACCGGGCTGAATTCTGGCGAAGGCTTGACGCCACACCGGTTTTGACGTACGATACGGTACGTTCGACAATCCTCCGCCCCGTCTGTTGTGCAATGACGTCTCAGCAGAGAGGAAGCTTGGAATGTTCCACCAATTTCTTTGAACAACTACGATGAAGTACCTCCGCTTTGCATACCCACCTCTTGTTGAATGTCTTTGGTTTTCAAGCTCTATTGCATGCTGTGGAAGCTTAAGCTACGGATGCGATCATCACGACCCGTCACAAACCCAATCGTCTGACCTTTCTTGACCGCTTCAGCGCCATCTAGTTTCTCGCCGATCCTCTAGCTAGTCGTTCAACCGGCCGGAAAGTGTTTCTGACATATCTAAAGTTGATTCTAAACCGCCACTCGATCCAGTCGCTGCTGACATTTCCTGTCTTTTGACCTTCCTTGTTCGGATGTTTGCATTTTCTGCTGTCCTCCTTTCATAACTCTAGAGATTTGTCCATTATTGTACGTGCGCGACACGTAGAAGACTGGAGACCATTTCCACATAGTAGTTCGTCGAGAAACGGACTCTCGAATCCCGCCAGTGGCGCGAGGGCGCCGGACTCGCCCCTTCATTCCATCTTCTAGATTACGCTTCAGACTCCACGGGACTTCTCTCACCGGCCTGTCCGTCTAACAACTCTTTCCGTCCAGCGGATACGCCACTCTAGGGGCTTTATTCGTGCGGAGACGATCATTCGGCCTTGGTACGTATGCGATACTTTCTACTCGACGGAAGATGCCATGTACTACAACAACAGGCGCTACGTCACAACATCGCTTTAAGGCTTATCCTCAACTCTAGCCAAACCTTTTCGTTTTCGCCTTCACAACACTTAATCTTCATGTTATTAACAACAGGGTAGGAGCCCCACGACGGGGAATTACCAGCATCGTGACGTTGATCTCTCGTGTGACGACGATCCTTCCATCGACTGGCGATTAAGTTTTTGTGCATTACGAAAACCCAAGCAGCTTCATGAATCAAGACGTGGACGATCCCGACCCGTTGTATCAGGATGTGTGGTCAGTTTAGAAGTTCTCTTTGCGTTTGTCGTCTTGGATCGTGACGTCCACTCAAGCGAATTTCCTCCATACAGTTGCGACGTGAGGTTCGTGCCGGTTGCTTTTGTGGCGTTCGATTTACATACAGATTACGGGAGATCATATTGTTGACTTATGCAGTCTCGAGTTCGCCATACAGGTTCACCACGTTCAGATGTTAATGGGATTATTTTCGTATGGTTTTCAGAACAAATTCAGATACAAAGCATGTGTGCGGAGGTAAGCCATACTTGATATATGTCTGACGTCTTTTGGAGTACTTTGACTTATGTAGAAGTCAAATTTAGAGTTCGGACTCAATCCAAGTATATAACCCTTTCGTTAAACTCCGGCTGGCGTCGTTTTCATGACATTGTCTTGATGGCGGCCAACTCGCCCCGCGATCTTGCGAATCGAAAAAAAAGCATTGCAAGTCGACGATCGACGATTATCATAGGCTCATTCGTTGCCGAAGACATTATCACTGGCTCAAGGTATGAAGAAAGTTGGTCACTTACTTTTCAATTGATGTGATTGCTTCCCGAGCTAACCATTCTATTCAAGTTCGCTGGTGTACGTGGAGCTTTGTGCATACAATGTTTCAGAACTCTGTATACTTACCTCACAAAACTGACCCCGGTTGTACGTGATCAGGTCTGCCGCCGGTAATATGTCCTCATTCTAACTAAATCTTTGATGGGATGCACATCACACGTCCCGATCGAACATTTCTTTTTGTCAGTCTTCCTGAATTGGACTTTCCGTAGATTCGATTATGGGTGCTAACAAGAGAGTAAAAGGCGTGGGTCTTCAGATTCGAATACTTCTTGCATCTTGAGGCTCGCATCAAGGAATGGGCAAACCTCTATGACCCCGACTTTCCTTCGATTTTACTAAAACGATATAAATCCTCCTGACCAACTTCGAATCCCTAACTGCAGCGCGCAGCACCCGTACAATTGCAGAGTGATACATATTGCTCACTGACAGAGCTTTGAGCCGTTCACTTCTCACTGTCGAAGGTTCGCACTGGAAGGAAACGGACAGTTGGTACTTATATTGTATTCTATAAGAATCATTGACACGGACATAATGTGTGTAGATCGTTCATCACAACCAGGTCTTATTTCCGTGCTGAGAGACGAATGTCCCGGAATCCTTCACATTCACATTCTTAATGACCTCCAGCTGTAACTTGACACTCTCCTCCGGGGTTAAAGGCCGTTCAAACTCCGGAACGATCTTTTTGACCCCAGCTATCAGGTTACTATACAATTCAAGTTCAGCATCTGTGGCTAATACGGGCAGAAGGTACGTGAGCGAACGCCCTACATCGAAAGAGAGACACTCCTACTTACAAAGGCTAGTACTCGTTTGCACGAGCCCTGGAGAAAGTGCCACGAACGTGAAACCTTCGTCCTCATATTCTACGGCGTATTTGACGTTAACCAAGTTGACAGCGGCCTTGGAGATGGAATAAGGTGCACTATCAGCCCATTTCGACGTGCGGATGAATTCAGGATCGCCAAGAGCACTGCTGAGAGTAATGACTTTCTTGGTCGTCCCTCGTTTCAATAATGGAAGAAAGGCGTTGATGGCGTTGATGACACCGATGACGTTGATATTAAACTGCGACGGGAATCTCGATGATTTGACCAATGGACGGACGACCGGGTTTACTCACGTTCAAACGCAAATCATCTGCAAGAAGGTTTTGGTCCTCGCTGTGAAAAGGTTCATCAATATTATAGATCCTCAAAGGTAACACAGCATAAGACTCACTATCCGTCCAGAGCAAGCTGAGTCCACTCGCGATCAATATAAGCAGCGTTGTTGATCAAGACATCCAACGAGCCCCCGGTCAATGTAGCAGTTTCATGCGCGGCGTTCTGCAAAACGATGGGTATATTTCCTCATGCCGAAGCCAGATTACTTCGGCTTACCTTCAAGGCAACATGGTCAGTGATATCAGCCTCGAGGATGTGCACGTTTGCATTGCGAATTGCTAGAAGTCGATCTGCCGTCGTTTCTTTGCGGACCACTGCAAATATCGTGTTCTGTGGGTCCGCGCTCAGTTGGCGAACAAACTCCAGCTGAGAGGTTCTTCAGTGCGAAAATACGAAATCGATGGGATTAGAACATACACCAATACCGCGCGAGGCACCAGTAACCAAATAGGAGGGCATGAGTTAAGTGTTGTGGGTGCGATGATGATGTGTATAAGTCGTTCGTTGAATCTTTTATAACAAAACTATGAGGCATGACGTAGGTTGGTGGACGTAGGTACTTTCCAAGCTTGAGGACGTTAGTAATAGTATTGCGTGAATGGCGCCAGCATGCTTAGTAAAGAGTCCGAGAGGATTACCATTGATTCTGGGTACAGAGTTACGTAAGAAAATTTTACTAAATTTTCGCTTTGAGGAAACCAGCCAAACCAGACCTTGACTATGATACTCAAAATATGCAAAATCACAGTCAAACCCAAGGCCTTCCCTTCAGAAGAGCTCGAAGTCGTGTCTTCTCTCCTTTGAAGTCGACAACTTCAGTTACTAACTTCGACCATTTTTCAAGGCCTCATGACATAAATCGCCCGCCTACGTGATACAACTTGGTATTGAACCACTGTCATCATGGTGCGTGGAACCATAACCTCAGCTGCCTGAATAATGCATGCATGGTCCCTGTCAACCTGTCACCTTCACTTTGCTTGGAATACATCAAATCGGTCGCAGCTCGCCCGAGTGTTGGTCATCGACGCTCCCGGTGAAGAGGAAAACAACAGTTTGTCCGCGATCGAGATCAACACATAACGAGGTGAAGAGCATTAGCCATCTCCGGGCATCCATCTCCCTGAGTGAGGGGCTGTGGCACGACCGGGCTGAATTCTGGCGAAGGCTTGATGCCACACCGGTTTTGACATACGATACGGTACGTTCGACGATCCTCCGCCCCGTCTGTTGCACAATGACGTTTCGGTAGGGAGGATGCTTGGAATGCTCCATCAGTTTCTCCGAACAATCACGACCGAGCACCGCTGAGCGATGAATGTCTCTGGTCTTCAAGCTCTAGTCTGTGCCGTAGAAGCTTGAGCTATCACGACCCTTCACAAACCCAATCGTCTGACCTTCCTTGACGGCCTTAGCTCCATTCTAGTTTCTCGGGGATACCTATAACTAGTCATTCAACCGGCCGGAAAGTGTTTCTGACATATCCAAATTGCCACTCGATCCGGTAGCTGCTGGCATTTCCTGTCTTTTGACCTTCCTGTCATAACTCTAGAGTTTTGCCCGTTGTTCGAAGTGCGCAATACATAGAAGGCTGGAGAACTTTCCTACATGATAGTTCGTCAAGATACGGACTCTCGAATCCCGCCAGTGGCGCGATGGCGCCGGACTCGCCCCCTTCATTCCATCTTCTAGATTAGCTTCAGACTCTATGGGACTTCTCTCACCGGACGGTCTGTCCGTCTAACAGCTCTTTCGGTCCAGCGGATACGCCACTCTAGGGGCTGTCTTGGTGCGGAGACGATCCTTCGGCCCTGGTACGTATGTGACAAGCTCTGCTCTACGGAAGATGCCATGTACGCGCTGTACCACTCCCGTCCTTACACCACAGGTGCTACGACATGACCTTGAGGCTTACCTTCTACTCTAGCCCAACCTTAGTTTTTGTTTTGTTCGAGCGTTGACAATGCTTAATCTTCATTTTATTAACAACGGGGTTGAACTCCCGCGACGGGGAATTGCCAGCATCATGATGTTGTTCTTTTGTGTGAGGACGATCCTTCCATCGACTGGCGATTAGGTTTTTGTGCATTACGAAAACCCAAGCGGCTTCATCGATGAAGACGTGGACGATCTCGATCCGTTGTATCAGGATGTTTCGTCAGTTTAG
>Ga0307516_10006602_pt1 | contig 13559 bp, 14 predicted proteins | sample 19_EM_MG_FD_203310 | JGI IMG/M metagenome (GOLD analysis project Ga0307516, IMG submission 203310) | Populus trichocarpa ectomycorrhiza microbial communities from riparian zone in the Pacific Northwest, United States - 19_EM | ecosystem: Host-associated > Plants > Roots > Unclassified | place... | reverse complement strand
ATGCGCCCAACCAAACCAGAGAACGCGTCAGCCATCGGGTTCTCCGATTCCCTGTGGGCGTTCACACAATGCTGCTGGGACGGCAAAGGGGAATTGCGACCAGAGGCCGGGGATGTTGTGGCACACCTCGGGGAAGCAGCAGACAGCTGGGATGGCTTGATGCCACCTCTCTCCCAGATCGAGGGTCTCGATTCCGGCTACGAGGAACCGTCCGATTCGACGAAATGCGACGAAATCAGAATTTTCGCCCCTGAATCGCGGGAGGAAGAATCTCAGGAAGTTGTCGCTTGGCCCCCCAGTGAGCCACAGCCAGAAGAGTCGCCCGGTCCCCCCCTATTCAAACTTCTCTGGGAGGGCCTAGGGAACTACGTACGGAAGGTCCTCGCCTTCTTTGCTTCTTGGCGCTGACTTTCCATCCCTCTCCATATCATGGCATTCTTCGAGTTTTGTTCGCTACACCATATCTAGTATTTGAGTTACTTTCTACCCGATCGATACACTCGTGTCCCATTATCATACTTTCCTTTCCTTTTATTTTTGGCTGGACCGTCCCCGCAGTAGGTGGTGGTGGTTCGTGGGCCTCACCGCTGTGCGCCGAGGTTCACCCCGTTATCTTATTTATCCTCTTTTTCCATCTCACCAGTCAGCTAAGTTATTTTCTTTCGTTTACCTAGACGATACCCTTCGCGCTCACTCATTCCGATTTGCAGTTTCGTCTCACCTATTCCGGTTTTGCTCCAACCCAGTCCCTTACTTTCTCTCGTTTTGTATCACGCACCATCGATGGAACCAGATCCACGGCATGGTGCCGTTGGGGGTGGCGTAAGACGTTTATCTCCCCCATTTCCCCTCAGAACCAGCCGCCATGACGTCGATCGACTCCCTGCTTGTTGGTCACCATACGCGCTGACATGAGAACCTCAGGGGTTCATTGCATCCATAGCTCCTGACGTGTTGGTGGCTGGCGGTTATCCCAGAAGAAACGGGCATGATTGGTTCCATTTTGCGAGTTAACGGGAGTCGGGTTGAATAGGCTACCTAGTAAGGTGAATGGAGTCTATTACATCTCGTAGCATTAGATCGGGTCGAAGGTCCCTCTGTTTGTTGACTCCGGCAACAAGTACTATCCTATGAATGTCTCGTGTTCTAGTGTCGTGCATGCGTCCTTTTGGCGGATCGAACGTGACTTCCAGGATTTATCGAAAGGGCGGTGAAGGCCTGACCGCTGCTCAAGGATCCCTTCTCCAATGGTCCCTGACGTTGGCACAGGTCTCAGTGAGACTGAAGCAGGAGGGGGTGGAGATCCCGATGTTCCCTGGTGACCCATGTGACGGCCGGTGATTGAGGCCGAAAAACCACGACTTGGAGTTTTGTTGCTTTTGAGAGGTCGACCAAAGCGGGGTCAAAGTCACCTGGGACGAATGTAAGCCACAGCCCAACGAAGAACCGGAAGGAACATACGGGACAGGTGACAGTCGAGATCGATGCATTCAGGGGTGTCAGTGCACTTCATCACAAACTCAGGCAAAGTCGTTGTCCATTGATGTTCGAGTCAACCCCAACCGTACGTACAACGCGAGGGGAGTACCCAACCTTTGGTAGCGACTCTATTGTACCATTTTGTGTGAACGTCAACAGCGGGCCGAAAATCTGACGGTGGACGCGTTCTCCGGTTTGGCCGAGCACGCTAAACCCGATTGCCGAATACCATGGAATAGCAGTTCACCCCATGGACCTGGAGAAAGTGATACGTAAAAACGGCCGACATCCGTAATTCTGCGCGCATACCTGGATGATAACCAATCTCAATGCGTGATGGCGGACTGCGCTGTGGCTACCGCGTCTGCCTCGCCGAACCCTTCGAGAACCAAGAGATCTGAAGACATGGGTGTCATCGAATTACCCTTCGGTCGTACGCTGTGGGTCAGGGGCCACCGCCATGGAGCCGAAGTCCGCAAAACAAGCATGTAGAGGAGCATCGTTCGACATGAGGATGTTTACCTGTTAAACGTCAAAAACAGATTCTTCCCCGAGCGGGGCCTTGGGGTCCCCGTGTGCAGGAATGCAGATATTTCAGATCCTGGGCTGTCCCATAGAGCTATTGTTGCACTTCAGGGAAGTTAGTAATGGGGAAGGGTAAGGTCACGTACCAATTCCACCCTGTCGGAGCGGTTGTTCTCGATGAACTTCCGTTTCGTCGCATCTTCCTGAAACCCCTGATGTTTGGATGTGATGGCGGGCTTCAGAGAAAACTTCCTTGCAAAACCGCCGGAGTGGAGTGGTCGAGGGACCGGTGGCCAACTTTGATACTCACCTCGTCGCGACGATGCGTCCCCCATACATTCCGGACCTGAAATCTGCAAACCAACCGGAGGCGACTAGTCTGTCCGACACTCGATTCTCCCCGCTATCCTCATACGACTAGGCCGTAGTCCGTGGCGTTCGGCGAGTCTACTCGACGCAACGAAGGAAGCCTATTTCTCGGCAGGTCTGAGGTTGCGTTTTACGGCCATCCCCTGACGAGATGGGAGGGTTGCGAACGGGGCGGGTGTAGACCGGGACCTATGTTGCCTTATCGGCCAAAATATCGCCCAGGGTTTGGATCGCTTGGGCTTCGTTGACTGTGTTGGTTACGGCCATCCATATCCGCTGGCAATCTCTGGCCGTGGGTTCCCAGGGAGGAGGTCGATGAGGGAGGAAGGGAAGAAGGGAGGGGAATAAGCGTCCTTGGACACATCGGGACCAATAGATAAGGTGTGGTTTCCACCGTTCAATGCTTTCGCCAGCTGGAGGAGGCGTGGCGGCGCTCAATGGTTTCCCCAGGGCCTAGTCTCACCCAACGATGGCCCGTTAGCTTCGTAGACGTTTCACCGTGCGGCAGGCCGAACACGAAATGCTCACGGCCGGAGCTCCCCGCCTCCGTTGAATACCCGAGTGGATGCCGAACCACGGAACGTCACGTGAATCCTGACCCATGATGACCGGGTCCGAGCGCTTCCTCCGTCAATATCGAACCACATGCATAAAATCCTTTCCTACGTGACCACTGGGACTAGCCCTCCACCCCTATAATTCTGAAAAATGCCATAGGGCCCACAGAAACCGGTGGCGACAATGGAAGATACGACTATTGCTATTGGGGAGGAAACTCATATCTGGCGCTCGAGAGTCCCCAGATACATCAGTACACATGTTGGGTGACATGCTGGTGAATCATTGCCTCCTCTAACAGACGTCGATCGAAGGTTTGCAGCGACAGGGGGAGCGGTCGGAACGCTATCGCGGGCAGGACTAGGCAAGGAGGAGGAAATAAGCGCAGCAACAATAGGGCTACGGGCATGGAACGGCGAGGATACTGGGGACTACCATGCACGCGGTAGTTTTAGTTGCGCGAGAAGTCAAGTGGGGATATCCTCGCGGTTTTGGCTCTCACCAGGTCACCTACCGTGGGGAAATTTGAGGGTCTCGGCGATCGGGATTTTGGTTACCGTACCAACCCAGCCAGTCGGATTTCTAGTCACCGTTACTGAATTGACCTGCCGGTTTGGTCGTGTCCGTGCAGTCGCCCAGAACCTTACTTCTGGAGATCAAAACGAGGTTTTTCACGTAAGCAATCGTGTACGTGCCCCTTTCTACAACCTGCATGCCTCGATTCCCTCAAGCCCAGTTGGTATATGCCCCCCAGCTATATAAAGCGGCCACCAGTGTGCGTCAATGTTCCCTATCCCCGCCCCTCCCGCCGTACCCGCCGAGCACCTTCCATCGACTACGCAACTCCTCACGGGGGGGCCATGGCCAGAGACTACCAGCGACTGTGGAAGGACGCAATCAGCACAAGGGACAATGCCAAGGCCATCCAAGCCTTGTCTGACGGCTTGGTCGAGAAGGAGGGCCGGGTTTTCTTCTCGCGTTTGGATGGCAAAGAAGCGGAGCTATGTGTCGAGATCTTGGACGATGTAAGTTGCGATCCGCATTCGTCCCATTTGCCACTCCCTCAGACAGATTCGTTAGGGCGTTGCAGGACACGACCTCAAACCTACCAAGAAGCGTGTTCTCTTTACCACCTTCAGGAGACTCGCTGAGCGCCGTGGGCTACTGCCGGACCGGATAAGGATAAAAGAAACTATCAAAGTTTCGAATGTGACACTTGGCTCGGGCGGATTCGGAGATGTCAAGTCGGGAACGTACCAAGGGCGCCCAGTTGCGGTCAAGATCACGAAGACTTTTGCGAAGAACACTTTCGCGATGATAAGAAAGGTGAGCATCGACGCGTTGGCCACCCGGGACACGGTCTCAACCATCCTACCCCAGCAATTCTACAGGGAAGTCGTCCTCTGGAGCACGCTGTCCCATCCGAACGTCTTGGGACTCGTCGGGGTACAGGAGGACATAAAGAAACGGCAGCTTATTGCCGTGTCAGAGTTGATGGTACACGGGGACATCATGCAGTACATCGGCGAGAATCACGCCAACAGACTGGAGCTGGTGCGTGACTTCGCAACCACTCTTACCACTTCCTTCGCTAAAATCCAACAATAGTTGCATGGTGCGGCCCAGGGCATGGAGTACCTACACGCTGCCAATCTTACACATGGGGACCTCAAAGGGGTTGGTGTCTTTTCATTTTGCGACCAATTTCTTTCTGACATTTAACAGTCGAACATCCTCGTGTCCAACGACACCCCTCCTCGTGCCTGCCTCGCAGACTTCGGTTTCATTACCGCAGTCCCCGACCCTACCCAAAGGTTATCGAACAGCGCGCAAATGGAGGGCGGCACACCGTGTTTCAGTCCTCCGGAACTCCTGGTTCCCGATGCGTTTGGTAAGAAAGATGCACCGCCCACGCAGCAGGCGGACATCTACGCATTTGGACTGGTTATCTTCCAGGTATGCAAGCGGGGTCATCATTGCGAAGTGTTCTTATGTATGCCTTCTTTAGGTGCTTACGGGTGAAGCCCCATTCCGCGGTGTGCCAATACCGGCCTTGGGGCACTACGTTCTCCTTGGGATGCGCCCAACCAAACCAAAGAATGCCTCAGCCATCGGGTTTACCGATCCGCTGTGGGCGTTCACCCAACGTTGCTGGGACGGTCAAGCGGAATTGCGACCAAGGGCCGGGGAAGTTGTGGCACACCTCGGGGAAGCAGCAGCCGGCTGGGACGGTCTGATGCCACCTTCCGACCAGGTCGAGAGTATCGCTTCCGACCCCGAGGAAACGTTTGGTTCAACGAAATGCGAAGATCTCATATTTTTGGCCTCTGAACCACCGGAGGAAAGGTCTCAGGAAGTTGTCGCCTGGCCCCCCGAGGAGCCACAGCCAGAGGAGTCGCCTGATCCTCCCCTATTGCAACTCCTCCGGGAGGGCCTAGGGCAATACGTACGGAAGGTCCTCGCCTTCTTCGGTTCTTGGCGCTGACTTCCCATCCCTATGTCTGTCATGGCATTCCTCAAGTTTTGTTCGCTCTACAACATTTATTTGAACCACTTTCTACCCGATACATTTGTGTCCCTTTCCTTTCATTTTCGGCTGGCCTGCGCCCGCAGTAGGTGGTAACCAATCGATTCGAGACCGTGCCGCTTGTCTCCCCCACCCGATATTCGTTTACACCGAGGTCCGTCTTGGTATCTTGGTTGTAGTCTTGTTCCCATTTTATCGTATGATTAAGTTATTTTATTTCATCCACCTAATATGTATTTAAATCTCACCCAACTGGCAACGAGTCAAACCCACTCCGGGGTCGGAGCCGACGCATGTCACTTTGTGAGTCCCACCCGGCCCCGGATGTGAACGCACGTACGATGGAGGCTGTAAGTGATGTTGGGGGATTCGAGGGTATGAGAACGCCTCGCCACCAGCTTTGTTATCTATCAAAGATCTCTCCTGTAAATCTACAAGAGCGTGAACTTTCGGTAGTGAAGACCGTCCGGTAGTTTCAGCAGCCGACGCGCAGCACCTTCCGCTCCACCCCGCATATACTCCACCCCGTACATGCTCCACCCCGCATATGAAAACCAAGTGACCCAGTGAGGGCAGGTAAGTTCGAAGAAACGACTCCCTGTGGCCTGTTTGGATCGTCGGCCTCGGCCAACGGGTCATAACCCACCAGGATCAGGTCCTCGAAAAGGGGGAAGGAACGAATGAGGCGATGAGTCCCACGGGAAGCGACTCGAGGTAGGGTGAGGGCCTGTAGAACGGGGCGGGGAGACGTCCAAGGCTCTGAGGTACCATGCGCCAGTGCTCACCTCCAAGCTTCGATACCGGAAAATGCTTGAAACCGGGCAGCTTCTTCCACGCCCAACGCCGTGACAAGCGGGGCCAACCAACGAACAGGGTGCGGGTGTGATAAGCAGGGGAGTCCGCAACGTCCAGAAACGCCTCCTCCCACGACCACAGGTCCGTCCGTTTGATCCTCGGTGTGCGAGGGATGGTCATGAAGCTGAACGCCTAAAATCCCGTAGGACCCAACATGGGGTAAGATTGTACCCGTCACATGTCACTCCTACTTTTGGTATTCTGACTATCGTTTCGTTCCCGGCGAACAGCGGGAAATCTACGGTAAGTTTGGCTGAGTCGCCGGAAGGGGTTCCGATCGCTCATAGTTCACACCAGGTTATGAGAATGGCTGCTGCAGGAGTGGTCGGTTTCCCGCAGGGCCCCGCTTATCTTTTCCTCCCCAGCTGATGACTTCGTTTAGGTCGTGGCTCAACTTGGGATGTTCGTTCCGGCCTCTAGCGCTAGGTAGGTTTCTTCGTATTCCAACCCGCACGCCATGCGGCTTACGCTGATCTGGTTCTTTCGTACAAGACTTTGTCCCGTGGACACGATCCTTACACGTATGGGCGCGTACGACAACATGTTCTCGAACGCTAGTACATTCAAGGTCGAGCTCGATGAATGGTGGGTATCACCTCATCAGTTTCGGGGTCGCTGCACAGACGCTCATTTATCCTGGACAGCTGTAAGATTCTCCGGGATGCGACTCCCAAGTCATTAGTTATTCTGGATAGTAAGTTAACACGACGGAGGGTGGATTCACCTCTGGGCGCGGTCCTCACGGCATAATTTTACGCAGAACTCGGAAGGGGTACCTCGACGTACGACGGGATGGCGATTGCTGTGGTACGTCACCTATTCACTCTGCCCGACCGCTAAGTTCTATCTGGTCCAACAGTGCCGCATCGACTTCCGTACACGGCGTTTACTGTATGGATCATTTGTATTTCCCGACACATCACCCCGGTGGGCCTGACACTAAGTACCCAGCTTTTCTCAGTGTCTACCGGCGTTCGTTGCCACCGGGTCGGACATGACCCTGTGGTTCTTGGGGCTTGACGGTCCCTCTTCCATCGTGCCATCCATGGGCTCACCTTGTGCGGACGTACTGATTATTGTTGATTGGGCTTGTTTGGTAGGAGGCTGGTCCGCAGATGGCGCCGTTTTTTTCTTCTAAAGATTGTATGGATCACTTAGCTGGCTCGAGCCCGTTTTCTAACAGATCATCTACAGAGCGATGACCACGTCAGTCTTTGTCAATTTCACAGCACCAACATCCTAACCAGCTACGTTTTCCGATCTATACAATACCAACCTGTGCAGTGTGGGTCGAATCAATTCCCCTCGTATGCGACTCCAGATATCTCCACCTGTCCTTTCACTCTTCGGGTAGTCTCCCTTGGTCTTCCTTACAGCATTACAGTGGGCGCATACTGACGATGGGATTTTACCAAATGCTTTACTCGAAATAAACGACACTCCTGTCATTCGCCACCCATTGGCCTGGCAGAGTTTGTATTGGTGAAATTCGACCGTGGGATGCTAGCCATGACAAGGGTGTGAAAGGTTGAGGATAAGTATACTTACAGCCGATGTGCCCACCGTCCCGCTCCACGCCCTCCGATTGCACGGCCACAACTGGTCCAACACAAAACCTCCGAGCCTGGTATCCATCACCTTTTCGCATCACATTTGTGATCGCCCTCATCGGAGCACCGTCCCGTCTCGAACGGATACCCGAGTGGATGCCAGTCATGCCGGCCGATAAAATCCGACGACTAAGCGTTCACGCAAAGCTCGACTTGAGGGCTGTCAGAAGACAAGCCGCGAAGCAGCTGACGAAAGTCGAGCAATGAAGTAGCTGCCGGAAGGCAGCCACATACTCCCCAGGCTCGCAGTGATCGGATTCGCGTGGCCAATAATTTTCGCGCCGACATCAGCAATCTCGTTGTAGAATTCGCCATTTGTTACTCTACGGGGGTCGGACGCTGGAGGTAGCGCCAAAGGGAATGAACGTGTCCGAGCGCTTCACCCGAACCACACGCACGCATAAAAGCCTTTCCCACGTTGACGTTCTATGGAAAGATACACGGCTATTCCTACTCGGGAAGAAATTCTTACAACCTTATCCAAGATACATCACGGGTTCTCCTCCAGGCGGCACGTCGGCGCCTTCGCGCGGCGAGTGTGGGAACGTAATTCATACCCGCTGATTGGACGTTTGGGATTCGTACTCAACCAATGGGAGGAGAATGTGGATGGATCTAGGGATTATCTCCGCGGACGTAAATCCGGCCCCGGCTTACTCGGTCATTCCATCCATCGACCAATCCAGAGCCTACTCATGTCCCTCCGGCGTCTCAACCCTTCCCGGTCCAATCCTGGTCCACGAACAACCATTTTGCCCTGCGAGCCAATCTGCTGGTAACCCTCCTCGACCAGTAGGATCCCGGCACGTTGGGCCTGATCTTTGAAACGGTCACAGACGTCTTGTTTGGTGTGGTTGCCGGCGACAACGTAAACTCGAGATCCACCAGATTTCGCGAGTAAGGCGACGAGCGAGTCGACGAGTGCGGAATGTGAACCACCAAAATGCAACAAATCTGACATGATTGCGATGTCAAATCCGGGCCTGGTGTTGTTTGGAAGGAACTTGCTGTAGTTGTGGAATTTGACATCAGATGATGGTCGTGAATGGATGCACCATAGAGAAACTCGACAGCAACTGCGAGACGTCGGATCCCCATTCAAACTCTGCACATTCAATCTTGCGGTGCTCCGCGGTGGGTTTCAACGTTCCCGGTGAGTGTGCGCATGATCGAAGGTTCCGGATATTCTGTGACAACCACCAATGACGCGTGTCTCCCGTTTGGCAATGTCGCAGCCAGCAAAGAGGGAAGGGCGCTCTCCGCACCTAGCTCCACGACTGATCGGACAATCAGTTCGAGTGGATCGCGTGTGGACGAATCTCAACTTGTCCGCTTTTCGCCAGTGATCTGGCCCGTTTCAGTCGCCTCCGCCAAAAGAATCGAAGGAGAGAACAGCGCGTTGGCCATGACACTTATAGCCTAATTCCACAGTTTCAAATGCACCCTCGTACCTGGAGCGTCCTTACCCTCCTGGACACGCCCCCTCAATCAACCGATCGGCAATAAGTCCCGTTCGAGTTGGTTCGCACCTTTGGAACGACCCCAAGTTTCAGTCCTCCGTGCTACACGAACCCATCGTCCTCCTCGACCTCCGCCCCGAACAGTCCAAGAACGTCGACGAAAATTTCTTCCATGGTTCAGAGGGGGGGACGAACGAGAGAGGAGGAAGGAAGGGCTTCTCCCGCACAAAATTGCCAAATCAACGAAAAAAGGAAACCCCGAAAATTGGCGCACAACCTGGGCGAGGCCCGTTGTAATGCGGACACCAAATCATAGGATGGTCTCCGGCGTTTAGCAGTCCGTTCCACCACTCACGCACACCCAACAAAGCACGGTTCACCCCTGGGACGTCAGTAAACACTTTTAATAACTTTTTGATACACGTTGGCGAGCCAGCGAGCATGTCCTTACAGCGGTTGTAATCAGACGTCTATCTGGCTTGCGACAACGGGCTGCAACCATGGGGCGATCCACCGCATCCATTCGACCATTTCGTAATGAGGCAAGAAGCGTACAAAGGGGGATCAGCCGAACCGTTTGAGGAATGCTTATCTTGAGGCGCGATCGATTGACTAGCCACGGGGTGACGCCAAAACCTTCCCCCCTTAGGTGAACAATTGAATGTCACGTCTTTACGTAATTGTCTGCGCTGCATTTCTCCCCAACCTCCAAGCCCCGACTCGCCTTAATCGATGGGTCCAGTTGACGCGTGGAAGAGCAGGCACCCCCCAACTATAAAGAGGCGACTGTGTGTCAACATCTCTTATCCCCCTACCCTCCCCCCACTGTACTCACTGTACCCGCCTAGCCTTCCTTCGACCGCGCAACTCACTGGGGACCCATGGCTATAGATTACCAGCAAATGTGGAACGATGCAGTTTGCACAAGGGACAAAGCCAAAGCCATTCAAACACTATCTGGTGTTTTGGTCGAGAAGGAAGGCAGGGTTTTCATCTCGCGTTTGGACACCCAAAATGCTGAGTTATGTGTTGAGATCTTGGACGACGTAAGTCGCCGTGATCTACATTCACCCCACTCTCCACCGTCTCATGCAATTCGTCAGGGCATTATAGGGCACAACCTCGAATTAGTCGAAAAGCGGGCTTTCTTCATCACCCTAAGGAGGCTTGCTGAGCGCCATAGACGACTGCCGGAGCGGATAAGGACAAAAGAAAAGATCGAGGTTGAGTCGGATGAGATCCTTGGCTCAGGTGGGTTTGCAGATGTGAGGCCGGGAACGTACGAAGGGCGCCCCGTTGCGGTCAAGGTCATGAGGGCTTCGGCGAAGGACAACTTTGTGAGGATAAGAAAGGTGAGTATCGGCGTTGGTCTCCTGGGACGCGGTCTCAGTCATCTTGCCCCAGCAATTCTACAAGGAAGTTGTTCTCTGGAGCACGCTGTCCCATCCGAACGTCTTGGGACTCGTCGGGGTACAGGAGGACATAAATAAACGACAGCTCATTACCGTGTCAGAGTTGATGGTGCGCGGGAACATCATGCAGTACATCGGCGAGAATCACGCCAACAGACTGGAGCTGGTGCGTGACTTCGCAACCACTCTTACCACTTCCTTCGCTAAAATCCAACAATAGTTGCATGGTGCGGCCCAGGGGATGGAGTACCTACACGCTGCCCACCTTACACATGGGGACCTCAAAGGGGTTGGTGTCTTTTCATTTTGTGACCAATTTCTTTCTGACATTTAACAGTCGAACATCCTCGTGTCCAACGACACCCCTCCTCGTGCCTGCCTCGCAGACTTCGGTTTCATTACCGCAGTCCCCGACCCTACCCAAAGGCTATCGAACAGCGCGCAAATGGAGGGCGGCACACCGTGGTTCAGTCCTCCGGAACTCCTGGTTCCCGATGCGTTTGGTAAGAAAGATGCACCACCCACGCAGCAGGCGGACATCTACGCATTTGGACTGGTTATCTTCCAGGTATGCGAGCAGGACCGTTGGAATTAGCCGCTCTTATGTACGCCTTCTCTAGATCCTTACGGGCGAAGCCCCGTTTCGCGGTGTAGCGATACCGGCCTTGGGACACTTTGTCCTCCTTGGGATGCGCCCAACCAAACCAGACAACGCGTCAACCATCGGGTTTTCCGATTCCCTGTGGGCTTTCGCCCAACGCTGCTGGAATGGTAAAACAGAACTGCGACCAAAGGCCGGGGAAGTTGTAGCACACCTCGGGGAAGCGGCAGCCGGCTGGGACGGCCTGATGCCACCTTCTGACCAAGTCGAGAGGGTTCATTCCGGCAGTGAGGAAACATCTGATTCGGCGAAGCGCGACGATATCAGATTTTTTGGCCCCTGAACCGCCCGGGAGAAAGAATCTCGGGAGATTGTCGCTTGCCTTCCCAAAGATCCACAGCCAGAGGAGTCACCCAATCTTCCCATATTCCAACTCCTCCGGGAGGGCCTAGGGGACTATCTACGGAAGGTCCTCGGGCTCTTTGGTTCCTGGTGCTGACTTCCTATCCCTATTTCTGTCATGGCATTTTTCAAGCGTTGTTTTTTATATCCATCTGGGCTACTTCCTACCCGAGGCACTCGTGTCCCGTTACCATGCTTTCCTTTTCTTTTCGGCTCGGACCCCTCCGGCAGCGGATAGTGATCAATTGATTGGTGGCCGCGCCGCTTGCCTCCCTCACTTAATGTTCGTTTTTCCGGCCTGCGGACCGAGGTTCGTCTTGTTATGTTGGTTGTACTCTTGTTCCCATTTAACTTTATGATCAAGCTATTTTATTTCGTCTACCTAGGCGATATGGGATGAAACTGCGAGCCGAAAGGAGCAAGCGTGCGGGTACACGTTCACTGAGTCCCGTCATGTGTACCCAATGATGCATGCTTTTTACCCCTTGGAGGAGGGATCACACGATAAACGACGTCTCTCGTATCCACCAAGGCTCGTGGTATCAGAACGGATCAACTATCCCTCTCTTCGTTATCTCCGGAAACAAATGCCCAATGCAGTATTCCGTGTTTTGCCCTTGTCCCCCCCGCCTCGAGCATCCTACCCTCGGGCGAATCGAAAACGACGCCCAGAGTTGAACGAGAAGGTGGTCAAGGTCTGACCATCCCCTAGAGGCCGCCTCCCCAAGGGATCCTCTGATGTCGGCACCGATATTGAAGAAGGTTAAGTGGGAGGGCAGATAAACGGAGATTCGTCGAAGATCTCGGTGTTCGGGTATGATAGTTTGAAGTGCCATGACGATCCATTCGACGTTGTGCGATTCAACTCGAAAAACAACGTCGCGGAGTTTTGTCGCTTTGGAGAGATTGAATGAGGCAGACTCCGACCCATCTGAAAACGGAGTTGAGTTATTGGTGTAGACCGGGCATGAAATCACGTACGACGGAAAGTATAAGTGATATCAAGTGTCTCAAGGGTATGAGAACACCTCACCACCAACTCCGTTATCCACCAAAGGTCTTCCACGCGATCCCACGAGAGTGCGAGGGTTCGGAAGTGAAGACCGTTCGGCAGATCCAGCAGTTGGCGCGCACCACTCCCTGCCCCTCCGAGTATGTGAAATTCAAGGGTCCCAGTGAACGCGGGTGATGTTGAAGGGACGACGGTCTGTGGCCCATGTTGACCCTTATCATACCATGAACCGTTGCGACCCTTTAGGGACAGGTCTTCGAGAAGGGGGAAGGAAAAGATGAGGTTAAAAACGTGCGGGAATGGAAGAAGGATGGGACAAATGCGGAGTGACTTGAGGGTAGATGAGAATCCGTAGAACGGATCGAAGGGGTCGTCCAAAATTTTGATGTAAAGGTCGCCATTGTCCACATCCAAGTGTTTTACACGAGAAAAGGCTCGAATCCATCCACCTTCTTCCGCATCTGCTGCCACGACGTGCCGAGGGCAACCAACAAGCAAGGTGTGAACTTGACATGCAGGGGAGTTCGTAACGTCCGGAAATGTGTGCTTCCACAACTCGAGGTCGGTTGCGGAACGGAGCTTGATATCGGCGAACAGGTTCTTTCTGGTACGTGGAACCCATGACCTAGAGACAAGACAACACTGCCTGAGTGTCTCCGGTTCGTCCCACAGGAGGTCGATGACATAGTCGAGTATCTCTGGCGGAAGGTGTGGATTCGACATCGCGGTTTCGGTCAAAAAGATAAAGC
>Ga0307516_10006601_pt1 | contig 13562 bp, 8 predicted proteins | sample 19_EM_MG_FD_203310 | JGI IMG/M metagenome (GOLD analysis project Ga0307516, IMG submission 203310) | Populus trichocarpa ectomycorrhiza microbial communities from riparian zone in the Pacific Northwest, United States - 19_EM | ecosystem: Host-associated > Plants > Roots > Unclassified | place... | reverse complement strand
AGCAATTGAAATAAGATTAAGAAAGAAAATAAAACTTAATGTAATTCAGGGGTAAATAAAAAATATTTTGGAAGCTAAAAAAAATGAATATATAGTTTATACTTTCATGAAAATATAAAATTAAAATTCAACTATAATTAAATACTATATCAGTAAAATAAATATGCAGTCCTATTGATTTCCGAGGCAAAATATTCATTTCAAGATATGACTAGATGGCATTATTATAACAGTTTTCCTTCTAGGTATACTTTCCGATTTGATTAGAAACAAACCATAAATGAAGAATCTAAAATAAATCATGAAAAATGACTTTACTTCTCTCGTATTTGTTTCGATAAACAATACAAAATATTGCTTTTTATCCTATCTGTAGATGCTACCAATGTTATTGTTAGGGTATGAATGAAAAATTATGTCCCTTTAAACTCTATTTAAAATGAAGTTATGCAAGTTTATATTTTTTTATTTTAAAAATTACTTGAAAATTGAAAAATTAACTGTAAGAATTGTCCATAAAAAAAGTCAATTCTAACATGATTTTGATAATGAAATTTTCAAAAACTCTTTTACATTCTTTTGGTCAAAATTGTTTTTTAGAGAGTACTATATAATATTTGGTTCGCCATTTATTTTTTTTGTTGTGCTACCAAGAATAAGAGATTGAGTAAAATATTGCAATCACACTGCCATCACCAGAGAGCAAGCAATAAATTATTTTAAGGCCAAATGATTGATCCTTACATCAATCTATTTCTTCAAGTTTATTTTTTGTCAGCAGGTATTGTAAATTGATTTTTCTTTTAGTTGTTGATTTATATGCATATTTTATGTTTTGTAAAAACCAAATCATCAGAGTAAAGAGGAACAACAATCTTAAGAACTATTTACAACAAATTTATTAAACCCAGCCCGAAGTTGACTCGGCTAAGGGGCTGGGTCACACGGGTTGACCTAGGTCAACCTGGAAAAAATAAAAAAAAATCAAGGTTTTAATATCCTACATGAAAAGGTTAAGAAATATTTCATATGGATATATGCTATTTATAACTATCACATATGGAAAAGTTAAGAAACATTTCATGTGTGTGTAGTCTATATATATAGTTATTCCATAAAGAAAAATTTTAAAAAAAAATCCATGTGAATAAAGACTATATATATAGCTATCCCACGTGCAAAAGTTAAGAAGCATTTCGTGTAGATATAGGCTATAAATATAGTTATCCCACATGTAAAAGTTAAGAAACATTTCATAACTATAATTATCTAACATGGAAAAGTTAAGAACATTTCATAGGGATGTAGACTATATAAAAATATGTGAGGCCAAGTATTCACAAATTAATTTTATATTTTTAGAGTTTTTTTTTAAATGTAAAAAAAAAGCCGCGTCACTCGGGTTTGATCGGGCTAATTGCAAGCCCGAGTTTTGACCATTTGAAACCCGACCAACGCTTCGGATCCCGGGTTGACTCGTCGGGCTGGGCCAGGTTTTATATCTATGATTTAAAGTGTTCCAACAACCAATAGTGAAAAACTAGTTATGTGACCCGCGCTTCGCTGCGGGTTAGATATTTTTATTTCCTATAAAAAAAATTATATATGAAGGTTTTTTCAACACATTTTTGTAGCTTAAAAAATCTAAGTTCAAATAAATTTTTTTATGATTACATGTAATTAAATAAATCAAGAACTATGTGTGCGAATAAATAAATAAAAAATCATCAACGATACCTAAAAATAAAACTTCAAAAATCAAGAGACATGTATAGATCAAGATATTTAATCTTGAAAGACGAGACATTTATCCGGTTGTGTTTGCTAAATTTATTTATTAAATAATTTTTTTTATTTAAGCAAATGATAATAGAAGTGGAGACACAAATTAAATTGATCAAAAAAAATAAAAGGGGGAAAAAACATCATGCAAAACTGCATATATTAGAAATATTATCTGAAAATAATTTTCTTTTTATTTTGAATCAGAAAAACTTTTCAAATTTAAATGCATAATTAAAAAAATAATTGTCATTTAAAAGAGGCTCTCCAAACAAAATGAAAGAGAGAAGGGGTACTAATTTAAATATAAATTAAAAAAGATTAGAGAAAAAATCATAAAAAAAGAATAATTAATTTTAAAAAAGAATTAGAAAAAAAAAAGCAAAGGTCAAGCCAACTCGCCTGGCCCATTTTGTCAAGGCTCGCATGATTGGGCCTTTAAACTTTTTTTGTTTGCAACTGGAGCGGATGACATGTCATCTGTCCTAATTTTTCTTGAAAAAAATCAAACAACGTGTTGCCTGATAAGGTAGACATTACATGGTCTACTTGCTCAAATTCCAACAATTATGGTGAAGAGCGTGCCCACCATGATGCTCATTTCTAAGAAGGATTGGAGTCTCTAAAGGTTAACAAGGCCCGCATCGCTAGCTTACTCGAGCAAACACTTAGTTTCTTTCCACACCATAGACGAGATCCATGCAATAGCTTTCGTAAGGAGGCTGACCGAAAGAAAGGTGTACCAGAATTAGAAGATGGAACCTGCTCCTATTGTGTTCAAAAAGTAATTGCCTTTATTTAATCATGTATGAAAAAGTGTTTTGACTTTGTTATGTTTAACCTATTTTAGTTTTGTTGGCAATTTGGCTCATAATATCACAAGATTTTTTCTGTTAAATAGGCCCTTCTTTTTAATGATATCATACATTTTCTTATGTTCATGATTGTCTTCATTCTTACACTTTGAGGAATCCTGAAAGTAGAAATCCTGAAAGTTCCATCAATTCACAAACTCACTATACCAAGAATTCTTTGGTGTGTTTCCCATTTCTTCAAAAACTATACATGATCTCATGTTTTCTCAAAGGTTTCTAGAAAAATCAAAGTTTTAGTACAAAAACAGAAATCAAATTGATGTTTGTTCTAGCAGACATGTTCTAGAAATATAAGTGATCTCCTAGAAAGGTGACCAAACACCTAGAAAAAATAAAAACAACCCAAACAACATGAGATGACTTCAATGTTAAGTTTTAGCTGAATGAATAATGAGAAACCATTTCGTACGATCACATGAAAAAAAACAAAGCTTACCGATCCTAAATGCATGTGTTTGAAATGAGAAAAGATCATTTTTTATAAATCCTTTCAGAAGACTAAAATACACCTTTTGCAGTCGCCATTGAACCTAGTAAGTTTTTCTTTAAAAAATAACCTTGGCTAAAATCACATCCCACTCTAGGGGCAAGTGCGAGAAATATGCAAAAATCCTCAATGATTAAATGTGTTCATACAAAGCTGGGGGAATGAAAGAATCCAAAGAGTCTAGAAGGTTTGAGCATACAAAAAAAAAGCTAATATGATGATGATGCTCAAAATCAAATGAAGAAAACAAATAAAAAGCCCAAGCTCGACACTAGGGGGTATGATGAACCCATTTGCAAGGTCTAGAAATTCATGGATCAAAAAGGTCTGGAAACAAGCACTAGTGATTGTTAGACTTGAAATCCTTTAAACACCCTTTGAGCTTATAAATATTATTTTTCTTCATAACCAAAAGCCAAAACTTACGTTACGTGTCTAATCAAGCCCTTTCTATTCAAAGATAGGCAATCCTAATTGGCAGGCAATGTTGTACCATGTGAAACAAGCTCCATTATTCATACAAATAAAATGAATGCTTTGAAGATGTGTTCTCTGAAATCCTCAAATTAAAACCCTATTAACCAAACACAAAATAAAAGATCACTTCACATTTTTACAAAAACAAAACAAAAACTTTCAAACATGCCTATAGGAATCACTTGAATTTTTTTTTTCAGAACAAGTTTGCTTGAAACTGACATCAAAATGGTTTCTGTGTTTGGAATAACTTTGTAATTCCAAGAATTCTCCATAAAATAACTCTTTGTAAATAACCAAATCTTCTTTCGCATAGCCTCATCCCTAAAGAAAACTAGAATTGAACATTTGAGGGCATGATCAGGCTGGGGGGCAATAAAAAAACACGTAATAGGGCTAGCTCCATGATTCCCTTTCTAAAAAAATAAAAAATATAGGGCAGAGTTAGATCTTTGTGATAAAGGTTTGTAGGCAAAAAAGTATGTTGATATCATGCCATTCACAGATATTAATATCACAAATTGTGACTCAAGTAAGCAAAAGCAAAAAAGCCATGAAAACTTGCCTACAGAGACTTAAACTTTTTAAAAGGAAAAAAGTCCATGAAGAAAGGGAATTTATACTTTTTAGTTAAGTATAAATACATATTGATTATATAACATTATACTTGATCTTTGATAAACTAATGTTTTACCAACAAATCTCTTTTGAGCACTCCTTTGAGCCCTTATCTCTTAGATAGTGCGCCTTCATGCCCTATCCTTTTCTTTTGAGCGCATATTTAAGTCCTTAACTCTCAGATAGTGTACCTTCGAGCCTTATCTCTTTTCCCTTTGAGTGTTTATTTGAGCTCTCATCTCTTAGTGCGCCTTTAAGTCCTATCTTTTTTCCATTTGAGCTCTCATCTCCTAGATAGTACACCTTCAAACCTTATCTTGTCATCCCTTCAAGACATCTCTGGCCAAATTCTTTTGCCATGTAAATCATATTTTTCACATGGGCAGGTCACCTATTATAATGAGACTATTTTAAAAAAATCTTTTCATTTTTCATATGGACATGTCGCCCATTACAATGAGATCATTTGTAAAAACCTTTGTATTCTTCATCTGGGCAGGTCACCTATGACAATTTAACCATTTCAATTTTTTTTTTTGAAATTTACCAATAGGCAGGTTGCCTAGTACAACTATACCACTTCAAATTTTTTTTTTTAGTTTTTCACAAAGATCATTTTTTTCTTTACAAATCCTACCTCTTTTCTTTTGCATAGTGCGCTTTCTAGCCCTTGTCATGGGGTCGCGCCACGAAGTTGTCGGTGACGACATAGGCTTTTATCGTGCCTCCTGATGAGGTGTTGTGTTAGAAAGGTTTTTGGATTTAATCACAAAATTATGATTAATGTTTAGGAGTCACCACCTAGTATTATGGTCACTAGGAACCTATGGTCTGTGAGAGTCTAACTAAGGGACTCCTTGTGCAAGGGGAAGACGCATCACCCCCAGTGCACCCTACCTAAGGTAAGCTGCATTGTTGTTTGATTGTTTTTCTAGGTCGGGTTTCTATTCATTGGTATTTTTAAGGTTTAAGGTAGAACTCCCTTCGTGAGAGAGCCTTTACCTCATCGGGTTTAATCCTCACTATTCTAAAGTCTGAATTTAGCATCGTATTTATTTATACCTTGTATCTTTAATACCTGAGGGTGTACTTTATCGTGTAATTTTACACCTCACAACTATTAAAGTCTATACCTGGATCCTAAAAAAAAAGGTTTGGAAAAAAGTTTTTGATATTTTGGCCAAACCCTAATGGATGATCATAAACTGGTTATAATATCTATTTTTTTGGATTTTTAAAACATGAGAAAGATGCAATTTTTTAATGAAAATATGCTTGGAAATTTTTTAGGATTTGACCGTATGTATGAAAATAAAATATATTTTTTTTTATTTTGGAAAGGGAAATTAATTTAAAAGTTTTTGAGATTTTTTTTTTTGAAAATGTTTTGATTTTTTTTTTGAAATATTTTGGAGAAAACCGGGTGTTTTAATACCTGATTTGTATTTTACAGTGTAAATAGACAACCCGATATTATGCAAAATTGGTAGAAAAATATTTGAGAAAATCACAATTTTTTTGAAATGATTTTTGAAAATTTTGAATTTTTTTAAATATTATAATATATATTATTATAAATAAATATATATTAAATATACATGGGCTGGGCCGGCCTAACTGGCTGGGTCGAGCTCAGGAATGTTGGATTGGGCCAATATCGGCCTAACAGATTTTTTCCCTTCCTTTTAGGGCCAGGCCGAGTCTAGCCCATGTAGTTGGGCTGGGCCAGAAGTGGCCCGACACGACGTTCACTACATGAACAGTGACCGTGAATTATAATTCACGCCTACTATTCAAGCGTGAACAATAAGACGTGAATTATAATTGATGTATATTGTTCACTTGTGAACAGAGGCAATAAAGAAGAAGAAGAAGAAAGAGAAGAGAAGAAAGCTACCTGGCACGGTGGCGGTCTGGCCGTGGAGGACGACGTGCGGTGGTGGCTGAGGTTGTGGCAGAGGTGGTGGCCGGTCTTAGCCGCTAGTAGAGGAAGAAGAAGAAGTTGCAGAGGAGAGAGAGAGTTGGTGAAACCACCACATGAGGTAGTCAGACGGTTGCTTGTGGTAGAGAGGATGGTGGTCAAGCCGACAATGATAGTGGTGGTGGCCGAAAGCCCCAACAGAGAAGAAAGAAGAGAGAACTCGTTGCAGAGAAAAAAAATTAAGGAGGAAGAGATTGGTTTTTTCTGATTTTTGGACAGGATTTTCTTCCTGCTCAGACCATGAAATCCACCCCTATTTATAGGGGGTGGAAAAGGGTAATCTTGTCTTCACAGGGCAAAAATTTAAGCCCTTGATTCGGTTGGTAAGGATCCCAACCGTTGGTTCAAAGTAAGCACCATAAACTGTAAAATCTGACAGTTCAAGGCTGTTTGAGTTGGTTAATTTAGGCCGGTGCCGGGGTCTTTTTGATGATAATATGCCTGAACAGACCATACTCGAGGATAAAGGGATGTTAGGTGACTATTTTGGTTCATGTGTAGTCAATTTTGACGGATATACGAGGCATTAAATGCACCTGAAAAGTAGTCACCAAGGCAACAGTCTCGGGCAAAATCGGGGAAGACAATGAACAGTGATCAGACGACACGTCATCTGTTCCTCTCTCTCTTTTTGTTTTTTTAAATCCAAAAAGGGCGTCAATTTGGGTAAAATAAGGGATTTTTGTCAAACTTCAATTGAGGCCTTAAGCTTTCGTATTCGTTCAATTGCACCCCTAATTAACCCTAAACATTTGATTTAGTGGAATTTAGCCCCTGTCAAACTCAATTTGAACCCTGAATTTCAGAGCTTTTTGCACTTTGGTCATTGGACTTGGATTTATGCAATCTAACTCCTAATTGACCATTAAACTTCTAATTTTTTCAATTTCACCCCTGGTTTCAACCAATTAAGCCCCTAGAGTTCGACGCCTTTTACAACCAAGTCCTTGACTATGAAAATCTTCAATTTGACCTCTAATTGATCCTAAAACTTCAATTTTCTTGCGATTTTACTCTTGATTTCAATTAATTAACTTCGTAAAAATTAAATTTAGTCTCTTAAAATTCCAATCTTTTCAATTAAGCCCAAATTGGGCTCCCAAACTTAATTGTTTACCAATTAAGCCCAAAATAAAATTAATTTGACCCATTTAAAGTGTAATTAAGTCCTTGTACTTAATTAAATCATTCAATTGAACCGAAATTAATTCTTAAACATAATTAAATTTTAATTTGACCCAAGATTAAATCAAATTGACATATTAAAATTTGTCATTGGACTTAAATGTTTTGCAAATACATCCAATAAGCATTTAATTTGACCTGGAATTTGCATTGTTTCTCCATTTTTTGTCATAATGAGGTATAATTAGGCCTTGAATTTTCTCCAAAATTCCAGTTGCATTCCCTAACCTGCTTTCTCCATGTTGCTAGCCTTTATTTTATTTTTTGATTTTTATTTTTTTAAAAAGTGAATTTTGGGGAATAAACTAGAATTAGGTTATGACAGCCCTCATATACCAGATAGTGCGCTTTCTAACCTTATCTTTTTTTTTCCCTCTGAGTGCACTTTCTAGCCCCCGCATACTGGATAATGCACTTTCTAAGCCTTATCTCTCTCTTTTCAACTTTGTACCCTTATCCCGACCCTTATCTCGGATAGCTCGCTTCCTAGCCCTATCTCCTTTTTCTCTAAGTGCGCTTTCTAGTCCTCACTTCAAACACTTTCAGAAGGATTGACCATTTCTTGATCTGGTGAGTCCGTTATCTCTCATTCATTTTTCTTCATTACAAAGCTTACTATCAAAAGTCTCTTACGAGACTTTCTGTCGCAAGCATTGTTAAGAAGGGGACAACTGTCATCACTTATTTTTGGGTTATTCCCTAAATTTTACCCCTTTTCCCTTTAAAATAAATAATAAATAATAATGGCAAGAATACTAGCAATTTGGAAAAAACAAAAACAAGCTGAGAGAATTTCAAATATAGAGGAAGATCAAGCTACAATTTTGAATGTATCGGAAACCTAATTGTACCTTATTATACCTAAAATTAAAGAGACAATGCAGATTCAAGGTCAAATTAAAATATTATTGGATGAATTTGCATAAATATGAAGCCTAAACACAAAATTAGATTTTTAATAGGCCAATTTGATGTAATCATGGACCAAATTAAAAGTTTAATTATGTTTAAGAATTAACTTGGGTCAAATTAAAGGATTTAATTAAATTTAAGGACTCAATTATACTTCTATTAGGGGCTTAATTCATGAAAAATTAAGTTTAGGAGCTCAATTTGGGCTTAATTGAGAAGATTGAAATTTTAGAGGACCAAACCTAATTTTTATAAAGTCAATTCATTCAAATCAAGAGTAAAATCACAAGAAAATCAACATTTTAGGGTCAATTAGGGGTTAAATTAAAAAAATTTGTAGCTAAAGACCTTTTTAAAAGAGGTGTCGAGCTCTGGGATTTAATTGGCTGAAATCAGGGTGAAATTGAAGAAAATTAAAAGTTTAATAGTCAATTAGGAGTTAAATTTAAGAAATCCAAAACCAAGGACCACAATAAAAAAGACGCTGAAATTCGGGGCTGATGTTGAAATTTGACATGGGAAAAATTACATAAAATTAAAAGTTCTAGGCCAGTTAGGGGTGTAATTAAAAGAAATAAAAAACCAAAGGGCTAAATTGAACTTTGGCCAAATCGCTAAATTAAAACCTTGAAATCTAAAACGACATCGTTTTGACCAAAACGACGTGATTTTTTACCCAAATAGTAACAAAAAAAAGAAGACAAAGGAACTAAATGAAATGTCGTATGGTTACTATTCATCATCTTTTTTTTTTTGTTAGAAAAGTTGCTCGGGTTGACTAGCTTTCAACTACATTTAATGTTTCATTTCTCTACCAAATTAGACAAACCATAAACCACCATGATGGCTTGACATTTGACTACATCCCAATATGGTTATTTGTGGCTGATTGACACCACAACTACCGTAGAGATGCCTCATAGAGGCCACCTCGTACTGCCTTTAACCATCAAAATTTGACAGTTCATGATAACCATTTTAAGTCAATGGTTGAGGTCCTTCTAAGCTGAATCAAGGGTCAAGATTTGTCCTTAAAAAGACAAAATATCTCTCTTCCGCCCCCTATAAATATGGTGGAATCCATGCATTGAGGGAGGAGAAATCAGTGGTCAAAGTTAGGAAAAACTTAGGAGTGATCATTTTCGATTCGGTTCGGTTTTTGTCAAAAAAAAGTAACCAAACTGTAATTTTTTTTAAAAAAACTGAAACCGGTTCAAACCGACCAGTTTAAGTTTGATTTGGTTTTTTTAGGACAAAAAAAGGTTCAAACCAGTTTGGCTCGGTTTGTTTTCGGTTTGGGTTCATTTCGGTTCGGTTTTTCCGTTTTCAGGCTTATAAAACCGAAACCGAACCGAACCGGTCGGTTTTTTCAAAATTTTAATCGGTTTAATCGGTTTTTTTTCACGGTTCGGTTTTTTCGATTATTTTTTTCCGGTTTTCTCGGTTTAATCAGTTTTTTATTTTTCAAAAAATCAGCCCCCTCCCAGGTTTTTCTTTTACCATTGCTACTCTTCCCTCTCTCTCCATTGTGTTCTCAGCCACTCCAACCCCACCTATTCTGTGACCAATGATAGCCTAACCTTTTCCACCAGCTCATCTTATCACCGGTAACAGTACACAACCGCCGTCACCGCCAATTTCTTCATTTCCACTACAGGCTTCTTCTCTTCCAGCAACTAACATCTCCAACCACCAACGTGTGCCATCAGCCAAACCTCTACCAACATCTCCAGCCGAACCTCCAACCTGCAACACCGTCATCCCAGGTAAACTCATTTATCCTTTCTCTCATACGCCCCATTTCTTCTTCTTTCCTATATCTTGCATGCAAGACATGAAGTAATTCACCTCCTGCAACTGTTGGCTTTTGCCAGCAATTATAAGGATGGGCTGCACCCGTTCCAGCCTAGCCTATATTGATGCACCAAGTCTAGCCTAATGTAAAAAAAAAGAGGAAAGGATGTTGGGCTGATAGTCGACCCAACCCAATTGAGTCAGGCTGGGCCGAGTCCACCCCAATATGTTAAATCAATAATTTATGTTTAATAGTAATATAATAATATTAAAATATTAGAAAAAAATTCAAATATTCTAAAGGGGGTTTTAAAAATATTTATGGGCCCATCGCATGTTTTTCCAATTATTTTGCATAATATCAAGCTGTAAACTTACATTGTAATATACAAATTTGGTATTAAAAATACCTAGTTTCCTCTGAAACTTAAAAAAAAATTCCAAAAAAAAATTTAAAAATAAGTTTTCATTTAAAAAAACAAAAAACAATTGTTTTGTTTTCGTGCATACGACCAAATCCTAAAAGTTTTCAAAGCATATTTTTATAAAAAAAAAATGCTTCTTTCTCATATTTTAAAATGCGAAATGGATATCGTGACTAGTTTATGATTATCCGTTAAGGTTTAACCAAAATATCAAAAACCCTTCACTAATCATTTTGTTCACTTTATTTTTAAAGTGTTAGGGTTTAGCTACAGAATTTAATATTTGAGGGTTTGAAATTACACAATAGAGTATACACTCAGGTATTAAAGATACAAAGCAATAAATGCGATGATAAAATTCAGACTTTAGAATGGTTAGAACTTAACCCGATAAGGTAGAGACTTCCTTACAAAGGGAGATCTTCCTTAGACCTTAGAAAAAAAAAATGATACAATCCAGGCAAGGTCAAATTCGGATTTTGACGTAAAATGTGCAATTACCCAGTTTTACGGCAACAATCATAATTCTCAATCCGACCGTTAGATCGAGCTGAATTTTACGTTGAGTCTCCTGACATATTGTCCTACCTTGGTTAAAATTTCAGATCTATCGAAGTTCAGGAAGGCATTGCAATACGGGTTAACAGAGGCTGTATGAATTTTGTTATTTACTTCCTTTTGACTTGTGGACTTTCTATTTTGTAAGGATCCTTTTCCTACAAAGATATGTCAGTTTGTTTTGGGAATCTCCTAGCTCTACAAGGATCTTTAATGGGCTGCAATATAGTTTTCAAGTGTGGCAAGGATTCATAAATGTTTCAAAATCCTTTTCTTACAAACGATTCCTTATGCATCCTAGCAATAACAAGGAAAGAAAGTCAGCAATTTATTCTCCTAATCAAGTAAGGAAGTTGGCCATATCTTATTCTTAAAGAGGGGAGGATTATTTAATACTTTCCCTAACTTAGGAAGGAAAGTAATTAAATCAGCAACAAATGAGTAAATTTTTTTTCCTATTTTTCCAAGTTAAACAAGAAAATCCAAGCTAATCAAGGGTTTCTTTAAGTCTAGAGTCGGTATAAATAAAGACATAACCAAACACGTAAGGGTACCCAATTGAGATTAATAAAAGTTCTTGTTTGCTGCACTTTGTGTGTATGTGTGTGTGTGTGTATGTTGATGAGATAATCTCCCTTCCATGGTTCTGTAAAAAACTAAAAAACGACTTATCGAAGAACAACTCTTTTCGTGGAGTCATCCTTTTACTTCTCGTTCGCGAATCAATATTCGTTGGGTGGGGGTTTCTGTTTCCAATAGTGTTGGTGCCTAGGTACAAGTTATCTTTGTATCACACTCCTATCAAACCTGATTTACTTGGCTTTCAGGAATTGGTGTCTTTGCGTGTGGGTTGCATGACCACGTGATCACGAGATTCGCATAAAAAAACCAATGAATAGAAACACAACCTAGAAAAACAATCAAACAACAATGCAACTTATCTTAGATAGGGTGCACTTAGGGTGATACGTCTTCCCCTTGCATAACCAATCCCTTACCCAGACTCTCACGGACCATAGTTTTCCTAGTAACTATAATACTAAGTGGTGAATCTTGAACTTCATAATCATAATTTTATGATTAAACTCAAAACCCCATTTTCAACACGCACTCAAGAAGCAGACCTGTCATTCGACGTTGTGCGCGTCACAACAAAAACATTACTTCAAAAATCAATTATTTCAAATTTGTTTTTGCTTTCCTAGAAAATTCAAAGACTACGAATTTAAATTTGATTAAAGGATACTCCATTCATACTTACCACATTAATGCATTGATTCGAGGAAAGCAAGCACATCTCGTGCATCTTTTACAAGATGTTTTTGTACAATTACAAAATCCTATTTTACAAAAAAAAAAAAAACAAGAATTTCAGAATTTCAAAGTGAGATAAAAAAAATTGTTTTGATTTACCAAATGCCTTTTGGAAGAGAAAACAACATGTTATTGATCTTTCTTATGATAATAGTTGTAATGAAAAGCAAATTCCTACATAGCATGACGTATTCAAATGAATGCTGAATTAGAACAACATTGTCGACTCGAAATCAAAGATTTAAAATCTAAAAATCTTATTCAAAAGTCTAGATTACCTTGGTCATGTACAACCTTTTATATTAACAAAAATTCTAAGATTGAACAAGGCACATAAAGGCTTGTCATAAATTATAAACATTTGAATAAAACTTTGAAATGGATTAGATGTCCAATTCCAAACAAAAAAGATTTGTTAAAAAACTACATTTTGCATTCATAATTTTAAAGTTTGATATGAAGTCAGGATTTTGGCAAATTCAAATTCATTCAAAAGATCGTTACAAAACTACATTTACAGTTCTATTTGGTCAACATGAGTGGAATGTCATGAAATTTCGATTAAAAAATGTTCATTTTAAATTTCAAAGAATCATGAATGATATCTTCAATTCATATTCAAAATTGTGAATAATATACATTGATAATGTTCTTATATTTTCAAATTCAATAGAACAACATTTCAAACATTTACAAACACTCTTTATGTCGGAAAGAAAAATAGGTTAGTTGTTTTAAAAATAAATATTTCTCTTTTCCAAACTCGTATTCATTTTCTTGGTCATTATATCTCCTAAGTAACCATTACACCTATTGAGAGATCCCTTACATTTGTTAGTAAATTTTCTGACAAAATTCTAGATAAAACCCAACTATAAAAGTCTTTAGGAAATCTTAGTTATGTTTTAGATTTTTACCATAATATGAGCAGAATAACGAAACTCTTATATGATAGGTTAAGAAAGAACCATGTTTCATGGTCTAATGAACATACTAGGATTATTCGACAGATTAAAAAACAAGTCCAATAAATTCTTGCTTATATATTGCTAATCCCTTAGCTCCTAAAATAGTTGAGACAAATGTTTTTGAGTTGGGGAACGAGGTTATTCTTAAACAAGTATAAAATAACAAAAAATAAATTCTTCAATTTA
>Ga0307516_10006600_pt1 | contig 13563 bp, 16 predicted proteins | sample 19_EM_MG_FD_203310 | JGI IMG/M metagenome (GOLD analysis project Ga0307516, IMG submission 203310) | Populus trichocarpa ectomycorrhiza microbial communities from riparian zone in the Pacific Northwest, United States - 19_EM | ecosystem: Host-associated > Plants > Roots > Unclassified | place... | reverse complement strand
TATCGGACAAGGCGAGCACAGGCGAAGTGTTTTCAGGGCTCCGCCCTTGTACGAGCGTCCAACCCGTCCTGCTGCGCGGCGCGCGGCAGGAACAGGGTGGCGTCGACCGTGATGACGTAGCCGCCGACCGCCTTTCCCTTCAGGTCGGTAAGGCCCTGGATGCCGGGTGCAGAGCGATGCTCATGGCTCGGCTCACGCTCCCGTGTACAGGTCGCGCCGGCGCAGCAACCGCCGCTCCGCGGCGCGGACAAGCGGGCGGGCATCGAGCGGGGTGCTCATCGCGGCACCTCCACAGCCGCGGACAGCAGTGGTGCGACCTTCGTCGCGACGAGCTCCAGGTTGCGGGCGGACTCCTCCACGGTCGCCCCGTGGTGGACCTGCACGATCAGCTCGGTCGCGTGCGGCAGAACCAGGTCGTGGCCAAGGTGCTCGGCCACCTGCTGAGGGTGTCCGTGGAAGAAGTCGGCCTGGTCCGCCCGGCTGACGAGTCGGCGACCAACTGCTTCCCAGACTCCGCGAGGCGTCCGAGTGACGAACAGGATCTTCGACCGGATCCACCACGGTGAGCGCGACTGCGAACCGGTGTCGTGAATGTGGCAGAACCGACGCCTTGGATCAGTACGCGGCGGCCTGGTGCGGTGTTCAGAGCTGGGTCTGGCCGCCGTTGACCTCGTAGACGGAGCCGGTGACGAAGGCGGCTTCGTCCGAGAGCAAGAAGCTCACCACGCCTGCGACCTCGTCGACCTGGCCCACGCGGCCCATCGCGGTCTTCGCGGCGATGGAGGCGCGGACCTCCGACGGGAGTGCTCGTGCCGATGGGGCGTCGATCGGACCGGGTGCCACGGCGTTGACACGGATGCCGCGCTTCGCGTATTCGACCGCGGCGGTACGGGTGAGCCCGACGATGCCGTGCTTGGAGGCCGAGTAGGCGGCCCGCCCGGCGTGGGCCATCACCCCGGCGGTGGAGGCCATGTTGAGGATGGTCCCACCGCCGGCTTCGAGCATGTGGGCGATCTCGGCCTTCATGCTGTGGAAGACGCCGGTCAGGTTGATGGTGATGACGTCGTTCCAGTCGTCGAGAGCGATGTCGTGGACCTCGACCGGATCGGGCGTGATGCCGGCGTTGTTGAAGGCGATGTCGAGGGCGCCGTAGGTCGCGACGGTGAAGGCGACGAGCCGCTCGGTGTCGTCGAAGGAGCGGACGTCCGCGGCGAACGCGGATGCGAGGTGTCCGGCGGCGCGGAGTTCCGCGGCGACGCGTTCGGCGGCCTCCGCGTCGCGGTCGGCGACGACGATCCGCGCCCCGTCCGCGGCGAGTCGCCTGGCGGCCGCTTCGCCGAGGCCGGATCCGGCGCCGGTGACGAGCCCGACCTTACCGGTCTTGTCGCGCTTGTCGTGGGTGCTGGTGGTCATGCGACGGCCTCCTCGGGGGTGAGCTGGACGAGTGTGAATACGGCGCCCGCGGGGTCGAGGAAGACCGCGATCGTGCCGATACCGATCGGCGTCGGCGGCATGAGCTGGGTGCCGTCGTTTTCGGTGGCGGCCGTCGCGGCGGCCTCGAGGTCGCCGACGGCGAAGTAGACGTCCCAGTACGCGGGGGTCTCGGCAGGCATGGCTGGAGGCCGTGGCAGGAGCCCGGAGAAAGATGTGCCGTGTGTCTGCCACTCGCGGCGGCCGAGGGGACCACTCGGCTCGGTGAGCCCCCACCCGAGGGCCCCGCGGTAGAACGCCGCGGACGTGTCGACGTCGTCGGTGATCAGTTCGCCCCATGCGAGGGTTCCGTGTGCGGGCCGCTCGTCGTGCCGTGTGGTGGGCGCGCGGAGTGCGAACCGCGTTCCGTTGGGGTCGCTCACGACCGCGGTCGCGGCCCAGCCGTCGTCGGCCGGGGACAGGACCGCGCCGTCGGCCTTGGATACGGCGGTCAGCGCGGTGTCGATGTCGTCGACGTCGAAGTGGATGAGCCATCCGGAGCTCCCGTCGGCCGTAGCGGGGCCGGCGATGTCGGCGACCGGCGTGCCCGCGGCGGATGCGGTCAGTCGACCGTTGGCCTCCGTGATGGCCCAGCCCAGCACGGCCGTGTAGAAGGAAGCGACGGTGTGCGGGTCGGCCGAGGCGAGGCTTGCCCACCTGGGCCCGACGGCAGCCTGGGACGCGTCGTCAGTCGTGGTCGTAGTCATGGTCGTGCTCCGTTCAGCGTGCTGCGGTCCACGCGGGGCATTCGGCACAGTCACTGGAGTGCACCCCCGCTGATCAGGAGGCTCTGCCCGCTGACCCAGGCCGCGAGGCCGGAGGCGAGGTACTCGGCGGCGTCCGCGACGTCGTCGACGGTCCCCATCCGACGGCCGATGCGCCCGGGCTGGGCGACGAACTGCCGGACCGGGTGGCTGGGGTCCGGCTCGGTGAACACGCCCGCGCCCTCGATCGCCGTAGGAAGGATCGTGTTGACGGTGACTGCCCGGTCAGCGAGTTCCTGCGCCAGGACCTGTACGGCGTAGCGCGGTGCCGTCTTGCTCGACCCGTACAGCCCTTCGCCGCAGACCGGCACGGTCGTCGTGCTCGAACCGACGTAGATGATCCGGCCGCCATTCACGACGTGCCGCGCTGCCGCCTGGAGGGTGAAGAAGGTGCCCCTGGTGTTGATGGCGAAGAGACGGTCGAACTGTCCCTCGGTGATGTCGAGGAAATCAATGCCGATGAGCTCGACACCCGCGTTGGCGACAGCGATGTCGACCTGCCCGAAACGCTCGGTGGCCTCGGTGAAGAGGCGCTGGATGTCGGCTACGACGGACATGTCGGCCTGTACGGCGATCGCCTCCACGCCCAGATGTTCCATCTCGGCGACCGTGGCGGCGGCCTCCTTGCCGCTGGAGGCGTAGTTGACCACGACGTTCGCGCCGAGGCGCGCGTAGCGAAGCGCGATCGCCTTGCCGATGCCACGGGCGGAGCCCGTGACCACGGCCGTCTTGCCCGTCAGATCACTCATCGAATCAGTCATGGGATCGGTCCTCGGAATCGTTGTCCTCACCGCTGCTCACAGGCTCTGTCCGCCGGAGATCTCGATGCGCTGCGCGGTGACCCACCGGTTCGCGTCCGAGAGAAGCGCCGTCACCGCGCCCGCGATGTCGTCTGGTTCGCCCACGCGTCCCAGCGCGACCTGTGAGGTGAGGTAGTTCCGGACCTGTTCGTCGTGCATCATGCCGCCGCCGAAGTCGGTCGCGGTCGCCCCGGGCGCCACGGTGTTCACACGGATACCGCGGCTGCCGAGCTCCTTGGCCTGGTAACGGGTGAGGACCTCGACCGCGCCCTTCACGGCGCCGTAGGCGGAATGCCCCGGGACGGCGAAACGGGTCAGACCGCTGGAGACGTTCACGATGGCGCCGCCGTCGGCAAGCGCCGGCAACAGGGTCTGCGTCAGGAAGAACACGCCCTTGAGATGTACGTCCACCAGGTCGTCGAAGTCCTTCTCGGTCGTCTCGGTGAACGGAGCGGTCAGGTCGGTGCCGGCGTTGTTGAGGAGGAAGTCGAACGCGGTCCTGCCCCAGCGCGCCTGGAGCTCGGTGCCGAGTCGCTCGGCGAAGTCCGCGAAGGTGTTGACGACGCTGGTGTCGAGCCGCAGCGCGACGGAGGAACGTCCCATGTCCGTGACCGCGGACACGACCTCCTCGGCCTCGGCCCGGTTGCTTCGATAGGTCACCACGACATCGACACCTGCCCTGGCGAGATGCAGCGCGTATGCCCGTCCGAGACCTCGGTTGGCTCCGGTGATGACGGCGATCTTCTGGGTGGTGCTCACGATGACTCCTTGGTCGCTGGTCGCTCTGGGAGGGGGTCGAGGTGCTGTTGTCGAACCCGATGACCAGTTGACGCGCGATCCGAGAAGCCATCCAGTGCCTGCTTGTCCACTGCCCGCCAATCCCAGGCTGAGGGCTCAGCCTGGGATTGGCGGGCAGTGGATAGCCGTAGCCTGCTGAGGCACAGTGTCGATATGGATCAGAGCGGCCTGGCGACATTTCTCCGTAGGCGTCGAGAGGCGCTGCAACCCGACGACGTCGGCGTTCCTCCGGGGCAGCGCCGACGCACGCCGGGGCTACGACGAGAAGAAGTGGCCGCGCTGTGCGGCATGTCGACGGACTACTACAGCCGTCTCGAACGCGGCCGCGGACCACAGCCCTCGGAGCAGATGATCACCGCGATCGCCCGTGGACTGCGGCTCACCCTCGACGAACGCGACCACCTCTTCGTCCTCGCCGGCCACAACGCGCCGGCCCGCACCACACGCGACGACCACGTCAACGCCGGCGTGATGCGCATCCTCGACCGCCTTGAGGACACTCCCGCGCAGGTCGTCACCGCCACCGGCGAGACGATCGTGCAGACCCCGCCGGCGGTAGCCCTGCTCGGCGACCAGACACGCTTCACCGGGCTCGCGCGAAGCATCGTCTACCGATGGTTCACCAATTCGAATGAACGTACGATCTATGCGCCGGACGACCACCCGACGCACAGCCGCGTCTACGTGGCCCAGCTCCGCACGGTCGCCTCCCGCGAAGGCCGCGGCTCACACGCTGCCGCGCTCGCCGACCGTCTGTGCGCGGAGAGCACCGAGTTCGCGGAACTGTGGGCCCAGCACGAAGTCGGTATCTCCTACACCAACCGCAAAAGGATCCTGCACCCGCAGGTCGGAATGATCTCCCTGCACTGCCAGACACTCGTCGACCCGGATCAGGCCCAATCGCTGCTGGTGTTCACGGCGATCCCCGGCACGGAGGACCACGACAAGCTCCGACTGCTCTCGGTCATCGGAAGCCAGCGGCTCGGGGCGTCGACCTCTGCGGCCTCCGACTGAGGACGGCGCTCCTTCAGCCAGGCCACGCTCTCCGCGACCAGGTCGAAGATGTCCGCCTCGTCAGCGATCCCGTCCGCCTCGATGATGTGGACGCGGATCGAGTCCCGGCCGGCGTCGAGCGCGTACGCGACGGCCACCGAGCCCTGCCCGGCGGCGACTTGTGGTTCGCCGCGTGCCGCCGGGCCGTCCTTCACATGGACCGGTTCGACTCGTTCGCCGAGCCTGGCGACCACCTCGGCGGGGACCTTCCATCGAGGCGGTCGGCGTACCCGTTCAGGAAAGACGCCGGATCGTTGGGCGCACCCTGCCCTACATTGGCGCCATGAGCAATCACTCCGAAGCGCCTGTCGCGCCCGTCGAGGCCTATGAACCTCCCTACTACGCGGCTGTGTTCACCGCGGTGCGAACCCAGGACCAGAGCGGCTACAGCGAGACCAACGCGCGCATGGAAGACCTGGTGAAGGACATCCCTGGGTTCCTGGGGATGGACCACGCGCAGACGCCTGGTGGGCTGTCCATCACCGTCGGGTACTTCCGCGACGCCGACGCCCTCACGGAGTGGCGGTCCAACGCCGAGCACCGCGCGGCGCAGAAACGCGGGCGAGCGGAGTGGTACCAGAGCTACACGCTGCATGTGGCGAAAGTGGAGCGGAGCCACGGGTTCGTAGGAGCGCAGGTCCCTCAGACCCCGACAGCAGGCTGACCAACCGAAGCCACCTCAGCGACGTCCCGAACAAGCTCCCTGCTGAGCGCGAAGAACACGTCCAGGCCACGTATCCGACGTCCTCCAGGCGGTTTCCCGGGATGGCCTCGGAGATGTCGATGAACGCCACGGGCATCCCGTCCGGGAAGACCGTGTTGTTCGGCCCGGGATCCTGGTGGCGCACCACATCGAAGCGGCCTGCGAGCGCGGAGTCATGGGTGGCGTCGTGCATCCCGTGCGGCAGTCGGGCCGCGGCCGCCACCTGCCCGTCTGACCAGGGCCGGAAGCGTTCGGGAAGGTGGTCTTCGATGAAGGTGAGGATGTCCGTTCCGCCGGCCTGGCCGAGGTGGCGCGGAGCGCCGCCTTTTCCTGTCGGCTCGTCCAAGCCTGTCACCAGCCCGACGCAGCAGACGCGACAGACGCGGCCGTCAAGCGTGCCGACCGACGACCCCGCTCCCGGTTCCGGACCGTCGGGCGGATCGGTCATCCGACAGCAGGCGGCTTCCACCGAACGGGCCTAGCGTCGTCTCCAGGTGCCTCATCAGACCGGCAGACCTGGAGGTCAGCATGAACACGGCACGAAACGTGGTCCTTGTGCACGGCGGATTCGTCGACGGCTCCGGCTGGCAGCGGGTCTACCAGCTGCTGCGCCAGGACGGCTACAACGTCAGCGTCGTGCAGAACCCGACCCTGTCGCTGGAGGGCGACGCCGCCGCCACCCGGCAGATCCTGGACCGACAGGACGGCCCGACCGTCCTGGTCGGACACTCCTACGGCGGCGCGGTCATCAGCGAGGCCGGTACCCACGCGGCCGTCGCGGCCCTCGCCTACATCGCCGGGTTCGTGCCCGACAAGGGCGAGTCCGTCAACACCCTCATCGCCGACCCGCCGCCCGGCGCACCCGTTCCGCCCATCCTGCCCCCACAGGACGGCTTCCTGTTCCTCGACCGCGACAAGTTCGCCCAGTCGTTCGCCGGCGACCTGCCCGCCGACGAGGCACAGTTCATGGCCGACTCGCAGGTCCCGTGGGGTGTCGACGCGCTCGGCGGTGCGATCAGCGAGCCCGCATGGCGGGCGAAGCCCAGCTGGTACCTCCTCACCACGGAGGACCGTATGATCCCCCCGCCCGCCCAGCGGTCCATGGCCGAGCGGGCAGGCTCGACCGTCGCCGAGGCACGTGGCAGCCACTCGATCTATCTGTCACAGCCGCAGGCCGTCGCCAACCTCATCAAGCAGGCCGCATCCGGCGCCGCCGGCTAGCACGGCACCTCTCCCGCCGGTGCTCTGCGGCGCAGCGTCACACCCCGGGCAGAGCCGCGACCCCCGGGCTCCATCGCTCGGACCCGCCGAACACCCCGCCACCCCGGCCCCGCTGCCCTGCTGCCCTGCTGCCCGCCCCCGCGGCCCGTCTCCGGCTGGACGGGACGGCGGTCGGCACGCGACTGACCGAGGCGGGGCGCGAGGTCGAACGCAAGGGCCGCGCCAGGCCAGGTCAGGGCAGGTCAGGTCAGCGGGGCCGGCGCGGTCATCGGTCCCAACGTTCCGGTGCAGGAAGGGCTCCAGCTACGAAAATCCTGCCGCCGCCGGAGAAGTCCGGACGCCGACAGGAACGTCAGACAGCGGCCGGTCGGCTCTGCAACTGCTCGATCGCGCGGACGAGGGGTGCGAGCTCGGGTGCGGCCGCTGCCGTGTCGAGGGCCTCGCGCAGGGCCGTGTTGTTGGTGGGGCGGGCTTCCTCCAGCAGGCGCCTGCCTTTGTCGGTGACGTCGGTGTAGATGCCGCGCCGGTCGGTGGGGCACAGGTAGCGGGAGAGCAGGCCGCGGTTCTCCAGCCGGGTGACGAGGCGGGTGGTCGCGCTCTGGCTGAGGACGACGGAGTCGGCGACCTGGCGCATCTGCAGGTGGCCGCCCTCGCCGTCGTGCTGCCGGCTGAGGACGTCGAGCAGGGAGTACTCGCGTGCGCTCAGGTCGTGTGCGGACTGGAGCGCGCGTTCGATGCGGCTCTCGATACGCCCGTGCAGGAGTGAGAGCGCGGACCAGCTGTGGGCGAGCGCGGTCAGCGCGGGGTCTGTGGCGGTCATGTCGGCTTCCTCGGTCAGGGCGGTCGGCTGGGGCGTACCGCGGAACTGCACCCCAAATCGCGTACGCCACTATACCGCGTTTGCCATATACGGCGTGTGCAACTATTGTCGATGCTCGTAAGGCGCTCACGCGTAACTTCTTCGTCTGCATCGTAAGGACACACGTCATGCCGCTCGCACTGCTGGCCCTGGCCATCGGGGCCTTCGGGATCGGTACTACGGAATTCGTGATTATGGGGCTGCTGCCCCAGGTCGCCGGAGACCTCGGAGTCTCCGTGCCGACGGCCGGCCTGCTCGTCACCGGTTACGCGCTCGGTGTCGTGATCGGGGCGCCCGTCATGACGATCCTCGGTACCAGGATCTCCCGCAAGAACATGCTCATGCTGCTGATGGGCCTGTTCATCGTGGGGAACATCATCTCCGCCGTGGCTCCGGTCTTCGCCGTCATGGTCATCGGCCGGGTCGTGGCCTCGATGGCCCATGGCGCCTTCTTCGGCATCGGTGCCGTGGTCGCCGCCGAGCTGGTGGCACCGGAGAAGAAGGCCGGCGCGATCTCCCTGATGTTCACCGGGCTGACCGTGGCCAACGTGGTCGGCGTCCCGCTGGGCACGTTCGTCGGCCAGGGCGCGGGCTGGCGCGTCACCTTCCTGATCGTCGCGGGGTTGGGTGTCGTCGGCCTGGCCGGCGTCGCCAAACTGGTCCCGGACCTCCCCAAGCCCGAGGACGTACACCTGCGGCAGGAGGCGGCCGCGCTCATGAACCCCCAGGTGCTGCTGGCCATGGCGATGACCGTGCTCGGCTTCGGAGGTGTCTTCGCCGCGATCACCTACATCGCGCCGATGATGACCGAGGTCAGCGGCTACGCGGGCTCCTCCGTCACCTGGCTGATGGTGCTCTTCGGACTGGGCATGGTGGCCGGGAACCTCACCGGCGGACGGTTCGCCGACCGTCGGCTCATGCCGATGCTCTTCACGGCCCTGGGCGGTCTCGCGGTCGTCCTGGCGCTGTTCACCGTCGGCGCGTCGAACAAGGTCGCGGCGGCCGTGGCCGTCTTCCTCATCGGAGCGCTGGGCTTCGCCACCGTCCCCCCGCTCCAGAAGCGGGTCCTGGACTACGCGCACGACGCCCCCACCCTGGCGTCGGCCGCCAACATCGGTGCCTTCAACCTGGGCAACGCCCTCTCCGCCTGGCTCGGCGGCATCGTGATCTCCGCCGGGTACGGCTACACCTCTCCCAACGCCGTGGGCGCCGTACTCGCCGCCTCCGCTCTCGTCCTCGCGGTCATCTCGCAGCGCCTGGAGAACCGCCCCGGGCCCGTCGCCGTCCGGTCGCAGCAGCCTGCCACCGGACGGGCGAACACACCGGTCGACGAAGTCGTCCACCACTGACCACCCGGCGCGCGCCACTGCGCCGGAGCACCCTCCACGCAAGGAAAGAACCACATGAGCACCACCGCCATTGCCCCGCTGACCACCGAGGAAGCTGACGCGCTCGTCCTCGCCGCCCACCGCGCCGCGGACGCGGCCGGTGTGCCCGTCAGCGTCACGGTCCTGGACGCCGGCGGCAATCTGCTGGCCTTCCGCCGGGACGACCGTGCCGTGCTGATCTCGGGCGAGACCAGCACCCGTAAGGCGTACACGTCCCTCCAGCTCAACGCCCCGACAGCCGACTTGGTGGATCTGGTCAAGCCCGACGGCCCCTTCCACTCCCTTCCCACCGCCCTGGACAAGCCCCTGCTGTTCATCGCGGGCGGCGTGCCGATCCACCGCGACGGACGACTGGTCGGCGCGCTCGGGCTCGGCGGCGGCGCCCCCGAGCAGGACCACGGCTTCGCCACGGCCGCGCTCCAGGCGCTCTGACCGCTCTCGGCCGCCCGGGAAGGCGAGAGATCCGCGTTCACACCGCTGAGCTCCCTCGTCCTTCCTCCACTCTCCTGAACCTCCTGCACATTTCCTGAACCTCTTGCGCGTCTCCCGAGCCTCATGGACACCCGGCGCGAGAAAGAACATCCCAGAAAGGACATCCACCATGACGTCGATCCCGAATGTGACGCTGAACAACGGTGTCGCGATACCGCAGCTGGGCTTCGGTGTCTTCCAGGTCCCCGACGACGAGACCACTGCCGCGGTCAGCAGCGCCCTGGAGGCCGGCTACCGCAGCATCGACACCGCCGCCATCTACGGCAACGAACGCGGAGTCGGCCGCGCGCTGGCCTCCTCCGGCATCCCCCGCGAGGAACTGTTCGTCACGACCAAGCTGTGGAACGACGACCAGGGCCACGACGCGACCCTCGCGGCCTTCGACGCCTCCCTCGAGAAGCTCGGCCTGGACCACGTCGACCTCTACCTGATCCACTGGCCCACTCCGGCCCGTGACCGGTACCTCGACACCTGGCGCGCCTTCGAGAAGCTGCTCGCCGACGGCAGGACCCGCGCCATCGGCGTGTCCAACTTCCAGGTGCCCCACCTCCAGCGCCTGCTGGAACACACCGGCGTCACCCCGGTGATCAACCAGGTCGAGCTGCACCCCGCCCTCCAGCAGAGCGAGCTGCGCGCCTTCCACGCGGAGCACCAGATCGCCACCGAGGCATGGAGCCCGCTGGCCCAGGGCGCCGTCCTCGGTGCCCAGCCCATCGTGGACATCGCCGGCAAGTACGGCGTCACGCCCGCCCAGGTGGTGCTGCGCTGGCATCTCCAAATCGGCAACGTGGTCATCCCCAAGTCGGTCACCCCGGAGCGCATCCGGCAGAACCTCGACGTCTTCGGCTTCGAGCTGAGCGACGACGACATCGCCGCGATCACCGCCCTCGACACCGGCACGCGCACGGGCCCGGACCCCGATACCCTCAACTGACCCACCCCATCGACCGCCCCGCTGATCACGCGTACGCGCTCATCGGGCAGTCCGCGCATCACCATCCGCTGCCACCCCGGCAGGCGACGCCGCGCCGGGGACTCCCTGCCACGTCCGCCATCGGAGGGCCAAGGGGAGTCCTCGGCGGCGTGCGCGCCCACACCTGTCGAGCGCTCCTGCGGCAGCCGCATCCAAGGGCGCTCACCGCCCACGTTCCAGAGAGGATCGCACCGTGAACATCGACCTTTCCGGCCGGACCGCGCTCGTCACCGGTTCCACCCAAGGCATCGGTTACGCCATCGCCGCCGGTCTCGCCCGCGCCGGCGCACGCGTCGCCGTCAACGGCAGGCGCGCCGAGACGGTCGAACAGGCCGTGCGGAGGCTGCGCACCGAGACGGACAGCGACGACGTCGTCGCCGCACCCGGTGACCTGGCGGACGAGGACGGCACCCGAGCCGTCCTGGACGCCGTTCCGCAGGTGGACATCCTCGTCAACAACCTCGGCATCTTCGGCGCGGCCCCGCCGCTGGAGATCGACGACGCGGAGTGGCGCCGCTACTTCGAGGTCAACGTGCTCTCCGCGGTGCGACTGATCCGTGCCTACCTGCCCGGCATGAAGGAGCAGGGCTGGGGCCGCGTGCTCTCCCTCGCGAGTGACTCCGCCGTCGTCATCCCCGCTGAGATGATCCACTACGGCATGACGAAGACCTCGCTGCTCGCGGTGAGCCGCGGTTTCGCCAAGGAAGCCGCCGGTACGGGTGTCACCGTCAACTCCGTGATCGCCGGACCCACGCACACCGGCGGGGTGGAGGACTTCGTCCGCCAGCTGGTCGGCGACGAGCTGCCCTGGGACGAGGCACAGCACCAGTTCATGGTCGAGCACCGCCCCCAGTCCCTGCTCCAACGCCTCATCGAGCCCGAGGAGATCGCGAACATGGTGGTCTACCTCAGCTCCCCCTTTGCCTCCGCCACCACCGGCGGCGCACTGCGGGTCGACGGCGGCTACATCGACTCGATCCTGCCCTGACGCCACCGCCGGCCGCCTGACGGCGGGACCCGCCGCAGGACTTGACGCACCAGCTTGTGGCCGGACATCACCGTGATGTCCGGCCACCAGTGCTTCCGCAGGCAGCGGTGCTTGTTCGCGCAGCGACGGCACGTCACCTTCCATGGCCGACTGGGTATGGATCGCCACACAGTGGTCACGCGCCTCACGTCATGCGCGCGGCGTTGACGACGGACTTCCGCTGTCCGATCTTGTGGCCTGCGGACTCGATCGCGAGCGGACTCGATCGCGAGGGGAACCTGCCCCTGACTCACGGTGCCGACTGGATGTCCCCGCGCGTGGAGGACGTGATGGTGTCACGGTGGGCGAAGTCTCCCGGGGGGATGCCGGGATGGTGTCCGAGCCGGGCGGTCGGCACCGTGGCCGAGGGGCCGAGGGTGAGCCGGGAGACGATGCGGTAGCGGTCGCCGCGGTAGAGCGAGTGGACGTATTCGACGGGCTGACCTGTGGTGTCCGAGGTGAGCCGCTCGAAGAGCAGTGCCGGTGACAGCTCGGGCACGTCGAGCAGTTCGGCCTCGGCCCGGGTGACGACAGTAGGCTCGATCGCCTGTACGGCCTCCTGGACGTGCACGCCGTGCTGATCGCGCAGGTGCTCGTACAGGTCGCCTGTTTCCAGTTCCTCGGCGGACAGGGTGGGGACCAGATCGGCCCGGATGTGCAGATGCTCGATGGCCATCGGGGCACCGTCGACCAGACGCAGCCGTGCCACGTACACGATCTCGGCGGCGGGTGAAAGGCGCAGCCTACGGCCCACGCGCGCGCCGGCCGGGATGGTGGTGAACTCCAGCAGGCGGCTCGACCAGGTCCCGGAGGCCTGCGGCACCGTCATGGCCTGCTGACCGGACACGAGTTCCTGAGTGATCTTCTCGGGTGCCACGAACATGCCGCGACCGTGTTCCCGTACCAGGAGACCCGCGGCGACGAGCTCGTCGACCGCCGCGCGCAAGGTCGGGCGGGACACGTCGAGGTGGGCACACAGGGAGCGCTCGGAGGGGATCGCGTCCCCCGGGCGGAGTGACTCGACGAGGTCGAGGATGAAGTCGCGGACGCGCTCCCTTTTGAGCACCGCACCTGGTTCGTCGGCCTTCATGTTCCACTCCCTCATGCGCGGAATCCCCAGCTGACCACTTGACCAGTTGACCAGTGGTCACCCGCAATGGCCCTCTTGGCGAGGGAAGTGTAACTGCCACCGAGCCGTGATCGTCCAGACCTTGGCCGACACGCGCGGCAAAACCTCTAGGGGAACGAGGGGTTGACGCTCACGATTGGTCTATGCCACCTTCATCCCCACATCAACAGGTGAGCTGTCCAGTGGACTTCACTGGTCAGGTGGTCAGGTCATGTCCTCCAGAGGTGAACCGTGAAGCTCCGCTTGTTTGCCGGTGTGTCCGTGCTCGCGATGACGGCCGGGCTGAGTGCCTGCAGTAGCTCCTCCGATGCCTCCGACGACAGCTCCGGCGGGAGCACCACCATCGACGTCTGGCTGATGCGCGACAGCGTCTCGGACCAGTTCCAGAGCGACTTCGTCAAGGGCTTCGAGACCGCTCACCCGGACATCAAGGTCAAGGTGCAGATCCAGGAGTGGGACGGGATCGGCGAGAAGGTCACGGCGGCCCTCGCCAGCAACGACGCACCGGACGTCATCGAGACCGGCAACACCCAGGTCGCCCAGTTCGCGCAGAGCGGGGGGCTGCGCGACCTCAGCGACAAGGTCGACGACCTCGGCGGGAAGAACTGGCTCAAGGGCCTTGCCGAGCCGGGCTCCTACGAGGGCAAGCAGTACGGCATCCCCTACTACGCCGCCAACCGCGTCGTCATCTACCGCACCGACCTCTTCAAGAAGGCAGGCGTCGACCCGGCCGCCATCAAGACCCGCGACCAGTGGATCGCCGCCACCGAGAAGCTCAACACCGGTGGCACACAGGGCGTTTATCTGCCCGGCCAGAACTGGTACACGCTCTCGGGATTCATCTGGGACGAGGGCGGCGACCTCGCCACCGAGTCCGGCGGTAAGT
>Ga0307516_10006599_pt1 | contig 13563 bp, 12 predicted proteins | sample 19_EM_MG_FD_203310 | JGI IMG/M metagenome (GOLD analysis project Ga0307516, IMG submission 203310) | Populus trichocarpa ectomycorrhiza microbial communities from riparian zone in the Pacific Northwest, United States - 19_EM | ecosystem: Host-associated > Plants > Roots > Unclassified | place... | reverse complement strand
GGCCGGCAGCCTGCAAATAACAGCTGACGGCGCTTGCAGCAGCCAGCAAGTCGTTTGTCTCCTTAAACATCCGGTCATTGTAACGTCCCCATTCAGCCCAAGCTTTCGCTTGGCTCATGTCGAGTTGTACGGCTTGCCCAAATGCATGATTTGCATCCTCGTTGCGGCCGAAACGAGCATGGAACATGCCTTTTAAGGTATGAAATTCGGCCTTCTGCGACGCTGAGAAGAACATGAGATTTGTATTGTTAATCACTTCCAATCCAGCCTGAAGGTCGTTCGGTTTCTGGTAATGACATCGGGCTTGTTCGCGAAGCTTTAGGAACGCTTCTGAAATTTCGATGTTTGGTAGGGTGTAGATCCTCGTCAAGGAGGTAAAGCAAACATCCAGCAAGTCGTGTTTTCGGGCAACGTGAGCAAACCGATTGATAATCCATGCTGTTTCGTGATATCCTCGGTATCCGAAAGTATTCGCGCTCCCAGAGGCGCCACCAGGTGCCTGATTGGGTCCCGAGATGAGAGGTATGTATGCATTATTGATGCAGTGAAAGACGTTTTGCCGCCAAGCGATGAGGTCACTCCAGATACTGATATCATCGTGAAGGTTAGGCAGTCGCTCTCGCCATGCTTGCAGTACCATCTTTAACTCAGATGATTTCTTCTCCAGATTTTGTGCATTTGTTTGCGAGAGTGAACCAAAGATCTGGACTGCTTCTTGCAATTCAACAAACTGTTGAAAGTGCTGGAGCAGAGGGACGTGAGATACCGATAGGTGTGGCGGTAAACCAGCCCATTTCCTCAGGGAGAGCTGCATGGCATCTTCGAGAATTCTGGTAAATTCGACGTTTTTGTCGAGAGCAGCTGGTACTTTAAGCAACGCGATGAATGCTTCGTATATCCTCCGTCTTGGGGTTGGAACCTCTGGTAGTTGAGTGATTTGTTCTTCCAGAGTCTCTCGCTTATCTGCCCAATCGACAGTCCTCCAGGCACTCTCCAACATCAATTCTTGATTTCCTTCATTTCTCGCCAAGTCATAAAGAAGGTCCCAGTGCTGAAGCTTTTCTGCGGCAAGGATCCAGTGGTCTTCCCAAAGACAGTACTCTGCTTCCGAAAAAGGGATGGCACCTATCCGTGCTTTACTCTGAGCTGCTTCATAGGCAATTAGTGCTTGATCCCACATCCCGTTTTGTTCAAATGCAACGGCACTGTTAGTCTCTTGATGCAAACATCGTCTTCGCCATAAGCCATAGAACATGTCATCCTCGGCCAACTCGGCATATACATCGGCAAGCGAATCGTAAATGTGATCGCGTACCGTTGGCTCATCCTCTTTGACTTGATCAAATGACGCGCCAAGGATTTCTAGAGATACATGCCAAGCACCAAATGTCTTCGCCAGGAACTTCACAAGATGCGGAGGCAGGGTCATCGGAGGAGAGCACGCATGAATCCCACATAGGAGGGTTTGAATGATGTTCGGCCGCAAGTATGCTTGTTTTACATGATAGTCTTTGCTGAGCAGATTGATCATGTGGTGTGTGATATCGGCCTGCTCTCTCCGTGATAGACAAGACCATACGGTGGGGAACATAGAAACCCAGGTGTCATGGGCGACTTGTGGATCCAAGAAGAGTAAATGCTGCATGGGCTTAACGATTTCTTGGACTTTCGGTCGGGAACCAGCCGAAGGAATCACGAAGTTCGGTTTATGATTCGGTGACAACATCGCATCCATGTCGGCGGCCCCCAAGATAAGATGCAAGGCGAGATAGATCCAGTTGTGGTCTGCCAAAGCGTCCCAGCTTTGTACCCCAAGGATATAAGTCAAACGGCTCAACAAAGACCGGGGAACGCTGACATCGAGAAGGTCCAAAAATTGTTCCCGTAGTGCGGGATCCCTGGCACGGCACCCAACCAAAAATGAATGTTCCAGTCGGGTTGTCAGATCACTCCGTCGCAATGAAGGTTCTGTATAGATCTCATAGATGAGATCGAGATAGGAGTGGAAGAGGCCTTCAGCTCGAGTTTCAAAAATGATCATCTTCTGAAGCAGACTGGCTTTTTCCTTCATGGTAGGGTAGGCTTCGGAGTTTCTTGGCAGAGCCCAAGTGCGAGCTAGATCCAGGATATACCGGCATAGGGGCACGCTTTTTGATTTTTCGACGAGGGCCACAAGGGTGCTGAGGAACCATCGGCGCTGCTCCCCTAGAAAGGCTACCGAAATCTGACAGATTTCTAGGATGGCTTTCAGAAGTCGAACATTGTTCTCGAACCCCGAAGACAATGTCATAGTCTGTATGTGCTCCTTGGTGAGCTTGCTGAGGAGCTTGACTAGATGCTGACTGAATGGCTCTATACGCTCGGGTACCACCTTCACGACAGAGTTCAGCATCAAAAGTGTTCCTCGCAAGGCCGTCGAATTCCGCAAGCCATCCCCAATCGCGGAATACACGAAATTGTGGAAGTCTGACAACTCATTTTGCTGTTCGTCCTCTTCTTTTGGCAAGGGGTACAACCTCACTAAATGCTCGAAAATGGGGTGTAACGCATCGTGTAGCCCATTCTCGTCTGTCACCAGGCCTTTGCGGATGAGCTTTTGGAGGATATCAGCGTTGGCATGATACCACACATCATTTTGTTCAGCTGCTATGATCTGAAGGACTTTTGCAGCTGCCAGTGCCTGAGTGAGTGTATGCTCGCCGACAAGTTCATTCTGTGGATAGCTGAGGGGCCGTACATTCGCTAGAAAACACAGCTTACCTGTTCGAGCGCTCTCGAAAAGAATCGCAGTCCGACGGTCACGTCTGTCCACCCATTCGGACTCACGAGTATCTGAAGCAAAGTGAGGGTACGAGGTACAAGCGTGCTTTTTATCGCCGTGTCGTGTGGCATTGTGGCAAGCCTGACTAGGTAGCTAACCATGTTTTCTCGGAAACCCAAGGGAGTCAACCAAACCCCGGTCCCGCTAGTATCAGCCGTCGACGTCGCAGATGCTCGAACAGCCTGAGTTGCCTGCTCCTCCCAATTGAAAATGACTTGCAAGAGTTCCATGGATAATAAGCGGGAATCAGGAGTCGACGTTGAAGACATTCCAAGTTTGTTGAGCGAGTTGGCCATGTGCGGTACGAAAAGGGAGCGAACAGGGTAGAATAGTTCTGGCTGTTTCACGATGAGTTGGTAGATGGAGATATGTTGGGCTAAGCCTTCTTCAGCCAGTAGTCGACGGGTAGTCTTGGCCCATTGAGGGTGGCCCGATTCGCCGGGCTCGGCACTAGGGAGTGATGGTGCTAACGTTGCAAGAGCTTCCTGGCGAAGTGATGCCCGACCTTCAGAGTGCGGTGAACGTAATAAACCTGTCCATGCACGTAGAATGAACTTTTGAGGAGTTTGAAATGCTGCGAAGAAGTGCGCAGCTAGGAGATAGGCGGTTTGTTTGACGATAATATCCTCAGCGGAAGTGATGTAGAACCAAACACACTTGATGATATCCTTCCTAGCATCATCGAGCAATTCCGAGTAGTGGTGGACGAGCACCGTTGTAAGATGAAGTACTTCAATTTTGAAAACATCATCAGTTTCAGACACGATGTCGGGTTCTGTGATCCGGTGCCATATGATGCGATGAACTTGGGTGATGAAATCGTTGTCAAGAAGTTGTTCATGAGAGTCCGAACGGGCGGCATGAACAACCAAAATTGGGGTCACAACATAACGAATGAAGTATGCCTTGTGCGACCACGAATAGGAGGGGTCACGGAACCATGTGAGGAATCGCATGAGGATGTTTCTCCGCAAGAAGATGTCCTCATTCAAGGCCACATGTTGATACAAGAAATGTGTCGTCGCAACAAGGTTCATGCCTAAATTTCGCGTAAAGATCGAGACCATGTCGAAGATCAGGTCAATCCGCGGCGACTGCTTCAATGCCTCCACAAATATATCCAGTATTATAGTATGATGCTGGATCACCTCCGGCACAACCACGGCGATTTGTTCAGGCTGAGGTACTTCAGAATGCCATACTTCCAGGACTGCATCAATTGCAAAGCTGTTCTCTGCAATCCAGGCAGGCAGAAGTCTCGCCATATCCCTCATAAGAAGCAGTGCGGGGAGTGCAGTCGTAGTATCTGTGCCTCGGAGAAAATGGGTGACAAGGTGAGATGTTCGTGACCCAAGTTCACGCATGACGTTTGGAGCAAGCTTTGCCTCGAGTATGCTGCGCAACGTCCGCAAATGGCGAGGGAATTGAATGTGTCGCAAGAAGTAGTCAATCCCTTCAACGGGGTATCTATCAAGATATTTCGCGAGTGGTTCGGAGAAAGGATTTTGAGTAGAGAAATTCATTTGGGCTTCCGTCTGGACGATTGCATCAATAAAGTTCTCGAGGAAGATGTTGGCAGCAGACGGAAGGAGATGGAAGATGTTCGCTAGCCGCACAAGCTTCATGATACCTTCATGGGTGGAAAGGGGTGAACGAGCCGAGTCGATGAGCATCTGGGGATCGGCCACAACACGGAAGTGGTCAAGAAGTTTGTGCCCTATCTCAACCTTGAAGTAGTTTGTCAAGAGTTCCAAAAGACGGGCAAGTCCTTCCAAACCAGGTACAGAGAGTCGCTTGGGATCAGCAAGGTTCATCAGTATGGGACGTAATCCTGTTTGAAGCAGCTCTTTAGGAAGCCGACTCTGATGTGTTAACACCATCCTAAGACCTTCATGCGCGACGTCTTTGACCTCGGGAGAGGGCGAATAAAGAGATTTGAAGTACATGCTCGTCACTCTACAGGATTATAATCAGAGCGATCACGTGTGGAAATGAATCTGAATACCTTTGCCGAGTTTGATGCTGTCGTTGAAAGAAATCGGTGAGGGGCATGGAAGCCGTGAGAAGCTTGATGCAAGCAACGCGCAGTTGGATGACTTCGAGAGTACCCTGGCGAGCTGTCACCCGGCCCAACAAAGCTGCATCTTCAGCATCAGCCAAGGCTAATGTTTCATGTAGCAATCGGAGAAGTTCGTCGTTGAGTTCGACAAGTGGTGGGTCTAGGCTAACGCAGTAACGGACAGCCTCAATCATACCAATCTGTTTCAAGAACGGAAGAGCCCTGAGAGGTTTCGTGTATATTCCTGCAAGTAGACGGTCACGATGAGGTAGTAGAAGTTTGATTGCTGGGCGTCCACTCATGGAGACAAGAAGTTCAATAGAAGTCTGAGCTGCCTGGCGCACGAGAACATTAGAGCTTTGAAGCTCAGGGAAAAATACGCCGACGATTGAAAACAGATTTTCATAGGAGGATTCGGCAGCGAAATCCAAGTCACGGTTGCTGACACGCAGCACGTCGAGTAAGACATCAGACACTTCATTGGCATCTCGCGGAAGATCTCGAGGAAGGTCCTTGAGAATATGGAGGAGAGTGCGCACGAGGTCAATGATACGATCGGCGACCCACTTGATGCCCAAATCGGGAGTATTTGTCATGATTTTAAAACCACTTGCACCTGCGCTCTTGTGTGTCCAAGAATCCTCAAGACATAAGGCAGTGAAGCGATTTGCGACCTGATGTAAAATGGCGGTTATGGTCGGGAGAGCATTGTTGTTTACATTGCTCATGGAGATGAGACCATCGAGGATAAGCCCCACCACCTCCTTGGCCTTATTGACTTGTATTCGTTGTTCACGGGCCAATGCATGCGGGAGGGTATCCAGGAACCATAAAAGGACCGTGCTCAGAGGCTGCCGACCTCCAGGACCCCGGGATTGGCTACGATGGATTTCGAAATCAAGGGATTGGCCACGGTGGATTTCGAAATCGAATAAAGTGTGGGCAAGCTTAAGGATAAATGCTTCGGCTTGCACTTGGATTTCCGGGATGTGGACAGCATCGAAGACGCCCTGGAGGCTTTTGACGAAAGTCTCTTCGATATTGCGACCATGGATTCCCTATGACAGATAGTTAGGATCTCACCATTCTGGAATCAGCACATTGCCTACCTCATGGAGAATAACAGACACACAATTCTCCAAAAACGTGTAAGCATATTCGCGCTCAACCGGAGAGCCCTTTGTGAGTGTCCGGCACGCCAAAGAAGACATGGGAGCCAGTTCCATCCGTCCAACCGAACCCCCGAAGACTATCGACATTGTTGCGGGGTCCGAGTGGTGGTGGTACTCCAAAGCGGGCTCTCTTGTCAACAATCGTCGGTTACGTCCACCCAGTTTGCCTAAAATTCTTATCGTCGTATGAGCAGCATGGTGGTTGGCTGGAAGCGGTTTGAGATGACTATGGAGAGCCTCCATCAGGTCACGCAGGACCATGCTGAGAGTGGGATCCAAGAAGTCCGGTGTCAAATTATCAATGCAGAGCTCCAAGGTCCGGAGGCCTTGTGACACCAATTCAGGACCGCCTCGTAATGCGAGAGCCAAGGGTTGCATGAGATAAGTCAAGTGTGGGAGTAAATGGGTCAAACGCAGAGGAACAGTGAGACAAAGCTCTACGATCATATCTCTGGTATGTCCCTCAGAAGCCTGCAGTTGTCGATTAAGACTCTCCAACATGTCAGGCAAGAGCGGGAGGACAGCACTATACAGCAATTCGAAGCGACCGCCACCTCCTCCGATAGCACGAAAGAGGGCACGAAGCAAGTGGAAATAATTCGTGGGCTTCGATGCTTTGGCGGCAAGCGGAAAGCAGTCCATTAACAATTTCGCTAGATGGGTCTTTAGGATTGGCTCGTTCAAGAGAGGAAATGCGGTGACGGCTCCGAATGCCATCTTGAATAATCTGATTGTCGCGGCTGCAGTCATGTCATCATACTCGCCGAGAAGGTGTAGTCGATCTACGAGAAAATTCAAGACGATGGCTAGTAGCGTTGGAGAAGTGGGCTCTCGGGTAAAGAGGAACTGGCAGATGTTAAGGAGCATCATTCGCTTCGAAGCATTTTCGAAGAAAAATTCCATCTTGTGTGTCCAGACCTCTTGAAAGACATGGAGATTGATCTCCAATAAAGCAGATCCGAACCATTCCAATGCGTCATTGAGTTCCGTAGCACGCGGATCGGGATCGAACAGCGAGATGCAACGAATGCACCCCTCGAAAAGTCGAAAGTACAGTTCTCCATCGAGGATGGGAGCCTCACATTTACGAAGGGCACCTAGACAGACACGGAACCCATGAAGAAGGGACCGAAACATCGTGCGAGATTCTGAAAAGTATTATTCTCGATCAAAAGTAAGCGTTGATGCATCGATTATATATAGATACCTTGGATTATGTCTTCCGGCTTCTCAAGGGCATACATGGCAGATCCGACTGGCCGGGCCTTTTCAATAAATGCAGCATCAAGGATGACGACTGATGGATCGTCCTTCGACTTCGCGAGACGCGCTGTGACCTCGTCATAGATTACCGCGAGGGCTTCCATCCTTTCGAGGCATGTTTCGAACATGGCACCCAGCAACCGCGCTGCTCCTTGCGGCGTTTCCTTTGCCATGATGGGCTCAGTCAGGCCGAACATCATTTTTGCGGACATTGTATGAAGGCTGTTACCCAATGCAGGGTTATGGATGATGCGGGAGTACACGTGAACCACCCTGGCTACCTGCGTCGTGTTGAGTTCATTCCGAATATGATGCACGAGGTCAGCAACGGCACTATAAACGACAGCCCTGTGGAGACATTGAATGATTGAGACATACAAGGAGCAGATTACGACAAACCGCAGCATTTCTTTGCTACCAGCCCGAGTCCCAAGCAGAACGTTTTCATCGAACAATTTGTCCAAGAATGGGAAGAGAGCCTTGCGAGCAGGCAAACCCATAAGATGCCGGAAGACGACCATTAATTCCTGAATGCAATGGATGTATAAGTTTGTCTACTTGCTCTGCGCAATATGACCAACCTTTCGAATAGCTATACCGTCTGCAGGACAGTCTTGAAGCATACGCAATGCAGTTATGATCAGGCGTTCACCATACGTTTCGTCTGTGTCCCCACAGTATCGCATAACGTAGGCCAGATATGAGAGGATCTAGGAGCGTGAGGACGTGACTAGGTGAGCAACGTTTGACGGGTACCTTGATCTGTGCATGAATAAAGTCACCATAAGCAGCGACATTTTGAATGGTGGGTGCGATTCCGGCCCAGATGCCGCCCATGGCTTCGTAGTCGTCCCGAGCCTCCTTTTGTGCTGGTGACTCCAAAGCCAAAGCTTCAAATGCGGGCCCAATAGTGGCCTGCATAGGTGTCAAGATGGTCGGCCGATTGACTTGGGACATGATAACCATGACCATGCTCATCTCCCCGACTACTTTACAGCTCTGCAGGCTGAGTGGGACAGTGCCGAGGTCGAGCACGGCAGAATCGGTAGACAGAGCCCGGAGAACAAAGTCTTGCATGTTACGTAGACCCTCTTGAAAGATAGCAACGAACTCATTCAAGCATTCCTCCGCGAGGTGACGATAGCCGCGAACAAGATCCAGAAGGGTCTTGCAGGCAAGGGTTCCATTCTCTTCGTTGTCGTGGCGGAGAATGTGAAGCATACAGTTGAATATATCATTAAAATACGGTCGGACGGTTTCGCTGATTGGTAGGCGGTTGATAATTTCGAGTAAGACGCGACGGAACTGGTATTCGGCTGACTCCTTGTGCTGTGCGACCTTTCCGGAGCGAATGATCTCCAGAATGGCAGGGACAAGATAGGGCAGGGCTCTGCTGGACTCTGCATCCCGAACGGTGTCGAGCATCTCACGTATTTCGGCGGCAACAACATGTTTCGTCCTGAGGTCTGGAAGAGAAGACGATTCGGAAAGTGACAGCCGGGACGGAAGTCCAACATACCGATATTTGGGTCCGCGATCTTTGCGGCGCGTATTTCGAGATCGGAACTGGTTGTGAAGTGAGGACTTGCCTCCATGGTTGGAGGCAGAGGTGAACAGGGGTTGCCTGTTTTGGGCAAAAGGGTGGTTTAGTCATCATATTGCTTGGACTCAGATTCCGTCATGTCGAGCGAATTGCTGAAGCAGATCCAGGCAGGCAAGAAGCTCAAGAAAGCAGAAACCCATGACCGCAGTGCGCCCATAATCGAAGCCCCCAAGGAAGGAGGACCAACAAGCGTTGGAGGGCCAAGTGTTGGAGGACCACCAAGCGTTAGGGGACCACCCCAGCTGGGCGGGCTCTTCGCAGGAGGGATGCCGAAACTAAAGCCTGCTGGGCAAAGCAACCTGGGTAAGATCCACCGTATAGAGCCTATTCGTACCAACAGACATCCTCTAGCCAAGCCCCCCACCAACCTGGCGAGAACACCCTCCATCCCGAAACGAGACCCGCCACCTGCAGCCTCGTCCGCAGCTCCTGCACCTCCAGTCCGCCCTGCCCCGTCCCTCCCCGTCCGCGCGCCGACAAACACCCCCCCGCGTCGTGCTCCGCCGCCGTTACGAACAGCAAGCCCAACCCCCGCCCCTCCGCGACCGTCTCCTGCCGTTCCTCCTCGTCTCACGCCTGCGCTACCGTCTCGTCCCTCGCCCGTAGCTCCTTCTCGCCCTTCACCCGCCCCACCAGCCCACCCTGCCCCTGCTATTCCCCCTCGTCTTGGGCCCGCGATACCCCCCCGGCCGTCACCCGCTGCTGCGTCTCCGAGTACCCCTTTTCCGCCGCCCAGAGCTCCACCAATCATTCCTCCTCGCGTACAGTCAATCTCATCTCCAGGTAGACCTCCTCCTTCCACCCCGGGAAGGCCACCTCCACCTCCACCTCCACCCCCCCGGCCATCCAGCGCCGGCCCCTCTGTCCCAGAACCCGAAACACCCACAGCACCCCCTATGCGAAAACCCCCTTCCGGCATGCCTCCTCCGCCACCTCGCGTCCGCGCTGTCTCAGAGGCAAAGCCTTCTCCTGGACGTCCTCCTCCTCCTCAGCCCCCCAATCGGGGCTTGGCCCATCCAACAGAATCGAAACAAATTAGTCTACCTCCTCCCAATCGGAGAATCGTCAATGGTGCTGCGTCTTCCCGCCGTAGTAAGACTAGGGGACATGTTACATCATTCAACGCTGACCGACCCAATAGTTCCCTCTCCCCCACCACACGCTGGACAACACACTTTTCCTGTTTCCGACTTTCCCCCTCCTCGAGATTTTACAGCGAGGCCGAAGCAATATGCAAGCGGAAGGTCACGGGGCAGCGACTTTGATATTGGAGCACTGTGAGACGCTTAACTACATATGTGTAAACGTAGAATCTATAAACCAGTCGAAGGTAGTGGCTCGGTCCAGCTCGGAGGTAATAATGAAACGTTGATGGACTATATGGTTACTAAAGACCGTGACCCTTGTTGACACGTCAGCACACTGGAATAAATACTTACCAACATTTTATCAGCTCTATCCCTCCCTCGTCTTTCCCCATCGCCATGCGTCTCTCGACTCTCCGTCGGCCTGCCTGCATCCTCGCTTTGGCATCTCTCGTTCTTGCCGACTCTGATGTCCTCAAACTTACGGCAGACTCATTTGAGGAGTCAGTGAGCGCCGCACCCATCATGCTTGTCGAGTTCTTTGCCCCCTGGTGAGCCAGTCACCTCTCCGCGTCCCTCGAGACACGTCTGAATAGCTCTCAGGTGTGGACACTGCAAATCTCTCGCTCCCCACTATGAAGAGGCCGCAACGGCTCTCAAGGACAAGAACATCGTTCTTGCTTCCGTTGACTGTGTTGACCAGGCGGACTTGTGTCAGGCCAAGGACATCGGTGGATACCCGTAAGTCCCTCCTCCAATTCACACCTCCCCATCTAATCCCTTCCAGCACACTCAAGGTGTACAAAAATGGCGAAGCAAAGGAGTACAACGGCCCGCGCCAAGCCGAAGGTATCATCAGCTATATGGTCAAGTACGTCTGTGCGCTTGTGATCAGGACCGCCGTTAACATCCTTTACCCAGACAATCACTACCCGCCGTCTCACCGGTGACTTCTGAGAATCACGAAGAGTTTAAAGCTGCTGACAAATTCGTCGCCATCGCTTACCTTGCCTCTTCGGCGGAGCCACCTGCACCCGAGTTCAGCGCAGTCGCTGATCTGCACCGTGACGATTATCTTTTCGGTTTGGTCACAGAGCCCGCTGTTGCGGAAGCTGCTGGCGTCAAAACCCCTGCCGTCGTTGTTTATCGCCGCTATGACGAACCTCGTACGGAATATCCTTATCCCATTGCATCTGCTACCATCAAAGATTTCGAGGACTGGTTTGCAGAGCTTGCCATTCCCATCATTGATGAAGTCAATGGCGATAACTATGGCCTTTACGCGGGGAGCTCAAAACCCCTTGCCTACCTCTTCCTTGATCCAACCGAAGACAAGGATGCTCACATCGCTGCTATCAAACCTATCGCACAGAAGTATAAATCCAAACTCAATTTTGTCTGGATTGATGCGGTCAAATTTGGCGACCACGGAAAGGCTCTGAATCTCCAGGAGAGCAAATGGCCCTCCTTCGTTATCCAGGATTTGCAGAAGCAACTCAAGTATCCTTTGGACCAATCCCAAGAATTGACTGTTACCGCCGTCGATGCCTGGGTCGAGAGTTACGTCTCTGGCAAGCTCGAGCCTTCTCTCAAGAGTCAACCGATTCCTGAGTCTCAAACCGAGGCTGTCTATACCCTCGTCGGAAAATCCTTCGAGGATGTTGTATTTGATGATTCGAAAGATGTTTTCGTCGAGTTTTACGCTGCATGGTATGTCATCATTGTCGATCGTCATTGAGTGGGGAGAGGCCAATCTCTTCCAATAGGTGCGGCCACTGTAAGCGTCTCGCACCCATTTGGGAATCGCTCGCCCAGAAATATGCCCCCTTGAAAGAAACCTTACTTATGTAAGTTTTTCCTCTTGTTTCCCTCTTGACCAGCTCAGTGACGCATAATGTAGTGCCAAACTGGAATCTCCTGAAAATGACCTCCCTTCTTCGGTTCCTTTTCGGGTAGCTGGCTTCCCCACTCTCAAGTTCAAGCCCGCGGGTGGTCGTGAATTCATTGACTACGAAGGGGATAGGTCTCTGGAGAGCCTTGTCGCTTTCATTGAGGAACATGCCAAGAACCCCGTCGTGCTTCCTCAGGTCGCGAACGAGGCTCAAATTCCTTTGGAGAGTGTACCTAGTGCTCCGGAGGCGGAAGGCAATGCACACGATGAGCTTTGAGAGACGGGCTTCATAAACGTGCAGTTATTCATCACATCTATTGCTTCAGGTCTCACAAGAAAAAGTTAAATTACAATATATCGGTGTTAAGCCTTTGAAGGATGATCTTTTTTGGACTTGTAAAACTCGGAAAAAGACAGCCTGACACCTAAGAAACGGCACCGGAAATCTGGATGTACTTGCAAATGCTGGACAATAATTTGCGCTCGTTCAGAAAAGGAAACACCATATTCCTTGAGTCGACTGAGCATCGCAGCTGGTTCGCCGGACAAGTCTTTGTTCTCACATCTACCCCGTCCTGTGACAACACCCTTGAAAGGATTTGAGTAACAGAAGATATCCAACAGTAAGAGTAGAGGACTCAACCCGAGCATTGTCAAGCGCTTCGTCACGTCGGGAAGATTCTGACAAGCAATAGTTATAAAAATTGTCCTGGCAAGAGGTGAGTCGACTTCAAACCAACTGCGTCACGAAATGGACCGCACCGTAGCTTCTCGGTACTGCAGAATTATTGAAAATAGTTCTCTGATCTGACCCAAAAGCATTTCCTGATTGGTTCTTGTCAGCCTCCAAAATTCCAGACGATATATGGCTAGTTACTTCTTTCCCAGCCTTGGGACTTAAAAGCAATATCTTCGTTGATATGCGGTCGAGATATGACCTATGAGCATCTATGAGCGAGTCCAAGTCGCCTTCCTTCTTGTCGAGGAACTCCATCAAGGTTTTCCATGAACACTCTATGACTTCAAGATGGCTATAGGCCTGTAGCTGCCGGACGAAATGAAGCATTTCTGCCATACAAATTCGAATCTTGTGCCATTCAAATTCAAGCTCTAGAAAACGGGTAAGCGATACATCCAGGCTCCAAAATGATCTGAATTACCCGGGACACGAAGAAAATTACGGGTTCCGCCCGCAAGTCTCATCCATCCTTTATTCAGTGCCCCTTCGATGCGTTTAAGTTGCCACAAATGTCTAAAAATCCTAAGGTATATCTCCATAGACCCTGGATCGAGGACGGTGTCGATCGGGGCGTCAAGTTTGTATTCCAGGGTAAATACATCCCACCCAATTTCGCCATGCGCATATTCTAGCATGCGAGCGTCAAGGCGACGTAGCACGTCTGAGGGATCTTTCTCTGCATTAGAGGATCGTATTGCGGTCTCGAGGGTAGTCGTCAGATTATGGCGGTACAGTGTGTTGGCTGGCTTCATAAGACTCGGCCTGCACGAGAAAGATTTCAATTCAAGACATGGATCGGGTTCAAAGGCAGATCATACCCTAAAGCTTCCATTAATCGATCTGAGAAATCCCCGTGTCCCAGCATCAAGTAATTTTTAAGAGCAGAAAGATGATCAAGGAGCTTGAATTTCCCCAAAAAAACTTCAAATA